>JAEIGA010010315.1_pt1 | contig 14159 bp, 16 predicted proteins | sample 9270691 | NCBI WGS metagenome assembly JAEIGA01 (sample SAMN17057246, study PRJNA624740) | gut metagenome | biome: biome; isolation source: fecal sample | host: Bos grunniens | place: China: Xizang | collected 2019 | reverse complement strand
CTTCAAGAGTATCCGTGCACAGCATGACTAATGCCCATTTTTCATCTTCACTTTGCAACTGATTTATAGAGTAGTCTGCAAGCTGCTTCAATCTTTCATGCTTACCAGCTAATCCAGGTAAGTAAGCATGCAAATCCGTTTCAACGAGCAAACTGATTGCTTCCTGTACATGGCTACCATCAAGCAGCTTGCCGAATTCGGATGTAATGCGTTCAACCGAAATTGTATCTAATAAATGCTTGTTGAATACTAATCCCTTAATGGTCTTCGGTGCACACGTAAAAGATAATTGACTTACAAAACGAAGAGCCCTCATCATGCGTAGGGCATCCTCCTGAAAGCGTTCATTCGCATCTCCGACTGTTTCAATCAAGCGATTTTTAATAGCCTGCTGCCCGTTAAAAGGATCAATTAATTCACCTGCTATGTTCATAGCAATCGCATTCATTGTAAAATCACGACGCTGCAAATCATCGTGAAGAGAACGAATAAATTTCACTTCCTTCGGTTTACGATGGTCAACATATTCGCTTTCCGCCCGGTATGTTGTAATTTCATAGCTTTCCCCATCCGCTAAAACCATGACTGTTCCGTGCTCTATCCCGACATCTACCGTTTTCGAAAAAATACTCTTTATTTCCTCCGGAGTAGCTGAAGTGGCAATATCAACATCATGGATTGCGCGATTCAACAAATAATCACGTACACAGCCACCAACAAACACGGCTTCATACCCGTTTTGCTCTATTGTTTTTAATATAGGTATTGCTCTTTGAAAGTGCTCGTTCATAATTCAGTCCTCTCACTTATTTATGCAGGAGCTTGTAATAGATGTCTTCGTATTGAGTTATAATTGTTGCTGATTGAAATTCCGTATGAACAGTATCCATGCAATTTTTCACAAAAGAAGCGTGTAATTCCTCATCCTGAAGCAATTCTAATGTAGACTTCGCACAGCTATCGATATCGCCAAGCTCACATATATAGCCTGTTTTGCCATGATTAATAACTTCAGGAATGCCGCCAATATTTGTGCCGATACAAGGAACACCACACGCCATTGCTTCAAGCAATACGAGTCCGAAGCTTTCTTTTTCTGAAAGCAGCAACATGAGATCGCTGATATTATACAACTCTTCCAAGTTTTCCTGTTTCCCTAAAAATAGCACATCGTTCTGCAACTTTAGAGAATCAACAAGATCACAAACATTACTCATCTCCGGGCCGTCACCGACCAATAATAGCTTCGCTGGCATTTCTTGATTCACTTTCTCAAATACTCTTACAATGTCTGGCACTCGCTTTACCTCTCTGAAGTTGGATACATGAATTAAAACCTTCTCCTTGTCTATACCCAATTCCTTCTTCAAGTCACCTACTGATTGCTGCTTGTACACTCTTTCGTCAATAAAATTATATACGGTGTGAATTTCTTTATCTGGCTTTATAAGCGCTAGCGATTGTTCGGCAAGTGCGTTCGATACCGCCGTCACATAATCTGACTTTTCTATTCCAAATTTGATTAGCTCCTGCATAGAATGATCATTACCGAGAATCGAAATATCCGTTCCATGTAATGTCGTTACAACTTTAACATCACGGTCAGACATCTGTTTTGCCAGGATAGCGCATACCGCATGAGGCATTGCATAATGCGCATGCAAAATATCTAACTTTTCCCTTTTTACCACTTCGGCAATTTTACTCGCTAATGACAAATCATACGGCGGATATTGAAAAACAGAATAATGATTCACTTCTACACTATGAAAGCATATTCTCGGATGAACCTTCTTCAATCGAAACGGCATCGAGCTTGAAATAAAATGGATATTATGACCTTTATCCGCCAATAGCCTCCCTAACTCTGTTGCAACTACACCTGATCCGCCTACTGATGGATAACAAATAATCCCGATATTTAAACTCATGCCTTTCCTCCTAATAAATCATTTGATAACAGCAATGGCTTTTTACTGAAAAAGCCTTCTGCATATCGAACGCCTACTTCCTTGCCAATCATTTTGTCCCTAGCGATGATACTTTCAACATAATCATCTAACAGTGGTGTTTTATAGCTTGATTCCGATATTTCAAATTGGCTTTTATATGCCTTTAAACTTTCTGATTTCAACTCGATAAAATCCGTCACATCTATCGCGAAATCAGGCTTATGAAAACCATTTATCATGTAGTAATATATATTTTCTACTCGATGAGGCTCTAAATCCGTCTCATCGACATATTTTCTTATACCAGCAGAAAAACAGGCCTCCTCTACCAGCTTTGCGCAATTGCCGTGATCAGGGTGACGATCCATTTCATAGGGTACGAATACAAGCTTTGGACGGTAAAGTCGAATAATGGATGCAACGCGTGATATGTATTCTTCCTTTAACAACAAACCACGATCAGGCAAATATGCATTAATACGATGCATAATACCTAAATTGTTCCCAGCATTTTTGGCTTCTTCCATTCTTGCATGAATTGTGCCATTCGACGACATTTCAGCTTGTGTTAAATCGCATATAACAATTCGTTTATCCGAAGTTGCATATTTTGCGATTGTTCCTCCCATGCCAATTTCAACATCATCAGCATGCGCTCCAAAAGCAAGGATGTCTATTTCTTTCTGCATGTTTCTCTCACCTTAACTATTTCAAATTTCTCCAATCAATATAACCTAAATCCAAGCCACGAATAAGAACCTCAGCAGTTCCCATATTAGTGGCGACAGGAACTTTATATACATCGCATAACCTTACTAGTGCGTTAATATCCGGATCATGTGGCTGAGAAGTCAACGGGTCTCGAAAGAAAAAGACTACGTCCATTTCATTTTCAGCAATTTTCGCGCCGATTTGCTGATCTCCGCCTAATGGCCCCGATTGAAAGCGATGAATAGAAAGACCAGTTGCATCACTGATTTTCTTTCCTGTCGTACCGGTTGCAAATAACGTATGCTTTTGAAAAATAGGAAGATACGCTGTTACAAAACCAATTAGATTCTCTTTTTCTTTATCATGAGCAATAAGCGCAATATTCATCGGACATTCTCTCCTATTCAATAATATTTTCTAAGCCGTATACTAACACATCGATTTTCATGATATTTTCTACTGCAAGCTTTACTCCAGACATAAATGATTCCCTATTATACGAATCATGGCGGATCGTTAATGATTGGCCTTCCGCCCCAAACATCACTTGTTGATGTGCAATCAATCCTGGAAGTCTCACGCTGTGAATACGCATTCCGTCAACATTCGCTCCGCGAGCCCCCGGTATCGTCTCCTTCTCTTCAGGATGACCTTGCTTCTTACTTTCACGTACTTCCTGAATAAGCTCAGCCGTTTTAACAGCTGTACCTGAAGGAGCATCAAGCTTTTGATCATGATGCATCTCAATAATTTCCACATCCGCGAAATATTTTGCAGCCATTTGTGAGAATTTCATCATTAAAATGGCTCCTAACGCAAAGTTCGGAGCAATGATGCACCCTAAGCCCTTTTCTTCACACATACTTCGCAAAATTTGCAAATCTTCTTTCGTAAAGCCTGTAGTTCCCACTACCGGTCGAACACCGTATTCAAGTGCTGTCACTGTATGCAACATCCCAAATTCCGGCGTTGTCAAATCAATTAGTACATCTGCCTTTACCGTTTCAAAGCAGTTTTTAATATCCGTAAAGATTGGCGCAGAAATATGCTCAAAACCTTTAATATCTTTAATATTTCCTCCGTCATTTTTTCTATCAATGACAGCAACGAGCTCAAAATGCTCGGTATTATGTACAAGTAATACAGCTTCTTTCCCCATTCTGCCTCTTGGACCGGCTACTGCAATTTTGATTTTCCCCATACTATTCTTTCCCCTTCTCATCTTCAATTTTTGTCCATCTATTGGCATCTCGTGTTTTAAACTTATTCATGACTATCTCATGCGCTTCTTCTAAATCAATATTTAACGAGTTAGCAAAGCATATGAGAACGAAGAGCATGTCACCTAACTCTTCTTGTATTTCCTTTTCCGTCTCCGTTGCCTTCTTCGGCTTTTCACCATAATAATGATTCACTTCACGTGAAAGCTCTCCCAATTCTTCTGTCATTCGCGCTAGCATTGCAAGCGGACTAAAGTAACCTTCCTTAAACTGACCTATGTACTGATCAACATCCATCTGCATGTCCTTCATGCTTTTAGCCATTATGTATCACCCTTATTCAACAATGATAATTCTATTATAGCAAATGTTTTACTACAGACTAAAATTTACGAATTATGTGCCCTTACATATTAGCTAAATTAGGCAATCATTTCAATCATAGGAAGTAACTCTTCAATGACCATAAGTTGGATTTCTGAAATTTTTCTTATATAATTATTATTGGAAACTACGTTTTCAGTTTGGGGGGGTTGCAATGATTTTCGGCTTAAAATCTAAAAATATATTTTTTATCCTTCTGGGAGCAGCTATATTTGCTTTTGGTTTAGTTCACTTTAACATGCAAAATAATTTGGCTGAAGGAGGATTTACCGGCTTAACTCTTATTTTGTATCAGCTATTCGATATTAATCCTTCTTATTCCAACTTAGTATTGAATCTTCCATTATTTTTAATAGGATGGAAATTCCTAGGGAAAAACTCTTTTCTATACACAATTGTCGGAACAGTCGGACTATCCGTCTGGTTATGGATATTTGAAAGATTTCAACTAAACTTAGGTCTTGAAAATGATTTGATGCTTGTTTCTTTATTCGCAGGTGCATTTATCGGAATCGGCTTAGGTATTATTTTCCGTTATGGAGGTACAACCGGAGGAGTCGATATTATTGCACGACTCGTTCAGAAATTTATTGGATGGAAAATGGGCAAAACAATGATTCTCTTTGATTCTTGCGTTATCTTACTTTCATTATTGACCTATTTATCTTACCGGGAAGGTATGTATACATTAATTGCTGTCATGATTGGAGCACGTCTGATTGACTTTATGCAGGAAGGAGCGTACTCTGCTCGTGGTGCAATGATTATAAGTGATAAAAATGAAGAAATTGCGGATGTGATTTTGAAAGAGATGGAGAGAGGCGTTACCATTTTACGTGGACATGGACCTTATTCAAAGGTGGACCGCGATGTTCTATACTGCGTCGTAGGAAAGAAAGAAATTATACGTTTAAAAAACACTATTATGTCTGTTGACCCGCATGCCTTTGTAACAGTGAGTATGGTACACGACGTTCTGGGAGAAGGCTTTACTTTAGACGAAAATAAAAATCCGATTGAGCATTAGAAAAAAAGTGAGTCCGTTCATTTTCAACGGACTCACTTTTTACTGATTACTAGCTTAAATAGGTGTCTAACCTTACACCTGATGGAAGGAATAGAGTGAATCGACGTCTAACTCCAGCGCTTACGCTTTTGTTATTAATCGTCAGAATTCATTCCTGTGTAAATAAGAATAAGTCGAACTAATTCCAGAACAGCCACCGCAGCTGCTGCCACATATGTTAAAGCTGCTGCATTTAGTACCTTTTTCGTTTCACGCTCTTCGTCCGAACGAATGATGCCCAGTGATACCACCTGATCCATCGCTCTAGTTGATGCATTAAACTCTACAGGCAATGTAACAACCTGGAAAAGAACCGCTGCTAACATACAGACAATCCCTAAAAGAACAAAATTGGAAAAGCCTGCAATAAAACCTATTAAAATAAACACCCACGACAGATTCGATCCTATATTTGCTACTGGCACAAGCGAGTGTCGCAATCTTAGGAAAGCATAATCTTGCTGGTCTTGAATAGCGTGACCAACCTCATGTGCTGAAACGGCAGTTGCCGCCAATGAGTGACCGTGGTAATTTTCAGATGATAAACGAACTACTTTCGTTCTTGGATCATAATGATCACTTAAATACCCTCTTGTTTCTTCAACATGGACATTGTACAAACCATTATCATCAAGAATCTTTCTTGCTACTTCGGCTCCTGTCATACGCGTAGATGATGCAATCTTTGTATATTTTTTATAGGTTGATTTTACTTTCATTTGAGCGTAAATCGGGATCAAAATGATAATCGCCAAGTAGATTAAATAACTAGCCATTGTTACCTCCAAAAAAAAGTATTAATACCATTTTAGAAATTATAACATAAACTGTCAATCCTTCTGTTTATTCTTATACTTAGAATTGCCCTTCATCCCTAAGTACTTTTTCCAGCCGACGTAGGATAGTGTAGCAATAATGACACTCCCAGTAGATATAATTACCCACCATAATGAAGGATCTGCTTCATCTTCTTTCATTTCGTTAAAAATTGACTGCATCTCATATTGTAATACCGCCAGCTCTTGCTGTTCCACCCCGTTAAGAAAAACTTGAGGACGATATTGATCGACATAATAAAACTTGGCGTCCAGCATTTGAACCGTTTCCGGTTGAAAATCAATCTGTAAGCTTGAATATATTAAATCATATTGCTCCAACAAGTCATCTAATTCATTTTCAAATATTTGTGCATTACTCTCACTTGCAGCCTTAATAGTTTCATTAAAAGTAGACATCATCGGTTCTTCCATCCTTGTCCAAAGTGGCTGCTGTTCAGAGAATATTGCATCTACAACAAGTCTCAGCTTCGTTGCAGCATTTAACTTTTGACTATGTTCCACATCTTGGCCATTCATTTTACTCATTAGTTCTTCATAGGCTGAATAAACAATTCTTAGTTCATCCTTTGTAAAGATATCCTCACTTGCTGTCACACTAAGAAAATTAGCAGAGAACGAATCTAGCAGTTTTAAAGCTACATCATACCGCTGCACCTTCACCATTTGCAATATTTCATCCGTCTTTGCATCAAGCTTTTGCAAATCCGAAGAGGCATTAACGATATTAGAAGATTGAATGAATACATAAAAGGCAACAACTATTATAAAGATTTTTTTTACCAAAGCCTGTCCCTCCTCTTCTTCTATTACTTATATGAGAGTGGGTATGCTGGTATACCAAAATCTAAAACAATTATGTGAGTTTCCTAAACAACACTAACTAGGCAAATGACAAAATTCTTAAAGGTACACTTAGTAACTTTAATACTATATAGTATGTAATGATTCGATTAAAGTGATAGTGTCCAACGCGTTTTTTTCATGCCGAAATAATAGCAGACAAAAATAGAAAGTACACTTAGCCAAAATGTAAAGTAGGCGATTTCATTCATATATACGGATAGCGAACCATACCAAGGCATTTGTCCGAACACATAATCTATTATCTCATTATGTAACGTAAAAACAGCTGCTACAGCAAGATGCCATACTTTAATACGATAAAACGGAGCATACAATAAGCCTTGTATAGCCATTGCCAAATGGGATGCCATTAACATATAACCTGTCCAATGAAAATTGTCACTCACCAGTAATGTCCAAATATTCATTACAACCGCCCAAATACCATACTTAAATAGCGAAATTAAGGCTAATGCCTCAAACAGCCCCCAGTTTTTCTTCATAAGAAATCCAATTAGTACGATTACAAAAAACAAGCAAGCTGTCGGACTGTCCGGTACAAACGGAATGAAAATGGCATCTGTTTCGGCAAGCTGCCAACCGTACCAATCATAGCCATAAATCGTTCCTACAATATTTATAATTAACAGCAAAACAAGAAATTTCTTATCACGAAGAATTGTATAAATTAAATGCATTCTTCATCCTCCTTCGTCTACTATACGATTATGCTTTTTTACACTATAGGGAAGTATATAAATTGGCACCGAGGTGGAAGACTCGACGTAGTCGCCAATTTTAGGTTTATAGTGTAAGTGCAACTAGACCTTTGGCTGCGCCTTATCAGGCTTGCCAAAGGCAAGTTTTCTTTATCATACTACAGACGAGGTTGGATTTGTATGAGGGATACCTCAAAAAAGACAAAAAAAGATGACTTAAAGCTCACTGCCTTAAAGCCATCCCAAAACTTATTCATTATTCAGCTTCAATACCGGCTACAAACTCTGAAAGCAATTGCAATTCCTCGTCTGTACCTTTAAATAGTCCAGCAGGCATCGAACCTTTACCATTTACAGCGATGTCCGCTATTTCCTCAGCAGTCAAGCCTGTACCTGCTAAAGTCGGAGCACCTGGACCACCTTCTAAGTTACCGCCATGGCATCCAATACATCCACTCGCCTCGTATACAGCATATCCAGGATCTTCCTGATCAATTTCAGGACCTAAAACAATTTCACCTTGCTTCTTTGCCGCTTCCCAATCATGCATATCGACCGAAGCCCAAGTCAAATAATAAATACTAATGACTGAAAGCAACATGAACCCAGTAGCAAACGGTCTCTTGAATGGACGTCTTTCAGGTCCGCGATCAATGAATGGTGCCAACAATAGTGCTCCGAATGCCAAACCTGGCATTACCATAGCACCTATTACATTATATGGACCAGAAGCATACGTATATTTCAATAATTGATACAAAAATAAGAAGTACCAGTCCGGAAGCGGTATATAACCGACAGCTGCCGGATCTGCCATTTTCTCTAATGGCGGTTCGTGAGCAACACATAAAGCTAAAAATCCAACTAAGAAAACGGCTCCTACCATCCATTCTTTTAAAAGAAAGTTTGGCCAGAATGCTTCCGTTTTACCAGGGTACTCCGAGTAATCTTTCGGAATATTCGGTGTTCTTTCCGCGCTAATACGCGAATCACCTACAAACTTCATCCCTTTACCACGATGCATCGTATAATCCCCTCCTCTTGTTAAAAGCTTCTAAATTTAAAGCCTTACTTAGCTTATAGCGGACCAGAAATCCCTTGCTTACGAATCATCATGAAGTGAGCTGCCACTAATCCGAGTAAAGCTGCCGGCAGGAAGAACACATGGATTGCAAAGAATCGAGTTAAAGTCACTGCACCGACAATATTTGGATCCCCTGCAAGTAATGTCTTAATTTGTCCACCTATGAGAGGAACGGATCCTGCAATTTCCAGACCTACCTTCGTCGCGAATAACGCTTTCATATCCCAAGGTAATAAATAGCCAGTAAAACCTAGTCCTAACATGACGAAGAAAATTAATACTCCGACAACCCAGTTAAGCTCACGCGGCTTTTTATATGCTCCTTGGAAGAAAACGCGCAAAGTATGTAAAAACATCATAACGATAACGACCGATGCTCCCCAATGGTGCATACCACGTACGATTTTCCCGAATGCCACTTCATTCTGTAAATAATAAACCGATTCCCAAGCGTTCTTAATATCCGGTACGTAATACATTGTCAAGAACATCCCGGATAACACTTGAATAACCGTCACAAAAAATGTTAATCCACCAAAGCAATAAACAAATGCTGAAAAATGATGGGCAGGATTAACGTGTTCAGGTACTTCATGGTCAGCAATATCGCGCCACAACGGCGTAATATCGATACGCTCATCCACCCAATCATAGATCTTGTTTAGCATACGTTACGCCCCCTTGTTTCTGTTCGGCTCTATTGCACCTAATTTAATAATTCCGTCTTCTACTTGTACTAAGTACATGTCCAGAGGTCCCATTGGCGGGGTACCTGCAACATTCATACCATTTTTCTCATACAAGCCCATATGACAGTTGCAGAAGAACCTATTCGGATTTTTGGAATCTGTATTCCAATCTACAACACAACCTAAATGTTTACAGATTGGAGATAGTGCAACAATCTCGCCAGCTTCATCTTTAAAAACCCACGCTACTCTTGTTTCTTCGGAATCATACCACGCATCCTTTTGCTGAACTAAAAAGCTAACGCGCTGCGGCTCGGTCGTCAGGTCGCTTTCTTTCATAGTCGTTACAACAAAATCTCCGCTTGCACTCGCTTTCAGAACAGGATCAATAGCAAATCGAACCATAGGCATTAACACTCCCGCCGCCATAAAGCCCCCAACACCAGTCAGCGTATAGTTCAGAAATTGACGCCTTGAAACACGCTGTTTGCTCATAAAAATTCCCCCCCTCTAACTAAAAAACTTCAGTCCGACGGACATTTATCAATATAATTCTATAAAACTAGGACATACCAATGATATATCATTACCAAAATAAGGTCAATATTCCATTAACACAAATTTTGGCAATAATGTGGCATTTATCCAAAATTTCATATTTTATTCATTTTTCCATTTTTGACTAATTATAGTTAACAAAGGCTTCACTTGCTCCTCCATCATCGGTTTCTTAAATTTTTCTTCCAAATGCTCCAAAGGAATAGGAGTTGTCCACAATAAGCTTTGACCCAATTCCGTTTCGATAGTTTTCCATTCCACATCGGACGTAAGAAAGAACACATGAGCAAATTGTTCCTCCAAGCTATTTTTCCATTTTAATGCCACGTCCAACCTGTCTTGCTTAGACCAATCGTTACAATATGTCAAGGGAGGTAACAATAACACTCGGCCTTTAAACTGCTGTTCCACCTGGCGCGATATAATTGTTATAAACTCATTAATTGAAGCGCTTTGCTTCACATGATCCTGAAATGTAATGCCGATTAACGGCATAATTACTGTATCGACGTACTCTCTTGCCCCCAAAAACATTTCTGTATCTTGCGGTATCCATTTCATATGCTCGCGCTCCCCCATTATATGTCTTACCACTCATCATACCATTTCTTGAATTTTTTTACATAATATAATTTTCCCGAAATATTGAAATTTTAAAATAAAAAAGAAGCCTTCCGCTAGCGAAAGGCTACTCCATATGGCTTAAAGTAGTTGTCAGTTTCTGAAATAATTCATAATCGTGACGATCTAATGCTTCGTCTATTTGCTTCAATAGCTGAGTTCTTTTAAATGTTGTTAGCGAAAGTTGTAAAACTTGCTCTGCCATTTTCTTGTCTTGTTCATTTGTTTCGATATTACTCGGAATAAAAGGATTCTTTTCAAGTACGACAGCATAGTGATAGGAAGAATAAGCTGATCTAAAATGCAAAGTGATATAAATATCCTCATCCCTGTTCAAGCGGATATCATGAAACGACTTTTCCGCATCAGTAGTCATGATGTTGGACTTATAAAACTTAAAAGGAGCTTCGTCCACACAATGTGTAGACATAACTAAACCGCGCGGACAAAACTGTGCATCTTCAACAAAATGCACCTTTTTCATCAATTGATCATGACTCATCAAATAGTTTAGTATCCACACACATTCACGTCGTTTCAACTGGTAATGATTTAAGAACCAGCGAATGAATTCCTTTTTTTCATTAACAGAAACAAGGGCAGCCATTTTAAATCCCTCCTCTGTAGCATAGATTTATCTTATTTTATGAAAAGGAATATATAAACCTTCTCAAATAATAGCTCACTAATTCACGAATCCTATTCCTCCGTTGATTGAAGGCGTTCCTTTAGTGACAAATATTCTTCGTTCCATGGATCGATTGCTAGGAGCCTATTAATAATTTCTGCAAAAAGCTTCAGGTCTCCTTCTTCCAATAAAAAATATCCATATTCCAGCAAGAATTCTTCATTCTGACCGTATACCTCATAAGCAGCATCATAGTGCTTTCTGGATGCTTCAAATTGTTCAAGTTGATTAAAGCAATAACCCAATAGCCAATCAAATTGAGGATCACTTTCACCAAATTCATTTATACTTTCAATTGTTTCAACGCATTCCTCATATTCCTCTGATTGTATAAAGTATTTAGCTAAAGTAATACCCGCTTCCAGATATCCCGGATCAATGGCAATTGCTTGACGAAAGTTTGAAACAGCTTCCATTGGCTTATTTAACTTCAAGCAAATTTTCCCGGCCTTAAAATACAATTCTTTATTGTATTCATCTTGTTTTATACCCTCTTTTGCACTTTTGTAAGCCATTTCATAATCTCCAAGCATCTCATAAGAGCTTGCTAAATACAAATACAGCGAATGAAATTCATGATCAATTTCTTTCAGTTTTGTCAGCTGATTTACCGCCGTTTTATATTGTCCTGCTTGATAAGCGGTTAAACCGTATTGGAAGAGTGTATGAAGCTCTATTTTCTTTTGTAAACTCTTGTCATAATAGGGAAGAGCCTCTTCAAACTGACCTAAATTGCTATATGATTCAGCAATTCTTTGGTTAATAGATACGCCAGCCATCTCTTCACTATCCTTAAGAACTGTTTGAAAGTAGCTGATAGCTTCTAGGAAGCTGCCTTGCATATAGCACTGTTCACCTAAAGCAAAGTCAATGACACTTTCATTCGGAAGCAGCTTCTTCGCATCAAGCAACTTCTTATAAGCAACCTCATAAAGTCCATTCAGCGAATAAAGATCGGCTTCCAATAATAAAGCGCTTGGGTATACAGGATCATCATTTTTCACTTTCTTCACAAGCTCTAACGCTTCATCTTCCTGATCAAGCTCAATATAAATCTCCGCTAAAGAAAGCAGTAATTCCCCTTCATCCGGATGCGTTGCTAGGAGTTGTTCGTAAAGATTTATTGCCTGTTCCAAAAAACCCAGCTCTACTAATTTTTCAGCAAGTACAAAGATGTCCTCTTCCAAACCGCTGTTTTGTATTGTATGTATATGACGGTATGCTTCTTCAAATTCACCATTATTAATTTTTTCTAAGATTTTTTCGATTGTTACCATATCTATTCCTTCCTAATCATTCATTCTTTTTTTAAATTGCCGTATCACAGAAAAAAACCAGGAACCTTAATTACAAGCTCTTCTCCTGCATTTTTTGTAAAAACAACTTCCTTTCCTACTCGTATAACATTATTTTTGAAAACAGTGTACTCTATTTTATCATAATATATTAAGTCTTCATTCATTAAATATTCTTTATCGCTCTCTTGCAATACATTATAGGTAACATCTCCACCACTTCGCAAAATTCCTTTGTGAGGATATATGCCAATCTTTTTAAGGAAACTCTTGCTTATTCCTGTGGCTTCAATAAGAGATTTATCATGAAAAGATAACCATTCATTATTCATAAATTGATTCCATTCAATCAAATTTTGCCCATCACATTGTGGGATAAAAACCAGCTTATATGGAAAGACCGCTTCTCTTATCTCTTTCCACATGATAGAGCGAAAGTTTTCTTGTCCATTCATCATAACCACGCAAATAGGAATATGCAACAAACGGCACAGGCGAATCAATTTTGGATTTAAACTGGAAAATGGAATACGTATAGCAAGTACATAGTCGAGTGGAAACGAAGCCAGTTCTTCTCTAACCTTTTGAAAGGTCGCTTTCAACTGCCGTTCGGATTTCACATCTACTGGGAAAATAATTGTCGTTGCCCCAATCAGCACCATCTTTTTGGCGTATTCAAGTCCTTCCCTTCTCCATTGCTCAAGATTCCCAAATACACTCTCGGTAGCTATAATGATATGCTTGTCCATATTTAATCTTATAAATTTCATTTGGCGAACGGAAATATCCCGACTGTATATGACATTATTTTTCACTACTAAATCACAATGTTTAATCTGCTCATTTTCGTAAAGCATAATCTTTTCAATTATATAAGGCATATATACCACTCCCTGCTATTTATATGCCATTATATGAGCCTGCGTAATCTGGTATGACTAGTAAATTGCCTATTTTCACTATCAAAACCCCGAGAGAAAAGGTGAATATTATATATATTCCATATAATTAGAATTTTTTATGCAAAAAAAAAAAAAGCCACCAAACTGGTTTGATGACTTTTTCTTCTAAATTTTACTCATTTTCAACATATCCGACTTCATTAGGAACAGCGATTAATGGAGTAACTTCCATATCTTCGTCGCTGTGTCTTTCATCCACAAGAGCCTCCGACCAGCATGGGACAGCTCTAAAGCTAGACAATACCGAATGCGCAATCGACCGCTCAGCTTTAGCATGCATAAGACGAATCATAAAGGAAATTCTGTTTTTCTCTAGATTTGACTTATTACCCTAGGAGCTCTCCGGTGAAGCTAGATAACTAATACTTGTTAGGAGAGCAGGTAAAGCCCCCCACCTAGTAGCAAAGTTTCACTTTATTGCACTAATTGCTGCAAATGCTCAAAAAAGTTCGGATACGATACATCGATCGCTGCAGAATCATGAAGCTGCACCTCTTCTGTACAAATTAGTGCTGCAACAGCCAGCAT
>JAEIGA010010314.1_pt1 | contig 14159 bp, 16 predicted proteins | sample 9270691 | NCBI WGS metagenome assembly JAEIGA01 (sample SAMN17057246, study PRJNA624740) | gut metagenome | biome: biome; isolation source: fecal sample | host: Bos grunniens | place: China: Xizang | collected 2019 | reverse complement strand
CCTACAGAGGAGCAGTTCAACAAGGCTATGGAGAACCTTAAGAAGAATCTCCCAGAGCAGCGCATCAACAACAGCTACTGGATGAATGCACTCAGCCACTACTCAGAGTATGGTGAGGATTACGATGCACTTTATGAGGCTGCAATCAATTCACTTACTGCACAGGACATTCAGTCTGTTCTTCAGGCCATCCTTGCACAGGGTAACTTTATCGAGGTAACGCTTGCTCCACAGGAGTAGGCGTAGCCTTGCAAAAGGCACAATATTATTTATAGTAAAACGCATTCTTCGGAGTGCGTTTTACCGTTTGATAAAGACACATTTCAGCGCGAAAATCTCTCATCAGATAAGGATGTCAAAGCAGATCTACATATTCAATCCGGAGCACGACCTGTGCGTTGCCAATGGGGACGAGAACTTCGTACCCCAAGGTCCGCTATGGGTTTTGCGAAAGAGAATACAGGCCTTTCAGAGCATCTCAAACGACCGAACAAACAACGTCGACAGATTATTCCTTGGGGATGGAATCATTCTCTAAGAAAACGACTCATGAATGAAGGCGTTGATCCTGCCACCTTGCCTTCAGTAGAAGAACTGCAGTTCATACGCACTCACTCAAGGCGTGAGTGTGCCTTGGATATGTTGATGATAGAGATGAGGAGGCATTCATATCTGCCAATGACAATGCAGTGCTTAAGTCACCTCTGTCCGGCAGTGGAAAGGGAATCCGTTTTGTCAGGGAAGGGCTTTCTGAAAGCGCAGAAACATACTTTCCAGCAACAAGGATATAGAAGACATTATTGCCGGATATATCTCACGGGATATGCTCATTTCTGTCCGTGCGACTTTTCTCTTGCAAATCCGGAAACATCTTAGTAAATCTGAACAATTCTAAAATAAGACAATATGACAAAGATATATATAATGGAGAGCTGCCCGGACTGCACACAGGTCAAGCAGCTTTACGGGAACAACCCGGAATACGAACTGATAGACATAGGACAGCAGGCCCGAAGCCTCAAGGAGTTCCTCGCTCTGCGTGACAGGCATCCCGCGTTTGCAAAGGTGCGTGAGCGCGGTAACATCGGCATACCATGCTTCGTCAAGGAAGACGGTTCTGTCATAATCTCGCTGAAGCACTACGACGCGGAAGGAGCCGCATGCAACCTGGACGGCACGGGATGCTGATGCTGATCTGGCACCTATGAACTGATGATCCGGCTGTCAACTCATATTTTTATGGACGGAATGGCCTTCGTCTGCGATTTTTAAGTAAATTTGTAACTTAAAACATTGCTTAATTACGTCGAATAGACGCTAAACTTAATTGTGAAAACTTCAACTATGCATTTTGGAAAGAAGAAATGGTTTATTGGAGCGACTATTGTCATTGTTATAATAGTTATAGGCGTGCTTATATTTAATAAGAAGAAACCGGCCGTTCCAATTTACCCGGTGGTAGCTACCCAGCCAGTCGGGGTGGAAGATGTAAGAATTTATGGCGATTATGTGGGACGAATCCGCGCACAGCAGTTTGTGGAAGTGCACGCGAGAGTGGAAGGTTATCTTGAAAAGATGCTCTTCGATGAGGGTACATATATTCAGAAAGGCCAGACTCTCTTCCAGATAGACCCGACATTATATAAAGCACGTATGAAACGTGCCGAAGCTCAGCTTAATAAGGCGAAAGCTCAGGCTCTTAAGGCCGAACGTGATCTTAATCGTATAAAGCCTCTGTTTGAACTGAATGCCGCCAGCCAGCTTGACCTGGATAATGCAATAGCAAATTATGAAGGTGCGATTGCTGATGTCGCCGTGTGTGAGGCTGATATGGTTCAGGCTCAGATGACTCTCGACTATACGACAGTAAAGTCTCCTATTTCAGGTTATATATCAGAGAGAAATGCTGATATCGGTGCCCTCGTAGGGCCTGGTTCCCAGTCACTTCTTGCAACTGTCGTGAAAAGCGATACAGTGCAGATTGATTTCAGCATGACTTCTTTGGAATATCTGAAATCCAAAGCCCGTAATGTCAACCTTGGTCATAAAGATACCACCCGTACCTGGGATCCGTATGTTACTGTCACATTGGCTGATGGTACGAGATATCCATACCAGGGCCTTGTTGATTTTGCCGATCCTCAGATTGATCCGAAGACAGGAACCTTCTCTGTCAGGGCAGAAATGCCGAATCCGGATCATATCCTTCTTCCGGGACAGTTTACTAGAGTCAGACTTCTGATGGATGTTCGCGAAAATGCTATTGTGGCTCCAAGCAAGGCTGTTGTGATTGAAAGTGGTGGTGCATTCATATATGTAGTAAGACCTGATAATATTGTCGAAAAACGATTTGTCGAACTTGGACCGGAGATAAAGAACAACACGGTCATCGAGAGAGGTATTGAGGAAGGAGAGCAGATCGTAGTCGAAGGATACCATAAGCTTTCTCACGGTATGCAGGTTGAAACTGTACCTTGTAATTAGGGAGGATGCCTATGAAGAAAAATTTCTTTATTGACCATCCTGTCTTCTCTATGGTGATTTCCATCCTGATCACCATAGTCGGTCTGATAGGATTGATTCTTCTGCCGATTGACCAGTATCCACAGATTGTTCCTCCGGTGGTGAAAGTGACTGCTTCATATCCAGGAGCAGACGCTCAGACCACCACACAGGCTGTCGCAACACCGATAGAGCAGGTTCTAAACGGAACACCTGGTATGATGTATATGGAGTCAGTAAGCTCCAACTCTGGAGTTTTCAGCGCCTCGGTGACGTTTGACATTGATACTGATCCCGATCTGGCAGCAGTAGAAATACAGAACCGTATCAAACAGGCAGAGTCCCGTCTTCCTGCGGAAGTCGTGCAGAATGGAATTGGTGTAGAAAAGCAGGCGTCAAGCAAGCTTCTGACAATCACCTTGCTATCCAATGATCCCAAGTATGACGAGATCTACCTTTCTAATTACGCGACCCTGAATGTTGTGGATATGCTGAGGCGTGTCCCGGGAGTCGGCAGTATATCAAATGTCGGAAGCCGCTATTATGCAATGCGAATCTGGGTGATGCCGGATAAGCTGACGGATATGGGCTTGACAGTCAAGGATCTGCAGAATGCCATCAAGGACCAGAATAGAGAATCGGCAGCCGGCGTGCTTGGCCAGGCACCGATAGATGGAGTCGATGTGACTATTCCTATTGCAGCTCATGGACGACTCTCTTCTGTTGAAGAATTTGAACAGATTGTGGTCAGGGCCAATCCGGATGGATCTATCATCAGGTTAAAGGACGTTTCCAGAATTTCTCTTGAAGCACAGTCATATTCGACCGAGAGCGGAATTGACGGTAGGAATGCTGCCGTGATGAATGTGAATATGCTCCCCGGTTCGAATGCCATTGAGGTTGCTAAAGAGGTGAAAAAGGCGATGAAGGAGATCGGCAGGAATCTTCCGGAAGGAATCACGTATTCCATACCATTCGACATGACCACATACATATCGCAGTCCATTCACGAGGTTTATAAAACCTTGTTTGAGGCCTTGCTGCTTGTGATCCTTGTGGTATTTCTTTCCCTTCAGAACTGGAGATCCACCATCATTCCGGTTGTGGCTGTGCCGATTTCGCTGATCGGTACCTTTGGTGTGATGCTCCTCTTCGGCTTCTCGCTCAATCTGATGACTTTGCTCGGATTGATTCTGGCAATTGGAATTGTTGTGGATGACGCGATTGTTGTGGTTGAGAGCGTGGACAAGATCATGAACGAGGAAAAATTGTCTCCGTATGAGGCAACCCAGAAAGCCATGTCAAATATGACAGGAGCACTTATTGCGACATCGCTTGTCCTCTGCGCGGTATTCGTTCCGGTCAGTTTCCTCAGCGGAATTACAGGACTGCTGTATAGACAGTTCACCATCACCATTGCGGTATCAGTGATGATTTCCACCATAGTTGCCCTCACTTTGACTCCGGTGATGTGTTCTTTGATCTTAAGACCAGAGAAGGGAGGAGAGAAAAACTTTATATTCAGATCTATAAACAGATGGCTGTCAAAGGGTAATGATTTTTATTGCGGTAAAATATCATCCGCTTTGGCCAATTCCAAAAGAATCTTCGCTGCTTTTGGGGTAATATTGGCAGCCATTTATCTTTTGAACACTCTCACCCCTAAGAGCTTCATGCCTAAAGAAGATCAGGGCTATTTCACTGTCGAACTCGAGCTTCCTGAAGGAGCGACTATCGAAAGAACCAGAGAGGTCTCAAATCGTGCTCTGAATTTTCTGATGAACGACCCTGACGTAGAGCATGTCCTGGACGTTGTGGGTTCAAGTCCGAGAGTCGGTACCAATCAGGCAAGAAGCCAGATGACTGTCATCCTCAAACCTTGGGATGAGAGAAAGGCGGAGGATATAGAGCAGATCATGGATAGGGCAAGGAGGGAGTTTGCAAGATATCCTGAGGCCAAAGCCTTTATATCGACGCCTCCTGTCATTCCAGGCCTTGGTTCTTCTGGAGGTTTTGAGATGGTACTTGAAGCACGAGCAGATGCGACATATTCCGATCTGCAGAATGCGGTTGACACATTGATTCATTATGCCAGTCAATCCCGTAAGGTGACAGGCCTGTCAGCCTCCATTCAGAATGATATTCCGCGCCTGTATTTCGATATAGACAGGGATAAGGCAAGATTGCACGGAGTCCAGATGGCAGATATATTCTCAACTCTGAAGGCCTTCACTGGTTCATTGTATGTCAATGACTTTAACATGTACAATAGGGTTTACCGAGTATATATTCAGGCAGAAGCTCCATATAGAGCATATAGGGATAATCTGAACTTGTTTTCTGTCAAAGGCAGCGACGGTGCCATGATTCCGATTACAGCTCTTGGCAATACAGAATATTCGACCGGATCAGGTACCATCAAAAGATTCAATATGTTCCAGTCTGCCACCATCACAGGTGAGGCAGGAGCTGGTTTCAGCTCAGGAGAGGCAATGGCATTCCTTGAGGAGATTGTCGACAAACACCTGCCTGAAAACATCAAGGTGGAATGGAGCGGATTGTCATATCAGGAAAAGAAAGAGAGTGGAAAAACAGGAATGATACTCGCTTTGGCCTTCCTGTTTGTCTTCCTTTTCCTTGCAGCCCAGTACGAGAGTTGGTCAATTCCAATCGCTGTCCTGTTGTCACTTCCGGTTTCAATACTGGGATCATATGCGGGAGTGTTTGTATGCGGTTTGGAAAACAATATCTATTTCCAGATCGGTCTTGTCATGCTGATCGGACTTGTCGCAAAGAATGCGATTCTTATTGTTGAGTTTGCCAAGTTGGAGATGGATAAAGGCGTTGACGCAGTAACAGCTGCGCTTACAGCTTCCCGACTCAGGTTCAGGCCGATTGTGATGACTTCATTGGCATTCATTCTGGGACTGCTACCTTTAGTCCTGTCGTCAGGACCTGGCTCTGCAAGTCGTCAGGGCATCGGAACCGGTGTATTCTTTGGAATGTGTGTAGCAATTACGGTAGGCATCGTATATGTACCATTCTTTTTTGTCTGGGTTGATCGTATAAAGAGAAAATTTCGTAAAAAATGAATGTCTATAGATATATAATAGTCCTTATAGCTGTATATGTGTTTACCTCTTGTGGCATTGCTGTAAAGAAATGTCAAGAGCCAGATCTGAATCTTCCGACGGTGATGTCTCATGGAGAGCTGGACAGTCTCACTATTGCTGATCTGAAATGGTGGGAATTCTATGGTGATACTGTTTTGTGTAAGTTCATTTCCCATGCTTTGGAGAATAATAAGGATATTTTGTCTGCAGCAGCTAAGGTCAATAAGATGAGGAAACTTAACAGGGCAGACAAGACAGAGTGGATGCCAGAGGTTGGGGTTACTGTTCTAATGGACAATGAGGTGGAGAATTATACAGACAAAGGACGAACTGAAACTCCTCAGATTGATTTGAAAGTAGGTTTAACGTGGGAAATAGATCTATGGGGAAACATCAGATGGGCCACAAAGCAGTCAGCAGCCGAATATCTTGCAAGTATCGAAGCTGAAAGAGCCATGAGGATGACGGTAATCGCTGAAGTGGCTACTGCTTACTACCAGCTGATGGCACTTGAAAATGAGCTGTTGATTGTAAACCGCACCTTACAGACTCGCAAAGAAGGGGAAATCCAGGCCAAACTGAGGTATGAAGGTGGTTTGACTTCCGAAACAGTATATCAGCAGGCTAAGGTAGAGCATGCGACTACAGCTTCATTGATTCCGGCTATCGAGAATAAGATTGCTGTAACCAAGAGCCAGTTGACTTTGCTTATGGGTGAATATCCTGATTTTGAACTTGAATATGCACGTATGAAAGTTTTGGATAGGGATGTGCCGGATGACCTTCCTTTAGGTGTGCCGTCGGATCTTCTCACAAGAAGACCTGATTTGCGACAGTCTGAGCAAAAGCTTAAGGCTGCCTGTGCAGGTGTTGGAATTGCCTACACGGATCGCTTCCCAAAGCTTGTGATAGGTCTTACAGGAGGTTGGGAGAATGGTTCTGTAGCAGATCTGTTTAAGGCTCCATACAGTCTGCTGGCAGGAAATATTATTGCGCCGGTTTTTGAATTCGGACGCAGAAAAGCGAGGTATGAAGCTGCAATATATGCCTATGATATTGCAAGTAGGGAATATGAAAAGATGGTTCTTCAGGCTTTTAAGGAAGCAAGTGATGCTGTGTCAAGATATCAGACCGCAAGACAGAATACGGAATTGAAGAACAATCTTAGCGAAGCTGCGCTGAAATATGTTGAATTGGCAACTGCTCAGTATAGATACGGCGATATAAAATATATCAATGTTCTTGATGCCCAGAGGCGTTATTTTGATGCTCAGATCGGCCTTTCAAATGCAGTTAGAGATGAATATATGGCTCTGGTACAGTTGTATAAGTCACTTGGCGGCGGCTGGCAGCAGTAAATCCCGGGCTTTAACCCTTGCCTATCGTAATCGCGTTGCACCTGGACTGAAACGATTCTTTGCAAAGGGTCGCAGATATAAAGTCTTCTTCGAGAACATGTCACTCTTCGGAATCACCTTTGACTCCAATGAGAAAGAGTGCTATGGCCTCTGCAAGGCAAAGAAAGTGATGTACATAACATCACGCGGAATGGACATCAGCACCGGAGACCCTCTGGAGCAGGCCACACCATACATCAAGGCCATCTCATATCTCTGGGGCTGGGGTGAGCTGACAGTGGTGGCAGCCCAGAACATGGACTACAGCTCTGCTGAAGAGATTGAGGATAGGATCAATGCGGCAGTAGCCGAAGGTCTGGAAATCTGTAAGGAATTCTAACGATACTATGAAACGACTTTTACTGATCATAATATTGGTGAGCTTCTCACTCCTCGGATCCGCAAAAGAGTACAAGGTCTATGGTCCCCAGGGAGGACTTGCTGTGGAGGTGACACTTCCGGACGACTTCAATAAGGACAGCGACAAGTGTCCGATGGTCATACTGATGCATGGCATCTTCTCAAGCAAGAACATCGTCCCTATTCCTGCTCTTGCAAAGGCTCTTGCTAAGGAAGGCATCGCATCGATCTGCTTTGACTTCGGCGGCCATTGGAAGAGCGAAGGAAAGATGGAGCATATGACTGTAGGCAAGGAGATCGAAGACGCTCTTGCCATGTGGGAGTATGCCAAGTCACTCCCCTATGTGAGCAAGATAGGACTTCTAGGACACTCACAGGGCGGAGTGGTCGCATCGATGACTGCCGGTATCCTTGCATCAAGAGGAGAATCCCCTGCAGCACTCGTGCTCGTTGCACCTGGTTCTGTCGTTCAGGACGCCTGCAAGGGCGGAAGGTTCTTCGGCGCGGAGTTCAACCCGGCCGATCCTCCTGAATACGTGAAATGCTTCGGCATCATGAAGCTCGGAAGGGAATATATCCTCACGACACAGGATCTGGACATCTACGGAACGGCAAAGGCATATACAGGACCAGTAAGACTCATTCACGGAAGCAAGGACACCATTGTGCCGATGTCATGCAGCGAGAAGTACGTCGAGACTTATACCCAGGATGCGGAGCTGATCGTCGTTGAAGGTGAAAATCACATGATCACCAAAAGGCTCAAGACAGTCGTCTCACACGCTGTATCCTTCTTCACATCACAGCTAAAGTAACTTACCACTGTAAAACGGCAATCCGTTATGGCATATTACAACATACATTTCAGTCCTACCGGCGGCACCAGGAAGGTCGCTGACATCCTATGCGGTGCATTGGAAGGTGATTTCAATGAGATAGACCTTTGCTGCGATATCGAGCAGACATCGTTAGGCAAAGAAGACATCTGCTTGGTTTCCGTTCCATCCTACGGCGGAAGGGTACCGGAGACAGCGATCGAGAGGCTGAAGAAGATCTCAGGTAACGGAGCTAAGGCTATCCTTAACTGCGTATACGGTAACCGTGCCTGGGAAGACACTTTGACTGAGCTTCAGGACACTCTTGAGATGTTGGGATTCAGCTGCGTCGCTGCACTCGCCACAGTCGCAGAGCACTCCATATTCCGTCAGTTTGCCACAGGTCGTCCGGATGAGCAGGACAAAGCCGAACTAATAGAAATGGCGGGGAAAATTCAGGAAAGGCTAAGCGAAGAGTTTACAGTTGTGCTGACACTTGAAGGGAGCCACGGAACCTATAAATTGTTCGGAGGATCGCCTTTGAAACCTTTCGGAAATGAGTCTTGCACAGGATGCGGGCTATGTGCCGGGAAATGTCCGGCAGCAGCTATTGATGCTCAGAATCCCAAAACTACTGTTCCCGAGAAGTGCATCAGCTGCATGAGATGTATCAGCATCTGCCCGAAGGGTGCAAGAGCTGTAGATCCGACTCTGTTGGCTACGATCTCTGAAAGAATATCCCCAATGCTCGGTGGCAGAAAGGGCAACCACTTATTCCTTTAATTTACACGAACTTATGAATATTGTCATAAGACAGGCGCACAAGGAAGAAGCGTCGCAAATTGCGGAACTGTAGTCTTCTTCGCACGAAACGCATCTTCCGGCTCTGAACTCATGACTGGGCTTACTGGAGGAATGGCGTGGATAAATCTCATAGGACTTGCTATTCTGCCTACAATCGTATCCACAGCGACCTTAGCAATTGCAACAAGAAACATCGGAGCTACAAAGGCATCCGTCATGGGAGTATTCGAACCGATTACCGCCATCCTTGTCGGAACACTCGTCTTTGGTGAGGCGCTCACATCAAACATCATCATTGGCATCTTGATCTCTGTGATAGCTGTAACCTTCATGATTACGGTAACCAAACGCTAGCCCCATGGCAAAGAAGACAATAATAACGGATTTCGTGCTCTGAAAGGGGAAATAACCTTCTCGGAAAAGAGTTCTGATTGAAGCAATTCCATGAGGAACTGTAGTTCCGTTTCAGTCTGCCTTATTATCGTGATATATTGCTGTAAAGAATCTCGCTGCAGCAATTATAAGCATAGGCCCTAATCCGGAATAAAATGATGCAGTAAAGTACAATGGCACTCCGGGTATGTACTTCAGTGTAATTCCCAGTCCCATCATGAACACAAGCAGGATCCATCCTTTTAGAGGGAATATCTGCCATATTGCAACACGGTCAGGCAAAGACGCTATCCTCTTGACATACCTTCCTACGACCAGTCTGAAGATGATAAAGAAGAAGACCGCCACAATTCCAGTAATTGGCAAAAGCCACCAGAGTTCATCCGGCATCATCAACAGATAGGACTTGATTCCCTTGACAGCTATGTTAATGCCTGGGATGCCCCATATAGCTGCCGCTATGACATATGAATAATCTCTCCTGATCATTTCAAATAATTGACACTTTGATTACTCCGTCCTCTTTATTTTCAAATAGACGATAAGCTTCCTCAATACTGGAGAGCGGAAAGCTATGCGTAATGAGTGAAGTCGTATCTATCTTATTACCCTCAATCAGGGAAAGAATCTCTGCACAATCACACCCATCCACTCCACCCGTCTTGAAGGTGAGGTTCTTACCATACATATCAGGCAAAGGAAGAGCCTGTGGCTTATCATATAGAGCAACCACAGTTACGACTGCATTTGGTCTCGCACATTGCCAAGCAAGCTGAAAAGTATCCTCTGCGCCAGCCACCTCAATCACCACATCTGCTCCTCCCCTGTCGAGTCTGCTGATTACCTGCAGACATTCTTCCGGAGATATGACATCGACAGTAGGATAGTTCTGTTCGACGAACGCCTTCCTTTCAGATGATTTCTCACATACAATGATCTTCTTTGGGTTCAAAAGCATCACACATTGGAGCGTGCAGAGTCCTGTAGGACCGGCACCTATGACAAGCACCGTATCATCCTCTTTTATCTCAGATATCCTGGCAGCCCAGTATCCTGTAGCAAGCACATCTCCCACCAATAAAGCCTGCTTATCACTCACTCCATCAGGGATTCTGTTGAGTCCCTGATCAGCATACGGTACGCGTATGTATTCCGCCTGACCACCATCGATGCGGCATCCAAGCGCCCAACCTCCATTAGGGTCTGTACAATTATTCACATAACCATTCTTACAGAAGAAACATTCTCCGCAGAAGGTCTCCACATTGACAACGACACGATCTCCAGGAAATACACTCTTCACTTCGGAGCCGACCTGTTCAACGACACCGACCATCTCATGCCCCACTGTGATTCCAGGCACGGCACGAGGTACGCTGCCATGCTTGATATGTAGGTCACTGCTGCAGATGCTGGACATGGTCACACGGACAATGGCATCCTTAGGGTCCTGCAGTTCAGGCTTGGGCTTATCAATAAGTTCAAACCGTCCTTTATCTATGTATGTATATGCCTTCATGTTAATGACAGTCATGGTGGTCACAAGACTCACCATTATCCTTAACGTTTCCTGTAATGTATGCAGCAACGAGTTCTCCCACGTCCCTGCTACAGCCACGAATAACCTCGATTCTCTGAGCTTCAAGAACATTCTTGGCTCCTTGGCCCATATTGCCTGCAAGCATTACAGTTACACCCATCTGACGGAGTACAGGAGCTATTCCGCTCTTGCATCCGCATCCTTCCGGAGATGCCATCTTACTGACATTTGTCACCTTGCCGTCAATTACGTCAAAAATAGTATAATATGCGCAATGACCGAAGTGGTCATCAACACGTCCATCTCTTGTTGGTACTGCTATCTTCATAATAAATCTTCTTCTCTGCTGTATTCTATAGCTCTGTTAATATAATCCAGGAACGGCTTCGCACTCTTGAAAACCTTCAGAATCTCATCTACATCCAGATTGGTATCATCATAAACTCCCGAAAGACAGAAGTTCTTCAGCTTTATGTAATCTATGTACGGACCATCTGCTTTGAATCCAAGTGGAGCACGCTTGAGCTTCTGATCCTGATCAAGTGACAGCGAAGGATGAAGCGCTTTGATGATTCTGTCAAAGTCACCACCTCCAAGTTCGATATCCTCTCTTACAATCTTCAATACCTTCGGTTCCATATAGTAGTTACCCACCGCAAGGAAGCTCCTGCACGGATAATCTTCTCCGCTGCCGGTTCCTATATGGAAATAATATCCGCTGTATCCGGATTTCTTTCCTCCTCTACAAATGAATGCTCCGAAGTGAGTCTTGTACGGAAGGCCATCCTTTGAAAAACGCATATCCTTATGGATGCGGTAAGTACTCTCCTTGATTCCTACTCCTTTAACGGAAGGGTCGAATGATCGGATTCCTTCTATAAGTTTTTCAACAATGACATTAAAATGAGCACGCGCCTCCTGATACTCACTCTTATGGGTATCAAACCAAGGTTTATTGTTATTCGCTTCAAGATTCCTCAGGAAAGTAAGAATGGTTTCCATATAATTATATCATCAACATTATACGTCCCTCTGCGCAGATGAAGACGCTGACGTTTTTTATGTCAGCAATCTGTTCGCATTCCTCGATTTTCACACTCCAAAGATACGTATTTTTGCATGAGTTGCAGAGATTTCACCTAACATAGTCTGTTTCTTATTATTGTCGATTTTCTTGAAATAAATACACCTGCGTATTTTTTACACATACCAATAAACACAAACCTTGAAACTTATATATCATTACCTTCAAGCAATGCCAGCAGCTGCGCAAACTGATCCGGACATGAGGTATTCTTTCCCCCGCAAGTGATACCGGTCAGGCGCTGCTTCACATCTGACAGTTTCCGTCCTTTACAAAGAGCAACTATGCCCTTGAGGTTTCCATTACATCCGCCATGGAAGGCTGCATCGAGTATCACACCGCCTTCAACAAGCAGTTCGATTGCCTGCGAGCACACCCCCTCCGTCTTGGCTACCACATACCTGACAGAGCCCTTATATGTATCGTTTATTATCTTCATATCTATTATAGTCTGGACATTTCACTTTGTATTTCATCACGTACGCGACGAAACTCCTCTATGATCTGTTCTTCTGGTCCGGTGAATGCATCAGGATCGTCGAATCCAATATGGAGGCACTTGTCAACCTTCCCAATGAACGTAGAGCAGGTTTCTTTTGCTCCGCCACAGACAGTAATGACGTAATCCCAACTCTGGTCAATGTACTCACTCATGTGACATATACTACACTCCATAAGTATATCCTCCTGAAGGTACTAAAGAGGGGCTTTACATATCAAGCATTCTTCCTTCATATCAGGTATTTTTATCTCTACAAAATACATTATTAAAAGAAAAAACACACTCAAAATGAGTGTGTTCAATGCGAACCAGTATATTGTTCCCTATTTTTACTGTTATAGGTTACTCTCCAGCTACGATTGCACCCATTGGGCAAGCGTCAGCACAAGTTCCACAATCAATGCAAGCATTAGGATCAATAGTGTAAATGTCGCCCTCTGCAATTGCTCCTACAGGGCACTCTGGCAAGCAAGTTCCACATGCTGCGCAGTCTTCTGTAATTCTGTAAGCCATTTTATAAATATTTAAATAGTTAATGTTATCACATGTCATATGCCTACGGCAATAGGTATGCAAATTTAGTGAATTATTTGAATAATCAAACATCCAACATCAGATGTTTTGTACTATCTTTGTAGTAGATGAACACCAAACAGACGATGAAGAAATTTATTTTTACAATATTGCTCGCTATTACTTCCAGTGTACTTTTCGCACAGGAAGAGCTAGGTAATGGACTTGTATTGGACAAAAAGACTCATGACTTTGGCGACATCCTTATCGCTAACGGCCCTGTATCCTGCACATTTACAATACAGAACAAAGGTAGTAAGGCAGCCGTGATATACAATGTCGTCACATCTTGCGGATGTACAGATGTCAAGTGGACTCGTGAACCGATCCGTCCGGGCGGTAAGGGCACAATAAGCATCACATACTCAAACGACGAAGGTCCATATCCATTCGACAAAAGCCTTACAGTTTATGTATCTGATATCAAAAAGCCTGTCATTCTAAGAGTAAGAGGTACATCTCACGAAAAAAAGAAGACACTTGAGGAGCTCTACCCTACCCGTTTCGGCTCTCTTGGAATGAAAGAGACATATATTAAATGTGGCAACCTTGAGCAGGGTGGCGTGAAAAGTGACGTAGTCAATGTTGCCAATCTCTCAAATCAGCCACTCAAGGTTGACTTTGCCAACGTAAGCTCAAATCTGAAAATAAACATTACACCGAACCCCATTCCAGCACGTAGCACTGCTGAAATGGAGTTTAGTGTTTATGCCTCAAGAGATAAATGGGGAAAGAATGATTATTGGGCAACTCCAGTACTTAATGGCAACAGATACACTGCAACTGACGGAGCTAAAGCCATCGGAGTGTGGGCCTTCACCAGAGAAAACTTCAGTTCACTGACCCAGGAACAGAGAGACAATGGTCCTATTCCTATCTTCGAGGAAAGCACATTCTCATTCGGTAGAGTTAAACAGGGCACTGTAGTGCATGCCACATTCAAAGCCGGAAACGAGGGTAAGGAGACACTTAAAATATATAAAGTGGACATCAATGCATGCAAGTGGTCTCATAGTGCATTTCCAGCTGTTGCACCAAGGGATGAAGTTGAATTCAGAGTCCACCTGGACACGTCT
>JAEIGA010010313.1_pt1 | contig 14160 bp, 10 predicted proteins | sample 9270691 | NCBI WGS metagenome assembly JAEIGA01 (sample SAMN17057246, study PRJNA624740) | gut metagenome | biome: biome; isolation source: fecal sample | host: Bos grunniens | place: China: Xizang | collected 2019 | reverse complement strand
TGGGAATAAATTGAATATAAAGCGGATTTGCATGGCAAGTCCGCTTTTTTTTAGAACAAATATTCAAATATACATTTCTTTTCTTTAATTCGTGATAAATGTGTATCTTCGTAGCCAAACTTTAAAAATAATTGCGAAAAAGCATATGAAGAAAGTATTTAAGAAAACGGTTCTTTTATTTGGTGCACTTATGTTTATGTGCCAGATGAATGCTCAGCCGGGAGGGCGTATGGTACAGGTATCATCGCCGGTTGTCAATTCAGACAACACAGTGACTTTTAATTATCGTAATGATAATGCAAAGAGTGTACAGGTAGATGTACAGTTTGCAGGAAAACACGATATGTTTAAAAATGAAGCAGGTGTATGGACTCTGACACTTGGTCCTGCTGCTCCGGATATCTATCCATACTGTTTTGTAGTAGATGGAGTATCTGTAATGGACCCTCTGAACCCGGAATGGTTCCCTAACGAAGGCTTCAAAAACAGCCTTTTGGATATTCGTGGTGACGAACCATTGATTCACGCTGCTCAAAACGTTCCTCATGGTTCAGTAGATTATGTGAATTACTATTCAGAAACAATGGGTTTGTATGGAAATGCTATTATTTACACTCCTCCTTTCTATGATAAGAATCCTGATAAGAAATACCCGGTGTTCTATCTTATAAGTGGAACAACCGATACAGAAGAGGTCTATTTCAAGGTAGGTAAGGTGAATTTCATTCTTGACAATCTTATAGCACAGGGTAAGGCAAAGGATATGATTGTAGTATTGCCATACGGTAATCCTTCAAAATATTTCCCTGCAGGTACAAACACTATGGGTATGGGTGATATATTCAGTAAGGATCTTATAAACGATCTTATGCCTTACGTAGAAAAGAACTATCGTACTATTGAAGATAGAGAGTATCGTGGTATAGGTGGTTTCTCACGTGGAGGTAATCAGGGATTGGCAATTGGTTTGCAGAATCTTGATAAGTTCTCATATCTCTGTTCATACAGTTCATTTACTCAGACAAACATACCGGGTGTGTATGACAATGCAGCAGAGACAAATGAAAAAATCAATCTTTTCTGGCTTGGTGTAGGAACTGATGACTTCCTGTATGGCAACGCAAAGGATTATATGGATTTCCTTGACAAAAAAGGAATAGAGAATGTAAAAGTATTTACTGACGATAAATTTGGTCATACCTGGATGAATGCCAAGTATTTCTTAGATCAGTCGTTACCACTTCTGTTTCAGAAATAATTAAAATGCCGATTATGAAAAAGATATATTCATTGATTATGATAGCTGCGCTGTTTGGCACAATGTCTGTAAGCGCACAACAGTCAGAACAGAGACTTACCCCTGCTTTGATGGCAAGATTGTTCCCTGCCGGTGTGGTATCTCCTGACTATAACAAAGATGGTTCTGTTACCTTCCGTTTCCAGGCTGCCGATGCAGAAAAAGTGGAATTGGATTGTCAGATGTTTAGTGAAAGAAAACCTATGGAGAAGGATGCTCGCGGAGTATGGAGTATAACAGTTAAACCAGAAGTTCCGGATATCTATCCATATTGCTTTATTGTAGATGGAATGCAGGTTACCGACCCAAACAATATGTTTATCTTCCCTAACGAAGGATTCAAAAATAGTTTGGCAGATGTACGTGGCGATGCACCAGGTATGCAGGATATGCAAGATGTTCCTCACGGAAAGATTTCATACAGATATTATCATTCTAAGACTGTGAATTTGGAGCGTCCTATGTGTGTTTATACACCTGCCGGTTACGATCCTGCCGGAAAAGAGAAACTTCCAGTTCTCTATCTTATTCACGGTATGACAGATACATACGAAACCTGGTTCAAAGTAGGTAGAGTAAATCTTATAATGGATAACCTTATTGCTCAAGGTTTGGCAGAGAGAATGATTATTGTTATGCCATACGCAAATCCTTATCCTGAAATTGCCGCAAGCGGTCGTTTTGTAGCTCAGGATATGATGGGTACAGATGTATTCTGCAGTGAAATTATCAACGAAGTTATTCCTTATATTGAAGACAACTACAATGTAAAGAAAGGTGCTAAGAACCGTGCAATTGCAGGTTTCTCAATGGGTGGACGTCAGTCACTCGCTTGTGGACTTGGTAATTTGGATATGTTCCGTTGGGTAGGTGCTTTTGCTCCTGCAATCTTTGGCAATGAATACGAAACCAATTTTGCAAACGGTCTATACGAACCACTGAAGAAAGCTGAAAGAAAACTGGAACTTATGTGGTTGGGTTGCGGTTCAGAAGATTTCTTGATTCAGGCTTCACGCGGACTTGATGCATATCTTACAGAACAGGGATTTGAACATACATTCTACAACCCGGGTGGTGGACATACCTGGATGAATTGCAGAGATTACATTGAACTGTTAGCTAAAGAATTGTTCAAATAAGAATCAATATACGCGTAACATAATAGGTTGCGAATAATAGTTGGATTTATTCAAAATTTAACTATCTTCGCAACCTATATTGTATATATTAGGTGTAGTACAACAATTAACCAAATATTAATATCAAATGAAGAAATCAACTAAGTTGCTGTTTGTTATGGGATGCGTATGCTTAGGCTTGGCCTCCTGTTCAGACACTCCTCCTTATCAGAGGACAGGATTAAGTCCTGAAAAGAGAGCAAAGGATCTGGTTAGCAGATTAACTTTGGAACAGAAAGTATCTTTAATGCAGAACACATCGCCTGCAATTCCTGAATATGGAATTAAAGCATACGACTGGTGGAATGAGGCTTTGCATGGAGTAGGTCGTGCCGGTTTGGCAACAGTATTCCCACAGTCAGTAGGTATGGCTGCATCTTTTAATGATGAATTGCTGCTTGATGTATTTACTGCTGTTTCAGATGAAGCTCGTGCTAAATCTGCAGAATTTGGAAAAGATGGTGGTTTGCGTCGTTATCAGGGTTTGACATTCTGGACACCAAACGTAAACATCTTCCGTGATCCACGTTGGGGACGTGGTCAGGAGACATACGGTGAAGATCCATTCTTGAGCAGCCGTATGGGCGTGGCTGTAGTAAACGGTCTTCAGGGTCCTGCCGATGCAAAATATGACAAACTTCATGCTTGTGCAAAACACTTTGCAGTTCATAGCGGTCCGGAATGGAACCGTCATGAATTCAATGCAGAGAACATAGATCCACGTGATTTGCGTGAAACATATCTGCCTGCATTTAAGGCTTTGGTAATGGAAGCCGATGTAAAAGAGGTTATGTGTGCGTATAACCGTTACGAAGACGAACCATGTTGTGGCAGTACACGTCTGTTGCAGCAGATTCTGCGTGAAGAGTGGGGTTATCAGGGTATAGTAGTATCAGACTGTTGGGCTATTAACGACTTCTTTACTCCAGGTCGTCATAACACCGATCCGGATGCACAGCACGCATCAGCAAAGGCTGTGTTGACCGGTACAGATCTTGAGTGTGGCAGCACATACGGAACTCTTACACAGGCAGTAGAAGAGGGTCTGATTACAGAAGATGAAATAGACGTATCTCTTGTTCGTTTGATGAAGGCTCGTTTTGAACTTGGTGAAATGGACGAAGATGTAGAGTGGAACAATATTCCTTACAGTGTAGTAAACAGCCCTGAACACCAGGCACTTGCTCTTAAGATGGCTCAGGAGAGTATGGTTCTTTTGCAGAACAACGGAACTCTTCCACTTAAAAAGAGTGCAAAGATTGCAGTAATGGGTCCTAACGCAGCTGACTCTGTAATGATGTGGGGTAACTATAATGGTACACCTGCAAAGACAGTAACACTGCTTGAAGCTGTAAAAGCACAGGCGGGAGATGTGATTTATGACCGTGGTTGCGACTACGTATTAAGTTCAGTAGCACTACAGAGCCTCTATAACCAGTGCCGTTCAAATGGCAAACAGGGCTTTAGCGCAAAGTATTGGAACAATTCACGTGGTGAAGGCGCACATGAAGTAACTGCTCATTATACAACACCATTGCGATTCTCAACTGCAGGTGCTATTGTATTTGCTCCCGGTGTAAACCTGACCAACTTTGCAGCAGTATATGAATCAACATTTACAGCTCAGAAAGATGGCGATGTAGCATTCTATTTCCAGTCACAGGGTAACACAACTCTCTTTGTAGATGGTCAGAGAGTAGCTTTCGTTCGTGGCAGTGACCAGAGCAAGAAGGCTTATACACTGAAAGCAAAGGCAGGCAAGCGTTACGATATCCGTATTAACTTTGCAAGCACTCGTGGCGATGCAACTCTTAACTTCGATTTAGGTTATGAAGTACCTATCAGCGTAGAAACTTCTGTAGCAAAGGTAAAAGATGCCGATATAGTAGTATTTGCCGGTGGTATTGCACCTTCACTTGAAGGCGAAGAGATGTCAGTTAATCTGGAGGGATTCCGTGGCGGTGACCGTACAGCTATTGAATTGCCGGCAGTTCAGGTAGAACTGGTTCAGGCATTGAAAAATGCAGGCAAAAAGGTTGTATTTGTAAACTTCTCAGGTTCTGCTATGGCATTGACAGAAATTGCTCCATATTGCGATGCAATTATTCAGGCATGGTATCCGGGTCAGGCTGGTGGTACAGCTGTTGCTTCTGTTCTTTATGGCGATTACAACCCTGCAGGTCGTCTTCCTGTAACATTCTACAAGAGCACAGATCAGCTACCTGATTTTGAAGATTATTCAATGAAGGGACGTACATACCGTTATATGACAGAAACTCCTCTTTTCCCATTCGGTCATGGTCTCAGCTACACCACATTTAACTATGGTGATGCAAAACTGAGCGCAAATTCTATCAGTGGCAAGAAGAAAGTGAAGCTGACAGTTCCTGTAACCAACAACGGTAATCTGGATGGTGAAGAAGTTGTTCAGGTTTACGTTAAGAGAGTAGGCGATAACGAAGGTCCATCACACGCTCTCCGTGGTTTCAAACGCGTAGGTATAAACAAGGGTGCTACTCAGGATGTAGTATTTGAACTGACAACAGAATCATTTGAATGGTTCGATACAAACTACAACGATATGCGTGCTATTGAGGGTGAATATGAAATCTACTACGGTGGAACATCAGACCTCTCAAAACTCAAGAAGTTAAGCATTACAGTTAAGTAATTCAAACTTTATATAAAAGTAAGAGGGTTCACTTCCAATGAGTGAACCCTCTGATTTTTTTGTATGATTGTAAGAATCAATCTTCTGATTCAATAATACCAAGCTGTTTAAGCAGTGCTTCAGGTTCTGGATCGTGACCACGGAAGTTACGATACAGTTCAGCAGGATCTACGCTACTACCCTTTGAAAGCAGAGTGCGGAAATCGGCAGCTGTCTTCTTGTTGAATATACCCTCTTCTTTAAAGCGTGAATAACCATCTGCAGATAAAACTTCAGACCATTTGTATGAATAGTAACCTGCACTGTATCCACCTGAGAAGATGTGTGAGAACGATGTTGAAATAATACATTCAGGCACCGAAGGGAGTACATTTGAAGCTTCCAAAGCCTTCTTCTCAAATTCCAAAGCACTTTCTGCAGGAATCTTATCTAATGTATGCCATGCCATATCAAGAATACCAAACTGCAATTGGCGCATGTGGTAATAGGCTGACATATAGTTCTTTGAAGCAACAATCTTCTCTATAAGTTCTGCCGGAATAGTTTCGCCGGTCTGATAATGCTTGGCAAATGTGTTCAGATATTCAGGTTCATAACCCCAGTTCTCCATAATCTGTGAAGGTAGCTCTACAAAGTCGCGAACCACATTGGTGCCAGACATAGATTCGTAAGTACCTTTTGCCATAATTCCATGCAAAGCGTGTCCAAACTCATGTAAGAATGTAGTAAATTCATCGTGAGTAATCAGTGAAGGAGTATCGGCAGTTGGTTTGGTAAAGTTACATACAATGCTTATCAATGGACGTTCGTCAACACCATTTATAACACGCTGGCCACGGAACTCTGTCATCCATGCACCACCACGTTTGCTTTCGCGTGGGAAGAAATCGGCATAGAAAAGAGCCAGGTGTGAACCATCAGTATCCTTAACATCATAAACCTTTACATCAGGATGATATACAGGAATATCTTTAAGTTCTGTAAATGTAATGCCGTACAATTTGTTAGCCAATGAGAAAATAGCATCAATACACTGGTCAAGCTGGAAATAAGGTTTCAGTATTTCATCGCTCAAATCATACTTTTCTGCAAGTAGCTTTTCTGAATAGAAACTAAAGTCCCAAGGCATAATTTCAGAACCGGTAAAACCATTTGCTTTTGCATATTCATTCAGTTCTGCAACTTCTGCCTTTGCCTTTGGCAGTGCAGGTTCAAGAAGCTTATCAAGGAATTCCTGAACTGTTTCAGGGTTCTTTACCATGCGCTCTTCTGTCTGATATGCAGCAAAGTTATCATAACCCAGAATGTCAGCTATAAGAATACGCAGTTCAACCAGTCTTTTTATAACATCGCTGTTGTCAAATTCGCCACCAAAAGCACGTGTGTTATACTTGCGGTACAACTGTTCACGAAGATCTCTGCGTTCGCTGAACTTCATGAATGGACTGTAGCTTGGTGATGATAGGTCGAACAACCAGCCCTCCTTACCTTTGCTCTTTGCTGCATCGGCAGCCATCTCTCTAACATAGTCAGGCAGACCAGCCAGTTCTTCTTCCTTGGTAAGAAGCATTGTGTAATCGTTTGTAGCCGCAAGTACATTCTTGCTGAACTGCAAAGAGAGAAGTGAACGTTCTTCAACATATTTGCTGTAAGTCTCTTTATCTTCTGCCGATAAGTTTGCACCACTGCGTGCAAAGCTATCGTAAGTATCCTTTAGAAGAATCTGCTGTTCCGGAGTAAGATTAAGAGATTCACGCTGATCATAAACAGCCTTAACACGCTGGAAAAGACCTTCGTTCAGACTAACGTACATAGAGAATTCGGTTGTCAAAGGAGAAATCTCTTCGGCAATCTCCTGTAGTTCATCGTTTGTGTTAGCTTCCATAATGTTGTAGAAGATACCACCTACACGACCCAAAGTTTCGCCACTCTGCTCCAATGCAACAATTGTATTCTCAAAAGTAGGAGCTTCGGGGTTGTTAACAATTGCATCAATCTCTTCTTTACCCTCTTTAATACCCTGTTTGAATGCAGGTAGGTAATGTTTGTTCTCAATTTTGTCAAATTGAGGTGCGCCATACGGAAGTGGCGATTCTGTCAATAATGGATTCTCCATATTACATGATGTAATAAATAAAGCCAGCACTGCCGGCAGGAAAAAATTTCTTTTCATTTTCTTTTATGATTTTTTTATTATAGTCTGAGTGCGAAGTTACGAAAAATAGTTATCTTTACGGAAATTAATTATAAAAATGAAGAAATTATTCCTTTTACAGATATTGATAGCCTGTTCATCAGTGTTGTTTGCGCAGCAAAAACAGGCATCTGCCGTATATGCCGTAGATGGTAGTGGTGAGAAAGAAGTTTATAGATCTCACATTACTTTAGAGGCATTTGGCGTAGATGAAAGTGTTGTATATGTTACTGATGGAGTAGAGTTGTCATTGTCCTCTATGAGACTTAATAAAACAGCAGGTGCATCAACCGTTAAAGATAACATTAAACGTAATGGTATGAATGCTGCTGTATTGGCCGATGCCGGCAGTACTCTGAATTTATACAACTGTGAATTGACATCGCATGCTACAAATGCCGATGGTATAGCTGTCACAGGTATGGGTAGCACAGTTTTTGCAACATCGCCAATAATCAATATATCAAGAGACAATGCAGCCGGCTTGAATGTCTTTAATGGAGCTAAAGCAGTACTGGAAGATGTAACTGTAAACACTGCATCGCTTACCAGTCCTGCATTTCTGGCTCAACAGGGAGGTACTATTCAGGTTACCGATGCCAACGGCAATATGAGCGGTGCAGATTCACCTATTATATATTCATCGGGCAATGTAGATATAACAGGTGGTAGAATGCTTTCATACAGTTCACATATTGCCACAGTGAACGGGGGCGGTCAAATATCTTTAGAAGATGTATCGTTTTATGGTTACAAGTACTATGGCTTTCAGCTTTACAATAACGGCAAGAGTGCAGAAAACGGTGGTACAGGTAATTTAGAGATTAAAGAATCTACCATCGCAATAGCAGAGGGCCCGATGTTCTATGTAACCAATACCTCTGTAAATGTAGATTTGGAAGAGGTTAAGTTTGGATTTGCAAAAGATGCTCCTTTGGCAGAAGTAGTAGCAGGAGATTGGGGCGAAGCCGGAAAGAATGGAGGTAATTTGGTGCTTAATGCCGAACAACAGCATTTAGAAGGCGATATAATTGTAGATGCTATTAGTACAGTGAAGTTTGATATGGGCAGCAAGGTTACTTACAAAGGCGCCATAAATCCAAATAAGCAGGGCAAAGCAGCGGTAGTAATGGAGAATGATAGCAAATGGACTCTTGCTGCAGATTCATATCTGGAAACTATAGAGTTTGAAAAATCGGTAGAAAAAGGAATTAAACAGATAAGCAGCAAAGGACATAATATATACTATAATCCAAATAATCCTGCCAATGCTGCATTAGGAGGTAAGACATATCCACTTAAAGGTGGTGGGTCTTTGTTAACTTATTAATTAAACGCTAATTATGAAAAAGATGTTTCTTGTGGTTTTAGCTGTATTAGCAGCATTACCTACGTTTGCAGATGAGAGACCTATTCAGGTTGGACAGTTACCGGAAAAGGTAAGAAGTTTTGTTGCTACATATTTTGAAGGAACTACCATTGAATATGCTCAGATTGAAAACAGAGCTTCGCTGGTACAATATGAAATAGTATTGTCAGACGGTTCGGAATTACAGTTTAACAAACAGGGTAAATGGACTGAGATTAAACGTAAGAAGAGTGCTGTACCATCGGCTATAATTCCGTCAAAGATTCAGACATACATCAACGTAACCTATCCGAATGCTTTTATCAAAGAGGTGGAACACGATGATAGATTGTATGAAATGATTTTGAGTAATGGATTTGAACTGACTTTTAACAGTTCATTGAAATTGATTGATATTGACAAATAAAATGTTACAAAAGATAGGTTTAAAGTTCAGATTATCACTATTGTTTGTCATTCTGCTTTATGCAGGTTGTACAGAAGTTGATCCTATAAATACCAAAAGGGATATAAAGCATACTATCATTGTATATATGGCAGCAGACAACAACCTTACAGGCTATGTTGCCGACAATATTGATAAGATGCGTGTTGCAATGAACAATGAACTATCAAAAGAGAATACCATAGTAGCTTATGTAGATCAGCTGAATAAGAAACCTTGTCTGTTGGAGATATACAATCAGAAGATAGATACCATTCGGGTGTATGATGAGATGAATTCAACAGACAGTGAGGTTCTTGAATCTATAATAGGAGAGGTGATAGATAAATATTCCTCTCCTTCATACGGTCTTATTATGTGGTCACATGGCAGTGGTTGGCTGAATCAGAAATCACTCAGTTATATATCGTATAATATCTTTGGTGCTCCGTTAAGAGATGGTAGTGTAAGAGAAACATCTACAGTGAATTATCCTATATCGGATTGGATAAGAGACCCATATAGAGAGATAGAGACCAAAGCTTTTGGTTACGAACAGAAAGAGGGTGCCACCTGGATGGAACTATCGGATATGGCAGACGCACTGCCGGACAATCGTTTTGATTATATACTTTTTGATGCCTGTTCCATGGCTAACATAGAGGTTGCTTATGCGCTACGCAATAAATCGGACTATCTTATAGGTTCGGCATTGGAAATTCTGGCAGATGGTTTTCCATACGGAAATATTATTAAGCCTCTGTGTGAAGGAGAATATTCGTTGGTGTGCCAGTTCTTTTATGATGAATACAACCAATACAGCGGAGCAGAACAGACTGCCGGAGTTGCATTGATCAATAATGTTGAGATAGATAGTCTGGCAAACTGTTTTAAAAAGATTGTTACAGAATATGCCGATGCTATTCCCAATGTAGATATATCACAGGTGCAGAGATTAGACAGATACAACAGAACCGTATCTTTCGATATGATGGATTACGTTACAGAACTGATACAGGAAGAAAACGAACTGCTTACAGAGTTTGCTGCTCAGTTTAACCGTGCAGTTCCATATAGCATATCCACTCCCAGGTATCTGAATATCTTTGATGTGAATGCGTATAGTGGTTTAAGTATGTATGTACCACTATCGCAATACAAAACTGCAGTTACTCCATATTTTTTGCAGACAGAATGGAGTAGATCTACTAATTTTGGACAATAATTAACTAAATACTTATCAATTGCTAATCAAAAACAATGAAAAAGATTACTTTATTATCAGTATGTCTTTTGGCATTATCAATGTCATCATGTAAACAGGATGGTATGTTGCCAAGAGATTCCCGCGTTTCAAAACTATCTCAGTTTGATGCACAAGCAGACGAGATTATTGATCAGATGACATTAGAAGAGAAGGTGGCTATGCTGCATGGTAAGCACATGTTTACATCAGAAGGTGTGCCACGTTTGGGTATTGCCGACATGATTTATGCCGATGGCCCGTTTGCCATTCGCGAAGAGATGGAACCACATTCATGGAACTCTTTGCATCTTACAACAGATTCATCTACATTCTTCCCAACCGGTTCTGCACTTGCTGCTACCTGGAGCCCCGAACTTGCATACCAGTATGGTAAAGGTATGGCAGTAGAGGCAAGACTTCGTGGTAAGGATATGATTCTTGGTCCTGCTATTAACATTCAGCGTATCCCAACAGGCGGACGTACCTACGAATATTTCAGTGAAGACCCATTCCTTAGTGCACGTCTTTCAGTAGGTTACACACTTGGTGTTCAGGATAATGGTGTAGCAGTCTGTTTGAAGCACTATGCTCTTAATAATCAGGAGAACAACCGTGGTACTGTTAATGTAATAGCAAGCCCGCGTGCAATGCGTGAAATCTATCTGCCTCCATTTGAAGCAGCAGTAGTTGAGGGCGATGCATACGGTGTGATGGCTGCATACAATAAGGTAAACGGCTACTGGTGTTCAGAAAACGATTTCCTGCAGAATCAGGTGCTTCGCAGAGACTGGGGATTCAAAGGAATGGTTATTTCAGACTGGGGTGGTACACATAGTACTGTAGATGCCATAAACAATGGTCTTAACGTAGAGATGCCAAACCAGCAGTATTTGGGACAGGCACTACTTGATTCAGTTAAGGCAGGTGCTGTATCGGAAGAGACACTTAACCTGCGTGTTAAGGAGATTCTTCGTGTTCGTTTCGCCATAGAACCAATACCTGCAGAGAAGGCAAATGTAGAACTTACAGCTAAACCGGAACAGGCACAGATTGCATACGATGTAGCTGCAAAATCTATTGTACTGCTTAAAAACGAATCAGATCTTCTTCCTATTAACTTCAATAAGGTGAAGAAGATAGCAGTTATAGGCGATAATGCAAACCGTAAGATGGCAAGCGGTGGAGTAGGTGCAGGTGCTAAGGCACATCGCGAAATTACCCCTATGGAGGGATTGCAGAACGTTATAGGCGATAGGGCAGAGATAGTATTTGCTCAAGGTTATACCATACCGGTACGTAATCGTTGGAGCAGACAGCCTGCACAGCAGGATAACAGTGCGCAGCTTAGAGAAGAGGCTGTAAAAGTGGCAAAAGATGCAGATTTAGTGCTCTTTATAGGAGGTAATAACCGTGAAATAGAGACAGAAGGAAGCGATAGAGCCAATATAATGTTACAGGGTGGCCAGGATGAACTTGTAAAGGCTCTTGCAGAGGCTAATCCAAATCTGGTAACAGTACTTGTTGCAGCAGCTCCTGTAGATTTGAATGTAGTAGAGGCGTACTCTCCAACAATAGTAGTATCATGGTTCAATGGTTCACAGGGTGGTAATGCATTGGCAGATGTATTGACTGGAAAAATATCTCCTTCAGGAAAACTGCCTTTCACATATCCTGTAAAACTGGAAGATTCTCCTGCATACGCAACAGGCAGCTATCCACAGACCGATGCTCCTATAGCAGAAGATATCTTTGTGGCTTTGGTGGGTGAAAAATCACAGGACGAACTTATGAACGGTTCATCAAACAGAACAACTGCTCTCTATGCAGAAGATTTGCTGGTAGGTTATCGTTGGTTCGATACAAAGAACGTCAGACCAATGTATCCGTTTGGTCATGGTCTTAGCTACACCACATTTGAATATTCAGATCTTAAGGCTACAAAAGAGAAGTATTCAGAAAAAGAGAATATAGAGGTATCATTTATATTGAAGAATACCGGTAAGGTTGATGCTGACGAAGTTGTTCAGCTATACGTTCACCGTCTGGATGCAACCGTAGAATGGCCTTACAAAGAGCTGAAGGCATTTGACAGAGTAACTGTAAAAGCAGGCGAAAGTGTAGAAGTAAATCTTTCACTTCCTGTAGAACAGCTTAAATACTGGAGTGAAGAAGAGTATGACTGGCAGCTTGAACATGGAAATATAGAACTGCTGCTTGGTTCATCATCGGCCGATATCCGATTGTCAACTAAAGTAGCTATCTAAAAGAAAACTTAAAAGGACGCATCCTGCGGGGTGCGTCCTTTTAAATTTAATAAGTATTTTGTACTACAAACCCCAATATTTAAGATCGAAGCTTGATTCTAAACGTGCTTCGCGAGAATTATCCAGTTCTTTAAACAGATCTATTCCCGATAAGGATTCAAGCATATCTATGCTTATGGCACATTTTTGCATATTGTCGTTCTCTGCTCTGTTGTACATAATAAACGCAATACCCTGATCATCTGACATAACTGCTTTAAAGAAAGCATCGGGAACAAGTACACTGTTGCCTATTGAACCATATTCATTACCAAACAGCAAGGGACCTGTTACCACCTGTACACTTCCAAACTTGTTAGCCCATCCGCGTACCTTCTCTTCAAGAGTGTTCCATTGTCCTGCATTCAACGATTGGTTCTGCGGACAGCAATTGGTAAAGTAAAATGTCTCCTGCATTGCATCTTCGCTCCATTTGAAATCGGCTGCAGGAGCCATGTGTCCTCGAGACCATCCGGAATTTCTATAGTCATCGTTGGCTGCCTGTTCTACATATAGATCTCTGTCCTGTTTGAAATTTTTTCCGTCACGAACAGCATTACCATCGGTTTCTTTTGCAGTTAATTCATACTTTACCCACAGTGGCAGTTTCCACTCTTCATGAAACATTAAATAGTATCCGCTGTATTCTACCAAGTGCAGACTGGCATTATCGGGAATCAGGTCATCATCATATATGGTGTAGTCTATGCTATCTTCAGTTTGATAGTTATAGTTGTTACGCACGCAGTAATCTACCAGAACACACAATCCTATAATGATAAATAATATAAGTTTTCGTTTAGTCTTCTTCTTCATCTTAATATTTGGTTATTTTACTGCAAAATTAATCTCTTATTTCCAGATATAAAAATAAAACTCCGGCAAGCGAAATGTGACAATCAGCTTTGCTTAGTGAAATAAAATTCATCGTAATTAAAACTAAAAGCATAACTTTGTAGAGCATATACAGACAGATTATGAGTATAAATAGTGAAAACACAGCATTAGTGCTGGAAGGAGGCGGGCTACGCGGAGTATTTACTTGTGGGGTTTTAGACGCATTTATGGACAATGGGGTAAAATTTCCATTTGCTATTGGTGTAAGTGCCGGTGCATGTAACGGACTCTCATATATGTCCGGTCAGCGCGGCAGAGCCAAAGCCAGCAATATTGATCTGATGGATAAACATCACTATGTAGGCTTGAAATACCTTATCACCCAGGGTTGTATAATGGATTATAAACTGCTGTTTGAAGATTTTCCTGAAAAGATTATCCCATACAAATACGACGCATATTTTGCCAATCCATGCAGATACGTTATGGTTGCAACAGACTGTCTGACTGGTCAGCCTGAATATCTGGAAGAGAAATCAGATCCGGGTAGGGTGATGGATATAGTAAGAGCATCCAGCAGTCTGCCGTATCTGTCAAGAATAACGTACGTAGATAACAAACCAATGCTTGATGGTGGTATT
>JAEIGA010010312.1_pt1 | contig 14160 bp, 16 predicted proteins | sample 9270691 | NCBI WGS metagenome assembly JAEIGA01 (sample SAMN17057246, study PRJNA624740) | gut metagenome | biome: biome; isolation source: fecal sample | host: Bos grunniens | place: China: Xizang | collected 2019 | reverse complement strand
GCGCCGTCTTTGGTTTCGCCCTCCACGCGGACGGTGTTTCCGTCGTTTCTCTCAAAATAGGCGACTACGGCGCCGGAAAGGGTGTGGGGGAGCTTGTCCTTTTCGGCGGTGATCATAAATGTGTGCGCGTTCTTTTCGCCCTCATAGAGCGGGGCGGAAAGGACTTCCGGGAGGATCGGCTCCGAGAGGTTGACTGTGCGCTTTAATGTGATGGTCATGCGCGGCTCCTTTCAACAGTAATCTGGATTTCTGCGCCGTTTGCGTTCGGCCTGATTGCCCGAAGGACGCGGCCCGTGTCCTTATAAACCGCGTTTCCTTCGGTTTCGGAATGCTTTTCGATGACGTTGGCATTTTCAAAATCCTTTGCGACTTCGAAAAGCGGACGGGAATCGTAGATCCCAAACATGATCAGGGCGTCATTTTCAAGCGTCCAGCAGAATTTTGCGTGAAAGATCTTTCCGTCTACGATAATTGTCATTTCTTCTCGTCCTCCGCAGGGATTTCACGCGGCACAATCGGCGCGGAATCCGAAAGAGCCTTGATCTTTTCAACGGCTGCATGGATGGCGGAAATCTGCTGGACGTTGTTTGCGGATGCCTTCACGTCCATTTGGGCGAGAAACTGCGTGATTGCCGCTGCGTAGGTGGCGATCTCGTTCATTTTGGTGTACCTCCTTTGTTAATCTGTCTTACATTATGCCGCTTCCGAATGATATTGTATTGGACGCTGTTTCCGTAAGCGCCGTGGATCCTCCGAGGCGAAGGTTGGCATATATGTTCGCGGTAGCCTGTTTCGTCGTCTGGTTAGCTACATGGCTCGTAAACCCAACTCTGACGTCTACCGTCCAGAATTTCGCCACAGAATCCACTGTTGAGCCCGGTCCGTATATATCGACCCTCTTATTTTCGCCGGTAGAATAGATCAGGTGTCTCACTTCCGCGCGCGCGGCATCCCAACCGGCTTTATACGCGGCAGTTGTGTCCGCTTCCGCAAGTCCCGCTTGTCTGCCTGCCTCGTATACGCTTGAGGCGTCAACAACGATGGATTCAAGCGGATCGTCAACGGACGCGGTTGAGAAAAAGACGGTGGTTTTGTGTTCGGCATTAAAACTCCTGCCGCCGGATACGGAAAATGCCGGAAGCGACACGGGGAATGTTTTTCCGTTTGACGCGGAAACGGTATTCACGCCGCTTATCCATCCGGCAGATGAAAGCGTTACGCTTGCTTTTGCCGCCGACACGCCGTCTTTATATGCTTTCGTGTCGGCGATCCTAAAATTTCCGGCTTCCTCCGTGGTTACAGCCGCGCCGAGTGTGACTTTTCCGTCGTCGGCGACCGTTACCGAATGAGAGTGATCAAGATCGCCGGAATGCGTGGACGGCATGAGCACCGACGTCGCAAACGTGACCGCGCCCATTGTGAGCGCTTTTTTGGACATCAGCGTATCGCCGAGGGTAAAGGCGGACGCGTTCAGATAATTTGCATTTACTTGATTCGCGCCAAGCAGGAGCGTCTCAATGGCCTGCGAATTCTGGTAATTCACATCGGCAATTGCCGTCTCCAGACGGCTTGCGGTGACATATCCGTCGAGGACGATCTTTGCGGCCTGAATGCGCGCCTGTTCGCTCGATAAGTTGATCGCGGCGATTACGCCGTTTTTCTGGACGGACAGCTCGATGCCTTTACTGTTTGTCTTGATTGCCGAAAATGCGGAAACAAAGCCCTGCTCGAGGGAGTAGATGGTTGCTCCGCTCACGGCATCAATGATGATGCCAGTCTCCCAAAGCGTCGTTATGCCCGTGCCGTTAACGGCCTCCTCGACCTTTTGCATGATCAGCGACCAAGCCGTTACTTCCTCCGCGTTTGCGGATGAGAGCGCCGCGCCGCCTGCAATGCCTCCGACTTTATCGACCTCTTTTTCGAGGTTCGAAATGGCGGTTGTAAAGGTCTTTTGCTTGGTTGCGAGGGACACTGTGATGGCGGTCGGCGCTTTGAGCGCGTCCGGGTAGGTTACGGACTCGATGCGCTGGGTGGTGGTTGCGCCGAATTCGGGAAGGGCGACCTTCGCTCGCTTTCCGACCGACATTTCATCGTAGATTTCGCCGGTCTGCTTCCACAATTCGTAGCCGTCGACGGTGATCTGCACGGCGGGATCTCTGTATTTCTTAAGAAAGTCCTGCGCCCAGTCGTCGGGCGTGCCGGTGATCTCGTCTACTTTGATGGAAGCGGTTTTTTCGAAAATACCATACTGCGCGATTGCGTCCGCGTCTTCGTAGATTTTTAGTTCGGGCGTATATTTCGTGATTCCATTGACCTTTTCCGGGGTGTTGACTGCCAGATACAGGCGCGTCGCCTGCTGTTTGTCATCGTATACGATGCGGCAGGTTTCGGCGTTTCGCGTGAGCGAAAACCGCGCGCCGATTTCGTCGGGAAGCTTTCGGATGTGCACCGTCCACGGCGTTGTCGAAAAGTCATAGACAGGGTACAGATCGACATTATCCGAAAGAAAGCGTGTGAAAAGGTCGGAAAGATTTGTGTAATTGATGTTTGCCGATTTATAGGCGTTCTCCGGCGCGTATACGTCGCCCAGCTGCCAGTAGACGGGCTCCTGATAGGAAAAAAGCTTTGACAAAAAGTCGTGCCGCGTGCCTTCGAAGGTTACTTGCTCTTTGTAGGTGTTTTTTCTGAGCGTGTCGATGGCATGCGTCAGACTGTAGGTTCTGCCGGTATTATCCGACAGGGACGCATTCGTCTGCCAAAATACGCCGGCCGAACCTTTTGTCGTGAAAAGCTCAAAAAACGTATGCATGGGGTAAGCCGCGGCGTTAATCGGAAGTTTAAGCTGCGCGGTTGATTTGTCGCGCGCGGAAATGGTGATGGAAAGCGCGTCGGCCTGTATGGGCTTTCCGCGCTTTAATTCGTCGGTTAAGACAATCGGGAGCTTTACATTCTGCATCACAAGTACCTCCCGAAAGATTTAAATGTGATTTCGACGTCGCCGTCGGTTTCAAACGACAGATCCGTGACCGAGCCTTCCGTAAATAGGCAGTCGCCGGAATCATCGGTCAGGAAGGGAAAGAGGGAAACAGAACCATACATGATGGCGGCTACGCCCGTGTCGTCGTGGGTGATGGTTACGTAGGCGCCTGCCGGAAGGGAAAGGCCCGAAAGGCGTATGGACGTATGCCCGACCGTAATGTTTAAACAGGTCGCGGCTTTTATAAAATAGATCGCCGCGTCCACGGGTGACGGAGCTGTGCCGGGCAGAACAAACTTTGTCGATACGCTCGAACCTGCGATCTGCCTGTTGGGTGCGCTTGCGTCGGTGAAATACGGGCATCCGTCGGACGTAAACACGAGCTTTAATTCCCCGTTGTAGTCGCGGATGTTCCCCGGCGTCGCGGGCTGGATGAGCGCGACATTCAGCGTCTGCCCGGGGCGATAACTGAGCGCGAGAGAGCCGCCCTTTGCCGCCCATCGGTTAACGGCGTTGATTACGTCCATGCGCGTGTTCAGATTGTAAAGCTCACGCACCTTAAACGATATTGTGACATTGAGGCCCGTGCGCTTTTTAAAAGCTATGTTTCTGCCCGGAAGGCGCGCGACGGAAGATTCGGTCAATTCGTCTTCCGGCGCGCTTTCCTCGGCATAGGTTGCAATGATCTTGGGGTCAACGTCTCTCAGGGCGACGGAATTTAAAAACACGTCGACTTCTCTTTTCAACTTTTCCGCCTCCTTTTTTATCGCATGGTCATAAGATCCGCGCCCATGCGCGCGTCGATGATCGGGGTCGTTACCTGTCCGAATTTTTCCCGCCCGACATACAAAGACACATTCGCCGTTGACGTAGGCGACGCATAAGCGGACTGCGCCGGGGTGTAAAACGTGCCGCCGTAGGCGTAGGAAGGGGAGAGGGACAGCAGGCTGTTAATGCGCGACATTTGGGCGGATAACGCGTTTATGTAAGCCGCGCCGTGTGCCGCGCCCATGGACGCAAACACCGAATCAAAGCCCGAAAAAGCCGCTGTGACGCCCGATTTCAGCGTGTCTTTGGTGTCGGCTGTTCCTTTTTCAATCGCGGCGTTGAAAGCGTTCATTGCGCCGCCGCCGCCCGATTCGGCGGATTGTTCTACTTCTCCGATCGATTCTATGAAAGAATCAATCAGTTTCTGCAATTCGAAAATTTCGCTCATACTTGCCCAAGCATTATTGATTCTGCCCGAGTCAATGCCGTCTATAAAAGATTGCCATTTGTCTGCAATGTTATCGACCGATAATACAGACGCATACGCCGCGTTTGACTGAGCCGCTTTCAATGTTTGACCCACTTTTGCCAAATCGCTCTCTAAATTTAAGACTTCCAACAGGCTTTTGATCTCCTGTGCTTCATCAGCGATAGTTCTCTCGGTAATTTTTGCGATTCCTCTCGATCCGATTGCGTTCTTTGCGCCTTTTGCCTCATTAGCATTCTGCGCACTATATTCTTCTCCCGTCGCTATTGCCGCGATTATTGGTTTTGTGTCAGTAAAGAGCAAATCCGCGATAAACTCGACGTCTGATTTAACGAGCTTTGCGCCTTCAATGATTATTTTGAACGCCTCCGCGATTGCATTAACAACATTTGCTATACCTTCCAGCGCGGCTTTGAAATCTGTATCTTGTATTGTTTGGGCGAGATTCGCAAGACTTGTATTCCAGTTATCAAACACCGCCTTGCCTTCTTCTGTTTTAAGAAATTCATCAAATCTGGTAAGCGTTGAACCTATCGCCTCCGCAACTGCTGTGAATCCCGGCGCAAGCTCTGCGTTTATATTGTGCATGAGCGATTGAGCGGTGGAGTTTACCTTTTCGACCGCCGCGTCCATGTCCGCAAGGGCGTTAACGGATTCTTCGGTTACTGTAGCGGAAGCTTTTCCTTCCTCGATCAGCTTTTCGTAGCCCTCGGAACCTAAGTCTACGAGGCCTCGGAGCTCAAGGTACTGGTCGCCTAAAAGCTTTTGGGCGTAGATGGATCGGGTGGTCTGATCCTCGATTCCTTTGAGCGCGTCCACGGAAGCCCAGAAGGTTTCGGTCGCGTCGCGGACTGTGCCGTCCGCGTTGCGGGTTGAGATGCCAAGGTCGTTGTAGAGCTTCAAAAGCTCGGTATCTGTAGTCGCGAGGTTTTCCGTGGTTTTTTTGACGCCCTCTGTGATGGCGTCGGTGTTGATGCCGCCAACGGCCTGCGCGTACAAACGCGCCTGATATTCCTCTACGCTTACGCCCGCTTTTGCCGCGCCCATCATGATTTCGCGCGCCCAGTCGCCGCCGGAGATCTGGGACATCACGAGGGCTTTGCCCATCCTCAAAGCGGTGGAGATTACGCCGCCGACCGTGTCCTTTACGATTTTAAGGCCGTTTAAGATATTTCCGAACTTAACGCCCTTATCGATGGATTTGAGCGTTTCGGAATAATCGGCGGTTTCCTGCGTCGCGCGTTCTGTTGCTTGCGTTACCTGTTCGGTCGCGTCGGCGGTGTCCTTCATGGCGGCGGTGGTGGAGTTTAATTCCGCCTGAAGGTTGTTCATTTTGGTCTGCGAATCCAAAAGGATTCCGTTCCACTTCCTCCACAGGTCGGAGTTCTTGTCCACGCCCTTGTCGGACAGTTCCTTTAAAGCCTTTTGCGCGGTTTCCAGTTTCTTTTTCTGGTTATCCATCTGCGCGTTCAAAAGGCGCACTTTTTCGTTATATAGCTGCTGCGCGTCGCCGGTCTTTTTAAATTCCGACTCCGCCAGTTTCATTTCCTTGTTTAAATCTTTTTGCGCGTTGGCTACTTCTTTAAGTGATCTCTGGTATTCCTCCGCGCCGTCGAGGACGATTTTCGCCCCGATTTCCGGCTTGCTTCCTGCCATTAACGTCCCCTCCTTTGGGAAAGGGCGGCAAGCCCGAAAGAGATCAGCTGCCGCCCGTTACTCATCTACATATTTATCCGGGGTTTCTCGTTTGATGCCGTGCTGCCCATCATCGTATCTGCGATGATAGACAAACATATCCATCAAAAAACCCGGTGTGCGCGCGTTTTGCTCGCTTAATGCGATGCCGGCAATCAAGCCGTAAGCGCGGACGGATCGCGCGGTCAGCCGTCCGCTCTGTCTTTTTTTTGGATTTCGTCGAGGACTTCGTCCTTTTCGTAATCTTCGTCGTTCTCCGTTTCCATCGCCATGGACAAAATAAACTCGTCCATGAGGATTTTTGAAACGGCAGCCGCCTGCCCCATGGTCATATGAGCTTTAAACCAGTTTTCATCCGGCGTGTCCGGGTTATTCGCGGACAGCACAACCGGAAGCGCTGACGGAATCTTCTTTGCGCTTGCGAAATTCTTACCGACGTATGTCTGAATATCCGAGCCTTTTCCGCATGCCTCGTCCATTTTGTCAATGGTCAGCATGTTAAAGGCAAGGACAAAGGAGCGACCGCCGATGATCAGATTCCTCATGCGGTGATTCCGGCTTTCTCATAAAGCCATGCCTGCGCCGCTTCATAAGTTTCAGCGGTGTAGCGGGTTCTGAATTTGGTCGTGCCGGTATTGTCGATCTGCGCGCCCATGATTTCACCGACCAACTCGGGCGTCTGCCACGTGATCTGCTGACCTTTGGTCTGCGAGTTTTCGGCGTTCGCGCCAAACTGCGCGCGGTGAATCCACATCGCCTGATAGCTCTTTACGCCGCCTTTTACCTTTACGCGGATATATCCATATCCGATGTAGGGCGCGGCTGCGTCTGTTTCCGTGTAACCGTCGCCGGACGTATCCTTTTCAAGGCCGAACAGCATAGCCGCGTCTTCGTCTGCAAGGTCGTCGATGTTTACGGTGATCTGACCGCCGATGATGCCGTTGTCGTTTTCCGAGATTTCATCATCGGCATAAAGGGGATTGTTGATTCTGTTCCACGTCACGTTCGCGGCGATGGCTTTCGCGATTACCTTTCCGCCCTCATACGTGATGGGGCTTCCGGGCGTATAGTTTTTAACCTTTGCCGCTACTGCGAGTTTTAAACCGATTACGGGCATTAAGCTTCACGCCTCCTTTTATCCTTTCATATCGTGGATGTAATTGTAATGGAGCTTGTGACCTTCATCACTTACTCTGTTCTTTTTCCTTTTCGCGCCTTTGATTGCCTTGCTGCGCGAACTGTTTTGTTTAAGACGATCTCAGGTATTTTCCCTGTGGAAATGTATTGAGATAATACTTTCTGCATTGCCGGGGCGACGGTCAGATCCGCCTTTTCCTGTGCAAGCGCCAGATGATGATAGGCTTTTATATTCTTTGACGGAACGCCTTTATCAAGCGCCCAGCCCTTATAGGCGTTCGGCTGACCTTTGGAGTCGTAGCCCTGCGGATTTACGGTGATTGACTTTATACCTCCGTGGTATTCCGTCTTCTTTTTTGGCGCGATTGATCCGATCAGGTCTCCAAGTTCGATCAGGTCTTTTTCTTTTATCGCCTGTTCCCATGCAGTGACCATCTCATTTGCTCCGGCTTTCAGCATTTCATCCGCAACCGCGTCGGCAGATGTTCCCATTTTCGCAAGCTCAATGGCGAGTTCGTAAATGCCGTGAACCTCGATCCGTGGCACGCTACATCACCTCGCACGAAAACAAATGCCGGAAATACCCGGTATCGTCTTCGTAAATGACTTCATAGCTCACGGCGATACGGTCATCGGAATCAAACGCTTCGAAGATCGAAGCTGCGATTTCGTCATGATCCTGCTTAGTGTATCTATCGACCTGAAACGACCAGCCGGGGCCGATGCGCCCGTTGGCGTGGATGCCGATGGGGCGTATCGGATGCCATTCGGTGTAAGCGGCCTCCGCGCGGTGGGTGGATTTGAACTTCTGCGCGTCCGGGTCGATCTTAAGGAGGATGTCTTTTACGTAATCAAGTACGTCCATTTACGGCGACACCTCCTTAAGCGTCAGATCCGTTATGAGTTCGCCGTTTTCCTCGTCCGTCCCGTGATACGCGCGTGTGATTTCATAGATGGGCGGCGTCCGGCCGTCTTCCGTGATCAGGGACACGCGCATTTCGTTTCGGATTTTTCTGTTCTGGATCACGCGGATGCGCAGGGCGGTTTCGGTTTCCTTGCGGTTCGGCGTAGGCCTCGCGGGGGACGTTTCGAAATCCAGCTCACCGAAATAGGAACGGTAGACTTCCGCCGTGCCCTCGACGGGCATTTCGCCGGGCTCGGCGATATTGGCCACGCGGTAGATGATTGCGATTCCGCTGTCGAGGATCATGCTTTTAACCACCTGTCCTGTATTTCCCACCGGAGCGCTTCCGGCATGGGCGCGTCCTTGTCGCGTCGGTTGTACTTGTGGACGGCAAGGTCGATGACGATGGTCAAATCATTTGCGTCGTCGGTGAGGCTGATGCCCTCCGATTCCAGCTGCGCAACCGCTGAATCCACGTAGAGGTTTACAAGCGCGTCGAGGTTTTCGTCGGGCGCGAGCCGTCCAAGACGCGTTTTTGTGAGCTTGTACAAAAGGTCTTTTTTCTCGTTACTCAGCACCCGGCGTTACCTCCTTGATTCTTATTCGTTCGCTTCGTCCGGCGCAAAAGTTACCGCGCCGGCAGCGGTGGCAGGTGCGACGCCATTGATGCCGATGACGACGAACGCGGCGGGGTTGGTGGGCTTTCCGTCGTAACGGGCGGTCGCTTTCACGAGAATCTGTTCTTCGATCCAGCGCAGGCGGTCGTTGGTATCGAAAGCCATGTTTCCGCGTTCGGCCATCACATAGTTAATGCCGTAGCCGGAAACGATGAGGCCGTCGGGCATATCCTCTACGATAACGATATCGCCGCCGATGACCGGCATGGTGTTGTTGACGGCGGAAACCATCGCGCCGGACGCGGTGTAGGTGAGAAGCTCCGCCATGATGGTCATGTGGGTGGCTTCGTTCATGGCATGGAATTTCTTGTCCGCGCCGGCCTTGCGGTCTACGTTCTTGAAAGCGCCGATGAGCTTCTGAATAAGCTTTTTGTCGGTGGAGTCGCTTGCGGAAATCGTATGGACATTGGTGGAAACGAGATTTTTCCACGGGCGCGCGTACTTGCCGCCGTTGCCGGGGTCGGCAGACTGGAGAAGTCGGGTGACGATACCCATGGGCATCTTCACGCCGGTACCGAACAGGATGGCCTTGTCGGTCGCCTTGGCAATGCCTACGGCGAGGGCGAACATGAGGGTATCGAGGATGTTTTCTTCGGAATCTTCGGCGAGGTATTTGCAGATACCGTTGAAACCGCCGACCTTGTAGGCTTCGACCTCCACAAGATACATGGAGAGATCCAGCTCGTTGAGCTTAGCGCACTGCTCCGTCCAGATGGCTTCCGGGATCTCGCCCATGACAGGGATGCGGGCGTCGCCGGGGACGTAGATGTGGTTTACGTATTTGAGCATCTTGGACTCGCGGGCGACTTCCTCGCGGATCATGGGACGAAGTTCGGTGGGTACGGTGATTTCGGCGTTGGATACGGCGCGGGTGATGACCGCTTTTGCACGGGTGAGGAATTCCTTTACGGCGTCACGCGCGACGAGGGCGGTGCGTTCCTGAAGGTTCATTTTGTCGAAAGCTCTGACTCTCATACGATTGTTGCTCCTTTCTTCTTTTCGGGTGTCGGGTTCGTTTGCCGGCGCGGGATCGGGCGCGGGCGGCGCCAACTGAATGGTTTCGATTTCTTCGTCGATCTTTTCGATGTCAGCCTCCACAGACGCGATCTCGTCGGCGTTGTCTGCGACTTCTTTTTCGAGGTCGGCCATCTGGGCAGTGAGTTCTTCGACGGCCTGTTCGACGGCGGTTTTCGTTTCCTGATCGGCGTCCGCAGGCATGGTTTCAATATCGTTTTCGAGGTCGGTTTCGCGCTTTTTGAGATCGTCCGAACGGCTTTTGAGTTCGTTCGCCTTTTCTCTAAGCGCATCCAGAATGGCCGTCTTCTCGCGGCGGCGGTAGTTTAGGACCGTCTGTCTAAGTGCCATTTTTGCGCTTCATCCTTTCTATGAGATTCTTTTTGTAGCGTTCATGGGCGCGCTCGCGCGCGGTTTCAAGGTCTTTTGCGCGGGCAGAAAGCTCCGTGGTCATGTAGGCAGGGAAGGTGCAGACCGTGACCTCCCAGAGCTCCACGTCCTTTTCACGCATCAGGAACGTTCCGTCGGATAAGGTTTCGCCGACTTCCTCCACGGGTTCAAATCCGATGGAAGCCTGCGTTACGTCGCGGCGTTTGACGCGCGCATAGACGTTCATGGCGTCGGTGTCGTTGGGATTGATTTCGATTGAGCCCCAGAGGCCGTGGTCGTCTTTTCGGAGTGTGAGCGTGCCGGCGGTGGTTCTGCCTAAAACGAGGTGGGTGTTATGGTCGATCAGCGCGCGCACGTCGCCTCCGTTAATGGCGCGGTCAAACGCGGTGGGCTCCATGCGCTCCGCCACATGCGGCGCGAGCTGATAGTCTTCGTCGAATACGGCGAAATAGCCCTCAATGAAATACCGCCCGGAATCCTCACGGGTTTCAAACGGTCGATTTACCGTCCGCGTCTGAAGTTTCGTCATTCTCTCCACCTCCTTTCAGTTTCTTTTGATCCCCGGCCTTTTCTTCCGGGATGTAATTTTCTAAGATGAGCTTTTGCTCCATATCCTCGCGCGGGGCAAAACCGATCATGCCGCGCCACTCGTTTCGGGTGAGGGCGTTTCGGTCGACCATTTCCTTTCCGTTGTTAACCAGCGTCGTCATGTCGTAGGCCATGAGGGACATGGGGTTCAAGGAAATGTAGCGGTCGGGCGCGTAGAGAAGTCCGTCGGTCAAGGTCTGCTGGATGATCTGGGCGATGTACATAACCGACGTCGCGACGAACTTTCTGTGCTCGTCCGCATTGTAGGATCCGACGCCCAGCTCAAACGCCGGAATGCCGGTCAGGGCGGCGGCGGTTTTCAGATCGATTTCGACGGAATCCTTTATAGCAAGGTCAGTTAAGGACAGTGGCTTGACCTGCTGGACGTCGAAAAGATCGGCCTGCAGCATCCAAGGCTTTCCGGATTGCTTGCTTAAGATGTACTTATCTGCAAGAGCGTCGCGGCCTTCCGGGGTCTTCATCTCTTCGTTGTAGCCGTCGACCTTTACCACAAGCGTTGGAAATGGGGAAGACTGAACGGAGAGCTTTGCGGCGTTGGTGGCGGTTATGGATTTTACCACGTCCGAAAGATGCGCCGACCAGCCTTTTCCGATGTAGGGGCGGTTTTCGTCGGGTTCGAAAACGAAATTGAGGATTGCGTCGGGTGTGTAATTGATTCCGCGATACTGGACGCGGTAATCGACTTCGTCTATCTGGATAATGGACGTTTCGCCGGGCGGCAGGATTTTGAGCTCTTCGAGGAATCCCGCGCGGTAGACTGGAAGGACGAACGCGTTCCCGCGCGTGAGCATGGTGCGCGTGAGGAGCGTTAGCCAGTTGACGCGCGTCATGTGTGGCATGGGGTTTATGTCGATGACGCGGGACAGGCCGTCCTTTATGCGCTCGTCGCCCTTTTCGCCGTTACGCATGATGCGAATGGTCATGGAGGCGATTAAGTGGGCATATACGTCTACACAGCGGCGAATGGTCGGGCATTCCATGACGGGGCGATAGCCGGAACATAGGATTTCGCGCCAGCCGTCGGAATCGGTGAGGCTAATGCCGGTTATGAGGCCGGAGCGCTTTTTCGCGGGAGCGTCGCGCCCCCTCTGGCTTGGGTATCTGCGTTTTTTTGCCATTTGGTATCCTCCTGTTATGAGCCGCTCTTTACGCGGCGTTCGTAGGATTTCATTGCTTTACATGCGGCAAAAACCGCCGCGTCGAAAACGTCAATGCGCTGGGTGGGTTTGATTTTGTCGAATATGATCATGTCGTCGGTCTTTTCGATGGCCTGTACGTTTGACACGCAGTATTCGAAAGGTTCTGCACCCAAGTAATAGAGATTATTGTTACGGGCGGCGGTTTCGATTGCTCGAAAGCCCACGGTTTTCAGGTGGTAAAACTGGGGCTGATCCTCCGCGCGGAATCCTTTTTCCTTAAGGCCTACAAAAAACTGTTCGGCGAACTTTCGGTCGATGCCGATTTCGGTTATGCGGAATCCGCGCTTTTTCATGTCTACAAACCAGTCGACGACCAATTTGTGATTGTTTGTGGGCGCGTTTACCATATCGAGCCAACCGTCGTCCTGCCAACCGAAAAGGGGAATGTTATCCTGATCGGCCTTTTCATGGGCGGCGACAATCGGGAACCAACAATGTGGGATGATGACCGCAATTTCCTCGTTTACGGAGGCGTAGAGCGCGGACGCGGTCAGGTCGTGGAGCTTTGAAAGGTCGGCACCGCCGTACCAATGGAGGCGCGGGATTTTTGCGAGGTGGTTGATCTTCTGTTCGATGGTCCATGACGCGTCGATACCGAGTTTTTGTTCGGCGATTCGGTTGGACGCGCGGAACATGTCGAGGTCAAAATAGGCGCGAAGGGAAGAGACGAAGATGTTTCCGCGTCGGGTTAGGAATTCTTTTCGCATCTGCGGGTCGTTTATGGCTTCCTGCGCTGCCGCCATGATTTCCTCCGGGCGGACGGTTACGCCGTAGTTCGGATTTGACTTTTGATGCTGCCACGGGTTTAAGATGTCTACGTCGCCGGATTCTGACTTGTCCATCGAGCACATAAAGATAAATATGCGGTCGTTGGTGATGAGGCCGCGCAGGATCTTCCGGCACATTTCGACGCGCTGGGCGCACGGGGAAACAGGATCGTCGCCGGCGGTGGTGATGCCGCACATGAGTTTATTGACGTAGGCGATAGTCGCCTGTTTCATGATGGAGTATTGCTTCGGGGATTTATAGGCGTGCATCTCGTCTGCGACGATAATGTTGCCGTTCAAGGAATCCTGCTTGTCCGGGTTTGCCGCGAGGGCGTTTACGGAGACGGAGCCGCCGCCGATGTGCTCATGCGATACGGAGTGCTCGTTATTGTTGTCGAGTATGCGCCATCCGGACCGTTCTGCCCGGTCGGGCGAACCGTAGGCGGTGGTGATGGAGTATTTCCAATTGTCGAAGGTTTCGCGCGCCTGTTTGAGGGACGCGCCGACGACGTAGACCTTTGCTCCGGACGCGCGTTCAAGGATCGCGAGAGCAAGAGTGAGCGAGGAGACGAAGGCGGTTTTGCCGTTTTTTCGGGGAATGAAGATAAAGGCTTCATCGACCATGCGGATGGAAGTGCCTTTTTCGTAGAAGATCAAGATGCCGTATATGATGAACTTTTCCCACGGCTCAAGCTTTAAGGATTTTCCGCGCAGGGAACGGCCCAACTGGTCTTGGCCTTGGCGGTGCTTGGTTACGCCCTCCGCGATTTTGATGACAAATTCCGCGTCGCGGGTGTTGACGTCGTAGGCGGGGTTTTTGAGCGTCCGCAAAAAGCGGATCGCGCCGAGCATGAGGTCTGCCCCGGCGCAGATTTCGCCGGTCGCTACGCCGGTTGCGTAGCGCATGACGGTTTCGGCGTTTTTGCCGGCGGGCCATTCGTCCGCCAGCATTTCGCCGGAAGGGGTGAGGATTGCGCGAGGGGACAGGGGATGGCGGGTGCAGATGATGGATGCTTCCTCATGGGTCAAGGGCATTCCGCATGGGGCGATCTTGGGTGAATCTGTCATTCGGTCGTCAGCAACTTTTCAAACGGATCGGCGGCGGATTGTTCGCCGGATTCGTTTTTGATGCGTTTTAGCGCGGCGGATGTTAATCCGAGTTCGCGCTCCAAGGTGAGGGCTTGGTCGTAGAGGTTGTCGAGCTGACCGAGAAGGGGATTTTTGATCAGGTTGGTCGAGCCGTTCTTGTTGGTGTGCGAAGTGAGATATTCAAAAGAGGGCGCCTCGGTGATGGCTTCAATCTGGTCGATGTGGGCGTAGATTCGCGCGAGGCGACGGGCGGCGGCGACGAATTCAACACGCCATACGCCGAGCGATGTGCATTTTTTTCGGATGTCGATCAAGTGCGCCCGTGGCGTTTTCGGGCCTTTTACGCCGTGCTGCGCCATGCGGCGTCGCCTCCTTTCGTGCGTGATGTGCGGTAATCTTGCGGTGTTTTCCCCCTTTGCCTTGATATGTCCCAGATGGGGAAAGAGT
>JAEIGA010010311.1_pt1 | contig 14160 bp, 8 predicted proteins | sample 9270691 | NCBI WGS metagenome assembly JAEIGA01 (sample SAMN17057246, study PRJNA624740) | gut metagenome | biome: biome; isolation source: fecal sample | host: Bos grunniens | place: China: Xizang | collected 2019 | reverse complement strand
TATGCGCCAGGCAAATTGGAAGCTTGGGCTTACAACGATGGCAAAGTGGTGGCCAAACATCGTCTGCAAACAACGGGCAAAGCCGTCGCCTTGCGTATTAGCGCCGAAGAATGTGAACAATGGCAGGCCAACGGCATGGACATTCAGCATTTGCGCATTGAAGCCGTCGATGCCCAAGGTCGTCGCGTTCGCGAAGTGTCGGAAAAAGTTCAATTGAGTTTGAAAGGCGATGCGCGCATTCTGGCTGTCGGCAACGGCAATATCGCCAACCACGAATTGAACATCGGCAACGAAATCTCGCTGCATCAAGGTAGCTGTTTAGTGATACTGAGAGCCGGAAAAACGGGAGGAAAAATCAGTTTGGAAGCTCAGAGCAATTCGATGCGCAAAGCGCTTTGGGTGGACGAACTGACACAATAATCTTGCGAAATGCGCTCGCCTACCACCCAGACAATGTCTTGGCCGCTCAGCAGCAACCAGGCATTCTCTTTGTCGAAGCGGGCGTATTTCAAATCGGTCAGAAAGTCGCTGATAAGTTTTTTGCCGCGCATACCGAAAGGCACAAAGGCATCGCCCTTCTGCGGATGACGCAACACCAAGGGAAACTGCAACTTATCGGCATCGAGCCAGGCAATCTGTTTGGATTTTTCCAGCTCAAAAGGACGCGAGAAAAATTTCGCATTCCAGCATAAAGGCAAGTCTTCGGGGCTTGCCTTTTTTGTCGGATCAAATCCCGTCGTTTCTGCTTGCAGCGGTGCCGGGTTGCACATTTCGGCCTGCGTCAAGTAAAAGATTTCCTGAGATTTATTTTGAGACGCGCGTTCGCGCAATAGCCAGCAAGATCGGTCGAGCAACAATTCATGACTTTCGCTTTGATACAATTGTCCCGAAGGCGCAAAACGCTGTTGCCAGATGCGACTTATTTCCTTGGCATTGAAACGATAAGTACTCAACCACTGATAGAGCAAACTCTCGCTGGCCTCCGCCACATGCAAACAATTTCCTTGCTCGGAAATGCGCTGCAAAGCAGGAGCCAACAATTGCGTCAAATCTTGGTCGGCCGTACGCAGCAGCGCCTGACTTCGATGAATGCTCGCCGCGGCCGAAGGCTGTATTTCCTCCAACAAAGGCAAGAGTTGCAAACGGATTTTATTACGCAGATAATCGTTCTGAAAATTGCTGGAATCGTTCACATAATCCAACTGATTTTCTGCCAGATAGTCTAAAATTTCTTGTCGCGTAACACAAAGCAATGGACGAACCAGATAGCCATTTTTTCGCGGTATGCCGGCCAAGCCTTTCGCACCACTGCCACGCAAAAGATTCAAGAAAAAAGTTTCGATATCGTCATTCTGATGATGTCCCAGCACGATGGCCTGCAAACCCAATTCCGAACGCAGTTGCTCGAACCAGGCGTAGCGCAATTCGCGGGCCGCCATTTCGATGGAAAGAGCATGTTCCTGAGCATAGTTTTTGGCATCCACGCGCTTCACATGCAAGGGTATGTTCCATCGCGTACAAAGCTGTCGCACAAAGGCCTCATCGCGATCGGATTCTTCACCTCGCAGCGAGAAATTCATGTGCGCAGCCACACATTCGTAACCCAAAGCTTGCATCAACGACAAAAGTGCCACGGAATCGCTCCCGCCGCTACAAGTAATCAAAAGCTTATCTGTCTCATTCAGAAGGCTTTCCTGTCGAATATATGTCTGAACTTTTCTCTTCAACATGTTCTCGCAAAAATTCGTGCAAAGTAAATGATTTTTTACTACTTTTGTGCAATTTTTCAAAAACCTAAAAAAGCTATGCTTAACAAAATTCAGGATATACTTCAGCAAGTGCAGGCTTGGGCTCCGCAAAACGCTCAGGAGCTGGAAGCTTTGCGCATCAAGTACTTAAGTAAAAAAGGCGAAATCTCTGCGCTTTTCAACGATTTCCGTCAGGTGCCCAACGAATTGAAAAAGGAAGTGGGTATGAAATTGAACGAGCTGAAAAATGCCGCTCAAGACAAACTGAACGAACTGAAAGAGGCCATGGAAAGCAAAGAAGCCGCCGATGTGCATTACGATTACAGCCGCTCGGCTTATCCCGTCGAATTGGGTACGCGTCATCCGCTTTCCATTGTCCGCAACGAGATTATCCGCATTTTCGAAAATATTGGCTTTACCATTGCCGAAGGTCCGGAAATCGAAGACGACTGGCATGTATTTTCTTCGTTGAACTTTCCGCCCGAACATCCGGCTCGCGACATGCAAGACACTTTCTTCATCGAACAGCATCCCGATGTGGTATTGCGCACGCACACTTCTTCGGTACAGAGCCGCGTGATGGAAAACAGCCAACCGCCTATCCGTATCATTTGCCCGGGTCGTGTGTATCGTAACGAAGCCATTTCTTATCGCGCGCATTGTTTCTTCCATCAGGTGGAAGCTTTGTATGTAGACAAGAATGTTTCTTATGCCGACTTGCTGCAAACCTTGGAATATTTCTCTAAAGAAATGTTCGGCGAACAAACCAAGATTCGTTTGCGTCCTTCTTATTTCCCCTTCACCGAACCTTCGGCCGAATTGGATATTTCCTGCAACATCTGTGGCGGCAAAGGCTGTCCTTTCTGCAAGAACACCGGTTGGGTAGAAATCTTGGGTTGCGGTATGGTAGATCCTAACGTATTGGAAAACTGCGGCATCGACAGCAAAGTATACAGCGGCTTCGCTTTGGGTATGGGTGTGGAACGTATCACCAACCTTAAATATCAGGTGAAAGACTTGCGCATGTTCTCCGAAAACGATGTCCGTTTCTTAGACGAATTCAAATCGGCTTATTGATGACGAAAAACGTGGCAGATAAATATAGGCTTTGCATCGAGCGATTCTCTAAAACGATGCCCGATGCAAAGTCTGAACTTCATTTCGAATCACCCTTCCAATTGCTGGTTGCGGTGATTTTGTCTGCTCAATGTACCGATAAACGGGTAAATATGACAACGCCGGCCTTGTTTGCCGCCATGCCCGATGCCGCCGCGATGGCGCAACATTCCGTGGAAGAAATCTACGCATTCATCAAGAGTATTTCCTATCCCAACAACAAGGCCAAACATCTTCAAGCCATGGCGCATGCTTTGGTACAACACTTCGATGGACAAGTGCCCGACACGATGGAAGAATTGTTACAGCTGCCCGGTGTGGGTAGAAAAACAGCCAGTGTGGTACTCATTTGTGCCTTCAACAAGCCGGCTATGCCTGTCGATACGCATGTATTCCGCGTTTCCAACCGCATCGGTCTGACGCAAGATTCCAAGTCGCCGGGAGAAACGGAGAAAATTCTCTTACAACATTTTCCGGAACACTTGCTGCCCATTGCGCATCATTGGCTTATTCTACACGGAAGATACACTTGCAAGGCTATTAAACCTTTATGCAAAAATTGCATCTTACACGACATTTGCGATTATTATTCAAAACTAACCAATCATAATTAAATTATCTGATGAAAAAACTATTCTGCATGACCCTGATGATTTTGGGGATGATGAGCATGGCTTTTGCGGCCGATGCAAAAGGTGGAATCAGAGGTATTGTTATTGATGCCTCAAGCCGCGAGGCTTTGGAATTTGTGAACGTAGCGGTGCGCGAAGCCGGTAGCGACGAATTCAAGTCGGGATGCGCCACCGATATCGAAGGTCGTTTCCTGGTTGAAAATCTGAAAGCCGGAAACTACAAAGTGGTTATTTCCTTCGTTGGATACAAAAGCATTGAACGCAATGTAAAAGTGGATAACGAAGTGCTGAACATGGGTCGTATCTTCATCGAAGAAGATGCACAACAAATGAGAGAAGTGCAAGTGACTGCCCAACAATCTACCATGAAATTTGAAATCGACAAGAAGGTGTTCAATGTTGGTACGGATATTGCGTCCAAGGGTGCTAGCGCCACCGACATTCTGGAAAACATTCCTTCTATCGAAGTTGACCAGGAAGGTGCCATTTCGTTGCGTGGTAGCAGTTCTGTAAATGTTTGGATCAACGGTAAAGCTTCCGGTTTGACGGCCGAAAACCGCGGTGACATTCTCGAACAGATGCCTGCAGAAAACATCGAACGTGTGGAAATCATCACCAATCCGGGTGCCAAATACAGCGCTGAAGGTACCGCCGGTATCATCAACATCATTCTTAAGGAAAATGCGCGTGCCGGATATTATGGTAGCGTTCAAGGTGGTTTCAATCATCATAATGGTGCACCTTTGGCTTGGAATGGTTCGGCCAATATCAACTACAACTCCGGCAAGTTCGATTTTTATGCCAGCATGGGTTATCGTCAGCGCAACCATATCCGTTTGGTTTCTGTCGATCGTAACAATGTTGACGAACATGGCAACGTGCTGTCTTATTTGAATCAGGCTTCTGAAGGTTTGGGCAAAGGCGAGAACCTCTTCGCTCGCGCCGGCATGAGCTATCGTCCTACGAAAAAAGATGAATTCAGCATCGGCGGTTTCGGTATGCTTGGTTCCAGCTACAACAACAGCCCCAGTTTGTACGAAAGCAATATGCCCGGCAACTTCGTCAGCAGCGAACGTATCGCCAACTCCAACACCGAAATGTTGGGTGGTAACGTAGAATTCAACTACATCCACAAATTCAACGGCGACGACCACAAAATCGACTTGTTGGCCGCCTACAACACGTTCGGACACGAGGGCGAAAGCATTTTCGAACAGACCAGCATCTACGCCAATGGCGACACCACACGCAGCTATCAACGTCAGCCCAGCGATGTAAGTCCTCAAAATTTTGACATTCAATTGGATTACACCAACAAGATCAGCGAAACTCAGAAAGTGGAAGCCGGTTATAAAGGTAGCATTTCGCGCGAAAGTTCGCCTACGAGAACCTTTTCGGGTTTGACCGCCGAAGACGCCAAAGAGGACACGAAGCTTTACAACGACTTTACTTACAACCAGGACGTTCACGCCTTGTATCTGTCTTATTCTTCGCAGATTGACAATTTCGGTTATCAACTTGGTTTGCGTGGTGAATACACCTATTTTGAAACCCAGTCTTTGGGCTACGGCCAGGATGCTGCTTCTACACCTTGGTACAAGAACGACTATTTTGGCTTGTTCCCCACTGTCTTCCTCACCTATCGTCTGACGGAAAGCGATGAATTGCAATTGAATTATACTCGTCGTTTGCAACGTCCTTGGGGCGGTCAGTTGAATCCTTTCGTGAACATCACCGACTCGAGCAATATTTCGTATGGTAACCCTCAGTTGTTGCCGCAGTATGCCAACGCTTACGAATTCAACTACATCAAAACCTGGAAAGAATCGCAAACGCTTTCTATCTCGGCTTATTATCGTTCTACCGAAGATATGGTTCAACATATCAGCTATTTGGATGCAACTCCCGAATTGGGCGGTAAAGTGATGAAGAGTACTTATTTCAATATCGGCGAATCGCGCTCTATCGGTGGTGAAATTGTTTCTAAAAATCGTCTGTTCAAGCTCTTGGATTTGACCAGCACGCTGAATATGCTTTACTACGAATTGGATGGTTACGAATTTACGCCCGTAGAAGGCACCACCATCGAAGGTAAGCCTGAAAGTAATTTCACCTGGAATGCTCGCGTTATCGGTAACGTCCTTTTGCCCAAGGAATGGAGTATTCAGCTGCGCGGCGATTATCGTGCCAAGAGTTTGGTGGCCCAAGGTTTCCGTTATCCTTCATGGCGTGTCGATTGGGGTGTTCGCAAAGGCTTCGGCGATCTTAGCGTCAGCTTGAACGTTCGCGACATCTTCAACAAGTTTGTACACATCAACCACACCGAAGGTAGCGGTTTCAGCCAGGAAGCTTTCCACTGGCACGGCGGACGTCGTATCAACATGACCGTCAGCTACAGCTTCGGTAACATGAAGCCCAAGCCTCACAAGCATCGTCATAGCGAAGTAAGCGACTACGATAGCTATAGCGGTGGTGGTCATAGCCACGAGGAATAAATCCATTCTTCCTAGATGAAATAGTAAAGGGAGTCGATCGTTTCCGATTGACTCCCTTTACTTTTCAAACGCTTTCACCAAGCAGTCTGGCGGGCATTACCCGCTTCTTTTTAATTAATCTCTGCGAGCAATACCGATGTAATAAAGCAAGGTTGCCAAAGAGCCTATCGCAGCAATCACATAAGTACAAGCTGCCCATTTCAAGGCATCCTGAGCCATCGGTGTAGTACGAGCATCGGTAACATTGGCACGAGGCAACCAAGCCAAAGCCCTACGCGTCGCATTGATTTCCACCGGCAAAGTCACCAAACTAAAAAGCGTGGTGCTGGCAAACAGAATGATACCAAACCACAGCAAATTCGGAAAGACATTGATTAACAAAATACCGGCCAACAAAACCCATTGCACGATATTCGAAGCAAAACTTACCACCGGTACCAAAGCCGAGCGAAACTTCAAAGGTGCATAACCGCAAGCATGTTGCACGGCATGGCCGCACTCGTGAGCAGCCACAGCTGCCGCTGCCACACTTCGAGACGAATAAACCGCCTCACTCAAATTAATGGTCATGGTTTGCGGATTGAAATGGTCGCTGAGCATACCGGAGGTCATCTGCACCCTCACATTATAAATACCATGATCGTGCAACATCTTTTCTGCCACTTCTGCGCCGGACAAGCCATTGTAGGTAGGCACCTTCGAATATTTCGCAAAGCGATTCTTCAACATAAACTGAGCCAACGAGCCCAGCAACATAACCAAAATACTGATAGTCCAAATGTTCATGTGTTTTTCTATTTATTGTTATACGATTACACTTTCTATAGACGTATTATTTCGTCAAATCTAACACGATAACCCAAAAAGATTTGGCCGGCATGCTCAGTTGCAAAGGCAAAGCATCTATCAAGATCGTTTCTTCTTTAGGCACTACCGTATAGGGCGCATCCAAAGTGTTTTCCAACAATTCGTTAGAAGATTCCAAGCGAATCAACTTGGCCTGCGGATGATATTCCTTCAAAGACTTTAGCGCAATCGACCAATCTTTCGGCTGCTCATTGGCATTGGCAAGTTTCAAAATCAACTGATGTTTTTCTTTATCTATCACCGCCGATGCATACAATCCGTCCTGTCCACTTAAAGCCTGTTTATCAGAAGAATATGTTTGACAAACTTGCGTTCCCTTATATTGCGAATACAGTTGCTGAACATACCAATTAACACTCTTCACAGAACGAAGATTGTCAAACCATATCAAGTCGGGATTCCATTGCCAAGCCTCTACATGGGCAAACAAAGGAGCATAGGTTGCCAAACGAACCACGTCAGCATTACGTTCCAAACCCGTCATAAAACAAGCTTCTGCCAGTGCCGATTTAAAGTTGTTGGCCTTGGCACTCGGCGCATCGTGGGCAGCATATTCTCCGGCAAACACCTTGGGTCCTTTGCGATCGTAGTTGTCATAACGGGCCGCATTAGCCAAAAACCATTCGGGCGATTTGTAATAATGTTCGTCCACCAGATCCACTTGCAAACGTTTCATTTCGGGCCACAAGTAGTCGAACTTTTCTCCGTCGGCCGAAGGTCCGGAACTTCCGATAATTTGAATGTCGGGGTATTGTGCGCGAATTGCTTTCACAAATACCTGCAAACGTTCCGGATATTCAGCGCCCCATTGCTCATTTCCGATGGCCAAATATTTCATATTGAAGGGTGCAGGATGACCCATTTCTGCTCGCAGAGCGCCCCATTGCGTATCGATAGTTCCATTGGCAAACTCAATCAAATCCAAGGCATCCTGCACAAACGGTTGCAAATCTTCCATAGAAGCATGTGCCGACATGTCATTGTTCTGATATTGACAAGCCAAACCGCAACTCAATACCGGCAAAGCCGTGGCGCCAATTTCTTCGGCCAAGAGGAAATATTCGTAAAAACCCAATCCATACGACTGATAATAATCTGGGAAAAGACGATGCGCAAAAGTATACTGCCAACGGTTCTCATTCAAAGGTCGATTTTCCACCGCGCCAACGGAATGTTTCCACTGATAACGAGTTGCCAAATCCGTGCCTTCCACAATACAACCTCCGGGAAAACGCAGCACTCCGGGCTTCAAATCGGCCAAAGCTTGCACCAGATCGTGACGAAGTCCATTTTCATGATTGTTCCAAGTGGCCTTCGGGAACAAGGAAATATGCTCCAAATCGATAGCTTGCGTATTACGATTTTCATAGAAAATACGCAATTTGCCTTTATTCACCATTCGGGTCGCCTTCATTTCCATGCTGTACTTTTTCCAGTTTTCACCTTGAATCTTCATGGATTTACGAGCCATCACCGCATTGGATTCATCAATAAATTCCACTCTGATACGTTGAGCCTCATCACCTTGCGTGCGAGCCCATACCGAAAATCGATACAGACTATCCTGATGAAAACCGATACCACAGAAACCTTCGTTTTCCAACCCCGTATGCTTGTGCGGATGTCCCGAAGATTGCAATCTGACATAATGAGGATTCCTATCGAAGGGCGCATCTTGCGTTAAGACTTCTACCCTACCGAAACTCTTCCATCCCATCAACGATTGCGGAAATTCAAACGAACGATTCTTTACCAACTCGGCATACAAGCCTCCATCAGCACCGAAATTGATGTCTTCGAAGAAAATTCCGTACATATCCGGATTGACATCGGCAATCGTCTTACGCGTATTTACCGTCCATTCTACCGGCTGGGCTGTCATTGATAAAGCCGGAAGCGCCACCATCAAAAGCAGTAGCCATCGAGAGACTGAACTTCGTTTCATGGTTGTGTATGATAAAGAGGAATCAATACCGGTGCAGCAGTCAAACCAGATTCTTTGGTATCCCAAACATCAAAAGTAATAGGTTTATAGAAAACACTTACAATATTGATATCCTTAAAGATACGCCATTCCACACCGCGTTTGTCATAATCGGAAATCAAGTTGGCAGGCAAGTTGGTCACCGCAATTTCGATTTCGTTGTATTTACCTGTCTTCAAGTATTTACCCACATTCATTTGATACGGCACTGCCCAAACTTTGCCAACATCCTCACCATTGATACGCACTCGTGCGCTTTCGTAGAGCGACTCTCCAAAATCCAAACACCAATCATCCGCTTTCTTTTTCGGCATCTTGAAACGCAATTTATATACCGCCGTTCCTGCGAAATTCTTGGCTTGATCGATTTCCAAATCTGTCCAAGAGAAAGGTTCCGGTGACATAGCAAAGCCCTCTTTCGAAATCGTTTCCGGCCAGCCATCAGCAAAAGCAAACTGCCATTTTCCTTTCAAGCGAACAATTTGTTGTTCATCCCGACGAAGTACTTGTTGCAAAGTCTCATTCTGATAATGCTGTGGCATCTGATCCCAAGTACGGATAATCACCGATTCTCCGGCCTGCAACTGCAAATAAATCTGCGTCTTACCCTGATGATATCTCATTTGAGCTCGAGTTTTTTCACCCGTCATAGGATTGAACAGCATCACGGCCTTAGCATCGCATCCCAAGTTTACCCAAGCATCAATCTGCTTATTCTGCAACATGGAAACAAAATAAACTTTTCCATCTGCATACTGACGACGAGCAAACTTAGCACCATACTTAGCAGACAATTCTTCCTTTGTCAAGCTTGAAACAGACAACAGACTTGCCAAATCGGGAGCCGTCACAATAGAGCCTTTTCCATAGGAATAGACTTTCGCATCCGGAAGGAAATCCAACTCCATTTCCGATAAAATATCCTGCATCTTGGCTAATCTTTCTTCAGCTTGGAACAAACCAGGCACTTGAGTAGGCAAATTTCCCAAAAACATCAAACGAGCACCTTGTTCAGCCAAATCGAGAAGTTTTTCCAAAGTTTCCAAAGGCATCACTTCACAACGAGGCACCAAGATCGATTTATATACATTTCCCTCTGTATTCAATGCAGAGCCAGTCCATTGCGTCTTTTGCAATTGTGCATCAGACACATAATCCATTTCATAACCCAAAGAGATAATACTATCCACAATATGTTCAAAATGAGGCAGTTTATCATCCAACTTATGAATTTCGAAAGTCATGTATTTTTTCTTATTGTACTTTTCCCAAATGTCATAAATCGGAAAATAGAGCAACATTTCATTATCTGGACGACCCGCTTGCATAAAAGACTGTACACGAGCAATATACGCATTTAAGGCGTCCACATCCCTAAAGATGGTATTATTGGGATTTATTTGGATAGAAGCGTAGAACAACCAGCCCGGCCATGGCGCATCTTTAGGTGTATAAGGCGTACCATGATAGAACACTCTATTGACTCCGTTCACGAAAAGCAAGTCCATTTCCGGCTTGATCAATGCCAATGAAGTGCGAAAATGTTCGGTCAACCAAGTCATGCTTTCGCTTGAGGTATAAGGCTTTCCAGCCACATGGGCTGCTGATGAAGCATAACGCAAAGTGGCAGACACCGCATCATTACGACGCATATTTTCGTCCACTCTCAAACGAGGAATGTCAAACTGTGTACAACCGAAAGATTCGCACTCAGGAATATCCATCGCCGCATACAAATCGAGCAGATTTCCAGGAGATCCATGTGCCTGATTTCTCGTTTTTGCACCGTGAGAATGAGCCCATTGCGTCCATGGAATAGTAAAATTGTCGAGCAACATATCTGCAATAGTCTGACGATAATCACACACCAGCTTCGCTATGGTTTGCGCATCGCCCTGACCCGACCATTCCGGTAAATAATCCAAGAAATCATAACCACGTCTGTTCTTGAATTCTTCCAAGAATTGAGGACTCCAATCTGCACCATACACTTCGTAAGAGTCATTAAAGAAAGTTGTGGGCCAAGCCACCTTATTGTTCGCAAAGGCTTCGTCAAAACGTTTCAAATAATGAAGTAAAGCATCTTTCGACAAATGATTCATGACATAACCTTCACCACCGGGAGCTGAACGTTTCACTTTCTGACGGGTTTTTCCCACGTATAGAGCATACAACTTTCCCTTTTTCGGCGAAGTCAATTTCAATCGATCCTGCTGCACTTGATCAATAGGCCATTGTTCTCGTACACCATCGTCTGCAACAAAAAGCAAAGCTTGCAAATAAGCGACATCTCTTTGCTTGGCGTCTTTCACCTGCAAATCAACTTCCGAAACAGAAGCATCCAAATCGTAGGTCTGCACTATTTGTTTCGTTGCCGCATACTCCGGACTGATATTCGGACCACCGAATGGCCAACCCGTACCGCCGTTCATATCTACCTGCATGCCAAGACGTTGTGCTTCTTTTTGCACATATGCCAACATCGACATCCAACGATCCGACAGATAAGGAATTTCATTCGATTCATTTGCTTTCACACCATAAATCGGCGTAATCTCAACAGTAGCAATTCCAGCTTTTTGCAGTGATTCCAAATTCCAAGTTACATTTTCTTCATCCACTGCAGAACCCAACCACCACCATCTGGTACCCGGTTTGTTTTCCGTTGTCAAAGCAGGCCAATCCAAAGCCTTGTTTTCTGCCATGAGCGGCATAGCAATAAGCCACATCATCATGCCTGACAGCAAGCATCTTTTAATCATTTTCATGAAATTATCTATTTATATCATTATTTCTTCCGCTTTTGCCAATTGTTCTACGCTACCGATATCCATCCATTGAGCGCTGCTACAATCAATCGCAAAAATCTTATGTTCACGAGCAAGTCTAAGATAAACATCTGTAATGGAAAAAGCACCTTCTTCCTCTATCAACGAGAAAATGGCTGGATTAATCATATGAATGCCCATAAATCCATACGCTTGTAGCCCAGGCTCATTACGTGAGATTTTTTGTTGTCCCAGTTTCACATTTTCCCAACCGCACAATTCAAAATTCTTATTGAAAAGAAAATAGCGATCGCTTTCAATCTTACGCACGGCCAAACAGGCCAATGCATCTTGTTTTGAGGATGCAGATACGAATGCCGATAAATCGATATTGGAAAGAACATCCACATTATGAACCAAAAAAGGTCCATCTTGCAACATGTTAGCCATCTTTTTCAATCCGCCACCTGTTTCGAGCAAGAAATCACGCTCATCCGAAATCTGCACTTTAACATCAGGATACAGACGAACATATTCATCCAAAGCAACTTCCACCATATCGGCAAAAGCATGGACATTAACCACAAAATCCTTGATGCCCGCCTGCCTAATGCGATCCATCACCCGATACAACATCGGACGATGCTGAACTTCCACCAAGGCCTTAGGCTTTTGCTTCGTGATCTCTCCCAATCGGGTTCCCAAGCCGGCTGCAAATAAAACTGCTTTCATCATAGATATTTTATAACTCACAAAAATAAGATATATGGAATGAATAGCCAAATTTATTCCTCCGACCCGGTCACCCTTTCGAGAGCTAATGAACTTACTCCTTCAACACCATGGCCGAAGAATGATAATGTTCATTGACAATGCTGATCATATACACGGCGCCGGCATAATCATCCATGGGAATCTGGAAATATTCCTGTTCTTCTTTCAAGATGCGACTTTCCTGATACAAAAGTTTTCCAGATGTATCATGTACCAAAACGCTCGTCTTACCGCTAAGATCATTCACTTGCAAGTTAAAACCTTCAAATCCATTTCCTGGATAGACACTGAAACTGGCCGTTTGCCTATCCGTCAACAAATCTGCCTGAACATTCATGGATGTTGCCTGCGACTGTCCACATCTGTTGACAGCCCTGACAGAGATCTCGCCATTGCCCGAATAAGGAATCGTCAACACCATTGTATTCGACTGACAATCAGCCAACCAAGCTTCTGGCAAAACCGTCCAGACATAAAACGCCGCACTGGGCACCGGCTTAATTGTGTACAGATATCTTCCCGCTTTCACCACGATGCTATCGCCATAGATTTGTTCCGGAGCAGCCGGTTTATCACAGACATTCAAATACAAACTGACAATACTATCCACACCATTCACCGCCAATAATGTATCTTTAAAGAGGTAATCACCCGGCTCTGAAAACTCCGGCAAATCAAATCCGTTGGCTTGATAAAGGTCTCCCAAACAAATAGAATCATACAAATTGACGTAAATCGATCTGTCTATCGTTGGCAACCAAGAATAATGCAAAAAATATACCAAGCTATCTTGATGAGCCAAAGTATCAAGCATAAAAGATTGATTTTCAGAATGCCAATAATATTCCAAGGAAAGCAAGCTACTGTCTGCACGCATCAATTGATGCAAACTCAAACTATCCATTTTCGCTTCATAGGGCAAAGTCAACAATGGCCAATCTTCTTGCTTATTGTGATACCTTAATTGCAGCACCGTATCATTCTTCCATTCATAAAACGACACAGTATCAACACAATACACATCTTTTATCCGACCATCGTCCATAAACACTTTCATAGATGCATCCTCTGCCAGAGACTCCGCCACGCGATGATTCCCGCATTGATTCTTCAAACGATAATAAGCTATATCCGGTGCATAATCCGCCAAGGTCATTTTTAATGCTGACAAACTATCTGTAAGACAATAATCGAGCAGCCAATCTTTATATTCATTTTCTCGCAATGTATGCAACAACATTGTATCAACTTGGGCAGCGGCAGAAGAATAAGATTTCCATGCAAAAGGAAGTGCAGGTTTTCGTTCATCATTATAGGCACGAACAAAAATATAGCCGGTATCTTTCGGAAAAACATAAGCCATCTTAGGGAATGCTTTTGTTTCAAGAGAGAAGCGCATAGGATGCAACACATTAAGTTGTAACGAATCCTCTTCGTAAAAGCTAACAAAATCGCCTTTCAAACAAAAACTCACACTATCCGATAAATCATACAGACTTCTATCCGGGACCAAACGCAACAAAACAGCCGATTCCGACTTTGGATGCACCCTATAATCGCCATCCCATTGTAAACGAAACGTTCGGCTCCAATCTTCGCCATCTTTATCCACAATCTGTATCGATGGCTGCTTCAAAACCAAAGTCATACTATCGCTGGGATTATACAAATTAAGCACCGCTTCCACATAGGGACAGGGCATTCGTAGTTCTTGTACATAAGGTTTATCCGCCACAAGGAATTCCAGAAAACTACTATCCTCCAACACATTAACAT
>JAEIGA010010310.1_pt1 | contig 14161 bp, 15 predicted proteins | sample 9270691 | NCBI WGS metagenome assembly JAEIGA01 (sample SAMN17057246, study PRJNA624740) | gut metagenome | biome: biome; isolation source: fecal sample | host: Bos grunniens | place: China: Xizang | collected 2019 | reverse complement strand
CTTCCTCTGCGTCATATACGCCGTCCTTTTTGATGATTTCGGGATTGAGCATCACGGTGTAGGTAGGAGCTCGTCCGCTCTCATCGAGAAAGGCGATGATGCGCTTACGCACACCGATCATATTCGCCGCCATGCCGACACAGCTTTCTCTGTGCGCCATCAGCGTGTCAAGCAAGTCCTGTGCGACCTGCAAATCTTCTTTCGTTGCGACCTCCGACTTTCCTGCAAGGAAGATGGGATCGTGCATCAGTTCTTTAATCATTTTTCCGTCCTTTCATCGTCCATGCAAGATACGCCGCGTAACCGCCCGTAATCACCGTGAGCAAGGCGCAGGTGAGCATTCGCATCTCTGTTGTTACGTTCGACTCGTCGGCAAATACGCTGATCGCGTTGAACAGTCCGTGCGCGGCAATACAGCCGATGAGACTATCGGTTTTAAGATACATCATCACGAACATAAATCCTGCGGCGGTGGCGTAGACGATCTGCAGCAGATTCGGCAAAAGCTCCGCCCCCGAGCCGTTTATGAGATTAATGATATGCCCGATACCGAAGGTCACGCTTGAAACGATTACAGCCGCCTTGAGGCTGTCTTTTCGCATCGCGTTAAAGAGCAGACCGCGGAAGATGACTTCCTCCAAAAATCCGACACAAAACATAGACAGTATGTACAGCACGGTTTCGACGGTACCGGAATTAACAGTTATGCCGTACCACAGATTGGCGGTCAGCATAAGAAATACGGGCAGATAAAACAGCATAGATCGTGCCGGGACTTTGGACGGACAAAGTCCGTAGGCTTCAAAAAGAGCGTGCTTTTTTAAAAACATCAGCAACGCGGCAGACAACAGAAGCCCAACCGCAAGCGTAACCGACTTTTCCATTCCTGCCACCACGGAAAGGGAATCGCCCACGGACATCAGCACGCAATAGGCGATGATCCACACCACAGCGAACCATATTTTGCTTTTATTGTACAGCTTTTTTAGCATATTACACCTCGACTACTGCGACCTCCGACTTTCCTGCGGGGGAGTTGTGTGGGGTATTATTTCTTTGACTATAATTAAAATTCCACAACCTCGGGCGCCTTGTCAAATGCGCAGAAAGTAGCCGTTGCGTTCTTCATATAGAACACCTGGGTGTTGCCGTCGTTTTCGTCGTACATACCGCGCAAATTTGGATACGCATCCAGCATCGACTTCTTCGCCTCAAAGCGATCGTCCTCGACAAGCTCGCACGCTACACGGATCCACGCGCCGTCACAGAAGGCGCAGATTTCTGCCTTGGAATTTGCCGCGAGCTGGTGGCTTGTGGGCTTGACCTTGCCCGTCTGTATGTAGAGCTTGCCCTCAAACTCGTTGACCGTGCCGAAAGGGCGGACTCTGGGCTGATCGCCTTCTACGGTTGCAAGATAATAAACTGACGCTTTTTTCAGAAAATTAAGTACTCTTTTCATAATCGTTCTCCTTCTTTATCATCCAAATTTTAGTCCGAATCACTTTTTCCGATATTACATCTTGAACATAATGTCTGCAAATTCTCGAGGGTTGTTTCTCCACCTTTTGACCAAGGAATGATATGATCAATATGTAATTCCACCGCGGGATCTTTTGCCGGCGAAGCCCCGCAAGCGCAACACTTGAAATTATCTCTTTTTAGCACCTGATATCGTAACTTGTCAGAAATTACACGGGTGTTTCTTTTTGTCTGCACAGGAACAGTCGATTTTCTTGATTTTGTCATTCCACAAATAGGACATTTCCTCAACCATATGTCGCAACCGTTTGCAAGATATTTATGACCACAGTCAAGGCATTCCATTTCATAGCTTTTTGCGCTGATATGCGTTTCGGACACACCTCTGTACCCAAGATTCTTTTGATTATTTTTATTTATATATCCTGCATCTATTGTCTTCATAATATGACTCCAAAATCAAATCGCTCTTTTACGGCGCATAATCCTTTATAATTTCCATGATATCGCGCTCGTACACATTTCCGCCGAGAACGTCGCCGTTTGGCTCGAATGACAAACAACGCACGTCGCGCAGATCTTCCACGTACGGATTTTCGGGAAGTGTGTGCGTGAAATACTCTGCGAGATATTTGGACGCGTTTCCCTCGGGGAAAATGATATTTCCATCTCCTACCGGAATCTCCATATCGGCAAAGCTGTCGAGAATCTCTCTCGTTTTTCTGTTGTATGGATTGTCATCCGTAGCGCTCACCAACCACGCAGGCTGAAGGCGAAGCGGTATGCCACACTTCTTTGCTTCCGCGGCAAACTGCTTCACCACGTCAAGAGGTATCGTTTCCTGATGGAAAGCATCCACCGACAAGAGCAAATCGTTCACACCGCACGCTGCAAGCCGCTCCGCGACCTCACGAATCTTATCGGCGGTTTTTGAAAAATAACCGTTGGTAATAACTTGGCGTTTTGGGATATTCAGCTCCTTGGCGACAGACATAATGGCATAGACCGCATCCGCATACAAAAGCGGCTCACCACCAAAGGTCATTACGGTTTTGATGTCATACTCCGCCGCAATCTTCCGCACCGCATCTGCGGCAATTTGCGGATCGATCCGCTCACCGCAAGACGTGTGATCACCCTCGGAGCAGTGCTTGCACCGCCCCGTGCAGGCGTATGTCACGACGAACTCGATCTTGTTGAGGTTTTTGAGATATTGGTTCATATTTTACTTAGTGTAGGCGGCAATCGCATCAGCTACGAACTGTGCAGTCCCCTCGCCGTATTTGTCGATATTCTTCTTGAATCGCTCATCGCAGACGTACATCTTGCCAAGCCCTGCAAGAATCTCGTTGGTGCAGATGTAGTAATTCTCGGTGATATGTTCCTGAAGCTTGGCTACAAGCACCTGTGCCTCGGCAGAATCGGCACTCGCGCCGCTATCCTTGCATGTGGCAAACTCGGCAAAGATCGCCATCAAGCTATCGTTTGCCTCTGCCCACTTTTCTTTTGTGTAGTTCTTTGTCTTTTGCTCGTACTCGCGGTAGGCATCGGTATCGCTCCAACGTTCGCGAGCTTCGGTTTCGTGACTATTTTTCATATCTGTTCAAATTTTTTAACCTTAATTTCTTCAAATTGATATTTTGCTAATAATCTCACGCGGAGGATTACTCAAGAATCTCGTATTAGTATAATCACATTGATTTTCTCTGTAAGATGATATTTAATTAGTCTATAAATAAATCAATGGTATTTGCTTTTTGATTTCTATTTTATAATCTTTGAGATAACTCGTATAGGCACGAATTTCCATTCCTTTTTCGATACACCGAGTCAACTCAGAATAAAACTCCGTGCTTTTGTCAATAGTTAATTTCTTTATGTAGGGATTTAAGGACACAATGATAAATGCTACCTTGTAGCCTTTATCAAGCATCTCTTGAATGCTTTTTAGCTGATTCTGTGTTCTCGCGGAAAAAACTGTGGGAAAGACAGCCCCATCCTTGCTTGATAGAACACTTTTGATTTCCACAATAGTCTTGGTTTCGGGAATATATATATCTGCCTTGTATCCCTCTACGGAACGCTCCTTCTGAACAAGCGATCTTTTGCCGAGATAAGAAAAGCGCCTATTGTGTAGTCCTTTCTCGATCGAGACGTTTGAGAGTGATGTATTGAGTATTATATAATTCCGTCTAAACGGAGCTGCATATAGTGCATACTTTGTTCTTGGATTTTTACCTTGAGTCGGTACTAAAAGAACTCTTTTTCCTTTAAGCTGCAGGAAGTTACTTAGATGACATGATGAAGGAACATAACATTCCTCCACCTTGCCATCAATTTTTACTTCGCACAGAAAACGGTTTTTTAGTTCCCTAATAAAAACTCCATTCACATAAATCGAATCACTGCTTTGCGTCGGCATCATCAAAGATACTTTTCCTTTAATAGCTTTGCAACACGAACATGTGCAATGTTAGAGCTTTTATAAAGCTCCTCTACCACCTCAGGAACTGTTTTGTTTTCGTATATTCCCTTGTTGACCTTTTCAGTGTCAATTCCATAATAATTCAGAAAGGTCTTGCTCAGCCATCCCTTGTAGTCCTCGGTTTTAAAAAGCTTTTCTTCTATCGCAACTAAACTTAACCCCTTAAAAAGATAGTAATAAACAATCTCTGGAACAAGATCATCTATACTTCTGTGATCAAACAGATCATATGTCTTAAACATTATTTATCTCCTTTTTGAACGTTCTCATATCAACTGAGGGTAATCCCAATAGATCCAATTTGTATTCCATGCTTGAAATATTCTCAGGTAATTCCTCGAATGGATTAATTTCATCAGCGTCATAAATTGTTACCGACTTGAAGGAAAATTTCTTAGTTTCAGCATCTATCGGCGAAATACGTTTCTTCTCTTTTTCGATATTCAACGCAAAATTAAATGACTTAAAGTGCTCGGCATGAGCGTGCATTTCGGCAATGAGTTGATTTAATGTCGTACCGCCATTACTTTCCTCTATCAAAACGGTTACCAAGAAATTTTTATCCATATTGAATAACTGAGAATGCTTTATCGTTACCAATTCATCAACGGTCATAGTCGTCTTTATTTCGATGTTGCAGGATCCAAAGGCGATGTCATATTTATCGGTGCTCCCTGACCTATGCCAGCAATCTGAAAAATCCTCATTGATCACCTGAGACGCATATTTAAGGAATGATAACTCTCCAAATAGACCGATTAAGTTAATAAACTTCTGTTCTTTTGGATACTGAAACAGATTTGCCAACGAGTAAAAAAATTTTACGAAGGCGGATGCTCCCGTGAATTGTGTGTGTGCAACGCATAGATTTACGAATGAATCCAGACTTGCGTCATCATAGACACCATCTACAGGTAATATTTCAATTACGTTATATCTTCCCGACTCAAATTGCTGATTGTTTTCTATAGCCGTTATCTCAATGTTTGTATTTAGGCGTAGAAATTCTGTTGTCAGACTCTGATGCGATGCCCCTTCATTGTTATAGGTCATATAAACAAGGTGCTTTTGGGACACAAAAAATCCAGAGTAATCTGAAATCTTATGAACCAAATATATCGCTCCATCGCACGGACAAGTTAATAGGGCTGTCCTTATTTTTTCTAACATAATCAATCATCCTTCACAAAATACGTTTTTTCCTTAGGAATGTAAACTGCAAACATGTACTGCTCTTTACTATCCATCGGATGTGCTCTATCCTTACCGGGAACAATCCTATGAATCTGGATGTTGATTTTGTCCTTGTCGATGACAACACCACTATCACCAATGTAGGTGATCTTCTCTGCAACGGTAGAGTCAGCACCTTGGAGCAATGCCTTAATTCTGAAGTCGTGCTCATAAATACTACGATACCGCGCTTTTTTATCACTTCCCATTAGTATTACGGGTATGTTGTCCTGACCGAGCAAATCCGTTAAAGCCTTCTTTTGGAACGGCTCATAATCAAACACTCCGTAGATTACACTTATCAATTTCTTCAGCGTGCTTGCATCGAAATATGCATAGCGAGCAGTCACAGCACCTGTGTTGCTTCCGGCGGTGGTGGGCTCCCATGTGACAGAATCAAACAATTTTTGAAGTTCGGCATCGTTTTCAGCAATTTTACCTTCATCAGCAACCAAGAATCTTTGCTTAAGCCAACGATTTTTGAAGGCAACCTTTTTGTATTTAACACGCTGCTTACTTGTAGGATTCTGCTTCGTTTTCTCTGATTGAATCAGAATGTCATCTATGTCGAGGACACCGTTTTCAACATCTGCAAACTGATCCCAAAGATCGTCCTCAATCTCTGCAAGATTGGTAAATTCCTGAGCGATTTCGGCAGTAGTAAAAATCTTACAAATGTCAATGTATTTACTACGGTATCCAAACCAACGCGCCCTCTGCAGATTTGTATCCATATTTCCGCCGCCGGTTGCCCAACGAGTGAAATATGTTGTAATTAAATTGGAAAACGTCAGGCCTCGTTGAAGAAGGTCGCCGCCTATGTAGATTTTATGCCACTTAAGCTTTTCGTTACCTTGAGTTGTTTTTCCTATTCCGTTCTTGAGAATAACTTTAGTTTTTTTGACGACTGTTGCTATATCTCCAGCAAGATTATCAAATGTAATATCCGCTCTGATATCACCAGGTACATACATTTCGTAGCATTTTCTGAATTCGGACAAATAAATTTTCATGTCCTCATCCTTGTATTCAAACGAATCCTTCATGCATTTTATGTAATTACATATTGATGTATAGATGTTGCTATGCTGAGACACCTCTCGAAAAGCATGAATAATCATATCGCTATAATGATCTTTTGTTTTGGTGCCTCTCTTGCACTTGATTGCGCTCGCTACAATGAAATATCTTACTGCATTCCAAAGAGATTCTGGAATCACACCAGCAGCCAAATCCTCATGATCATCATCAGATACAATATCTATGATATCATTCTCATACAAATGGTAAACATCCGCACCATCATACCCGATTCCGGGTTGAATCAACCTTATAGAATCCGGTCTCAATCTGCTCCAATCATCAAGGAAGATATTAGCTTGTGGAGTTGCCGTAACAGATAAATACATTGGCTCCTCAAGCAAATCCTTCATTTTGACAATTTCTTTGTAAGTGGCCGACGCGTTCTTTATTTTATCTTTAGCTGTGTTCAAACTCGCCTGATCGCCCTCGTCGTCAATAATAAACGCCTTGAACTTAGATTTATCCAACCTATTAAACAACGAGTTTATTTTTCGCATAGCAACCGGTCTCTTCATCGAAACAAAGATAACGGGCTTATTATTATCGAGAAGGTCGGTCATGATTTCATCGTCGATGCTTAGAATCTGAGTGCTGTCATCCGTAGTAAAGATAGCAGGTCCCTCTTCATCATATGTAACCTCGCCCACAACATCAAAGGTTTCCTTGAATCTATCCGTAGTTTGTTTAAGCAAACTCGTATCATATCCACCGTAGATAACAAGAATATTATATCCATTATCAAAGGCAAGCGCTGTAAGCATTTCAAGGTTTGAAGTTTTACCGGACTGAACCTTACCCACAAGCAATACATTATTATTTTTGTCAGGAGAAGCAAGTTGCAGTTGAATTCTCTTATAGGTTTCAACAATATTCTGTACGATATTGTCCGCACCGATCTCACCATAAGCTGCGACATGCTTTCCATGAACCAGGTTGAAATATTCACCTAATTTCAAGGGCACTTCGGTTGTTTCTCCCGAGCCAAAGGTGTATTTTTCCATAATTAATCCTCCGAAACCTTAGAAAGAAATTCGTTCATTCTGTGTCTGATAGCAGATGCAGGTATATATCCATCCTTGTTGGATGTGGATTTTGCCTGTTGTTCAGCAACCACAAACGAAATTACAAATCTTTCAAGTACAATTTTGAAATCCTCATTGCTTGTGTATGGCTTGAAAAACGGGTGATTAATATTTATCACAATATTCACCTCGTTACCATCCTCTGACTCATCAACATTAATCCAATAAGCCTTGTTTCCTATAGACCACTCAACAATAAAATCTTTTTTGATGGCTTCATTAATTTGTATAGGATACTTTCTTTTGCTTCCGACGATTTTTTCTTCTACATTGTTTGTGCTGTGTAGATAATCCTCATAGGCTGAAATATCATGATTTTCAGTAGTCTCTCTCGTGGAAGCACTCACCGCTGAGTCGACAACAGAACTGGTAGCATCACCCGTTGAAAAAGAGAAGGCATCCGTAAACTTTTTAACCTCATCCTGAACATTTTCAGAGGCTGCATCAGAAAACTCTTCTTCCTTTGCGCGTTCCTTATTTGTTAACTTAGCAATGTCTATATAGGATTGAATTTGCTTTTTTAATTCTTCGACGAAAATAGCCTCCAGGCCATCATCCCACACAAATCCGTCCTTCGCCTGGTTTACGGGAAAGTCCTCAAGATCAAACTCTCCGAATAGTTTATGCGCTATGGTACTCTGTGCCTGATGAAAAATCCTTTCGGGCTTGTAATTCTGATCTTCACCACCAACAATTACTCGACCTCTTCTAAAAAGCGCAAACCCAGCCTTTCCAAATCCACCGTTTGCCAAGATTCCAACAAATCCTGTAATATGGTGGTTGATTCCATCGAACTCAAATTCAAAGTCTACATTCTTTCGCCATGTTGTTCCTCTGAACTCAAGGCTCTGATATTCATCAAAATGAAGAGGAATATCATTAAACCAAATGTTGACCTTGCCCGAGTTTAAATCTCGACGATACATACTCTCCAGAAGTTGAATAATTTTTCCCTTTGTACGAGAGCCATCAATCTTCTTGGTAACATCACGAATTATAATTGTCGTTCCGTGCTCCATAGGGTCACAATCAACAGAAATTATATCTATGGTGTTGAGATGCTTTTCACGAAGTTCTTGAATATTAACCTCAGTATAATATTTATTACACGAACCAAATTGTGTGCTTTCTACAGACCACGTATTACCGAACCAGCTTGCAGCAGTTTTCAATCCCATTCCAAACTCATTTCGACCATCTTTAGATTCAGGAGGTGAATCCACCTTCACTGCTCTCGCAAAATCCTCCATCTCCATTCCAAAGGCGTCATCGGTAATTTTTAAAATGTTTTGCTCGAAATCATACTCAACACGCACGGTAACTGTTTTGATCTCATTATCGACCAAAACCGACTCGTTATTGTAGAATGATTGCGTAGAGTTATCTACAAATTCAGCAATAGCGTACCAAGGCTTGTAATTTAAACGCGAAAACACTCCAAGAACACCTGCTTGGGGTTGTATATTTAACGATGTGATTTTTTCCATATCGGTATCCGCCTTAGTCATAATTTCATTAATGCTTCTGCAAATATTCTCACAAGCTTAACATTCACAGAATTTCCAAGTTGTCTGTACGAAACTGGATCGGATTCATTGAAAATGAAGTCATCCTTAAAGCTTTGCAGCTTTGCAGCTTCGTGTGGAGAAATATAGCGATATTTTTTTGCTGCGGCATCCCAGACAATAGGCGTATTGTTCATCGCCACCAACGATGGGAAATAATCCGGATTTTTAACACGTACGCCTGACTGTCTAAATTGCGTAATTCCTTGCTTGATAGTAGTGCAATCGCGCGATGCATTCCATTCAAATTTCTGATGTATCAAGCTTCTTTCTGTCATTTTATGCCTTTTGGCCCAAGCATCGATAAATTCATAATTGTTATTATACATCTCTCTGCTTTTCCAGACCAATTCTTTTTTCCATTGAGGCATGTCCTTATAGCCAATCTCCGGATCGGTCTTATACTGCTCATCATCATATATACCAAGTCCCGCCTTGTGAAGCCAGAATGGACTCTTTATCCCTTCAATATTTTGTAGGAATTCTTCCCATATATCAAGCACCTCGGCTATTTCGTCGGGCACATAATATTTAGGATCACAGGTATCATCCATCAACAAAGGTATAGAGTTCTTTGGACACTCCTGATAGTGTGCGCTAATGTTAAGCATTTCCGCCGTGATTTGTTTGCTTGTGCGTAACACCTCGGATTTTATCGCAGTTTCTTTAATTCCGAGAATATAGACGCGTTCTCTAACCTGAGGAATGCCAAATTTGTGAGGAGATTCAATGATAGCTTTTTCAGTTATTACAAACCCCAGCCTTTTCAGTTCATCACATACAACCTTCCAGTCGTTTGGCTTATCTGCAAGATTTCGGACATTCTCCAATATTACATAATTGCATTCGGGGTGATCTTGCAAAATATCAATGATTCTGAAAAACAATTGGCCCCTATCGTCAGTTTCTCCATTTTCATTCTCGACAACATTAAAACCATTTTGCTTGCCCGCTTTTGAAAATGTCTGACACGGGAATCCACCGCATAGCACATCAAATTGAGGAAGCATCTTATCCTTAACGGCTTTTTTTATGTCGCCAGAAATTATTAAGTCATCTCCATCAGTCTTGTAATTCACAGTATAAACATCGCGGCATAGTTGATTTATATCGCAAGCAAATACGCATTTGCCACCAAGTGATGCCAGAGCTTGATGGAATCCACCTATACCACAAAACAAGTCAACGAAAGTAAATTTATATTTTTTCTTTCTGCCACATTTAAGAATCGGTTTTTTTGCATTATCGGGAATAAGCCACTCTTTTTCATTTTTCACACCGCTTATTAATCCCTTTTTACAGTAATTGATTATAGTGTTTATGGATACCCCCCACTTTGCTGAGGTTTCTTTTATAGTTAAGTAGTTCATTTTGTCTCATCCTTCTGTTAATTCTTTTGTGGGAACAATATCCATGATATCATCTACCGTACAACCAAGCGCCGTACAAATCTTCACAAGCACATCGCTCGATACAACAGCACCATCTTTCTTCATCTTCGTGATTGTCGCTGGACTTACCTTAGCAAGAGTTGCCAGATCCTTGCTTTTCATCTCGCGATCAATAAGCATCTTAAAAAGTTTCTTATAACTTGCAGCCATGTTTCTTCCTCTCATTTTATATGAAATCATCGCAGTTACGTGCGATTACAATTATCCATAATATATTGTACCACATATCCCGACAAATAGCAACAGTATCTTATAAAAAATTCAACAATCTCGAAATTGAGGTCTTGTTATTTACTACTTCGACTCCAATATTTGCTGATAAAAGATAACCTACATTTCAATATTTTTCATCATTTGTAGGTTATCTCTCGCCACTCCCTTTTCTTTGTATACTGCGACGCAAATAATTACCCACGCAAATGCACGAAATCACCCACTCCTCTTGCACAATTCACGAAAGTATGTTATAATAGACCTACAAGCCTCAGCTTGAATATATTTTTGGAGATTGCTGTTTGAAAAGAAACAACACCTTGGAAATTGTGGCATGACCGAGAGGTTTGTCGCCGTTCGCAGAACCTCTCATAGGATTGATTCGTCACGATAATATTGGAGGTAAAAAATGAACAATTTGACGATACGTTTAGAAAACGAAAGCGACTACCGCGCTGTCGAAGAACTCACCCGCGAGGCGTTTTGGAACGTATACAAGCCGGGCGCGGACGAGCATTACTATGTCCACATGATGCGCTCACATCCCGACTTCATCCCCAAGCTTGCGTTCGTGCTTGAAAAAGACGGCGAGATCGTCGGCAACATCATGTACACGAAGGCGTGGCTTGAAGATGAGAACGGCGAGCGCAAGGAGATTCTTTCCTTTGGGCCGCTTTGCGTTGCACCAAAGTACCAGAGGCAGAAGCTCGGCAAGATACTGATCGAGCACTCCTTTGATGTAGCACGCAAAATGGGCTATGACGTGAACATCAACTTCGGCAATCCCGGCAACTATGTCAGCCGCGGATTTGTCAGCTGCAAAAAGAAAAACGTCAGCTTTGTTGTGGACGGCAACTTCCCAACGGCGCTTCTCGTCGCCGAGCTTGTTCCGGGCGTGCTTGACGGCAGAAAGTGGATGTATATCCCATCAACCGCCGCTGATTGCTGTGAGGACACCGCCGCTGTGGAGGCATTTGATGCGACATTTCCGCCAAAGGAGAAGGCATGGGCGCCGAGCCAGGAGGAGTTCTATATCTACAGACATTCTTCGGTCGTAAGATAAACGTAAAAACGCCGATGAGGAGCTTCAAATCCTCATCGGCGTTTGCTATTTGTTTTGCTGTTTTTAAGCCATTGCTTCATCTTGATTTGATCGTTTTTTCGTGTGCTATCATCAAGTCAAAAGAAACTTTATGAGTAGTTGAATTGTGTTGACAGTACTCTAACATTTGCGTTTGTAGATATTGAATTTGAACGTTAAATGTGATATAATGTAACTAATGAAGTATAATTTGGAGGAGTGTCCATGAAAGGTTCGGAGAAATTTGAATTTGACGGAAAAAATCTTGATTACGATATGTTGGATTTTTGGAGATTTCACTATTCTAACATCTACGACATACAAGGTCGCATCGCCGAGTTTATCGTCTGCAAGGCACTTGACATACACGAATCTCAAAATGATCAGTACTGGACACTTTGGGACCTTACATATAGGGGACTCAAGATCGAAGTAAAAGAAACATCATACTACCACTCTTTCAACAAAGAAGGCAAGATTTCCAAGCAACGATCTTTTGGAATAACAAAAGCTAACGGCTCATATGATCCGCAGATTAGCGGTAATTCTGAATTTCGCAGGCAAAACGATGTGTACGTATTTTGCCTTAATACCGGATACACAAGAGAGGAAGCCTATCCGCTTAATCTGAATAATTGGGAATTCTACATTGTACCTACCTCTGTGATTGACGAGAAGTGCGGTAACAACAAGACTATATCCCTTAACAGAATTAAGAAACTTGGATATACTGCAATTCCATACGATAAAATAAAAGGTGTTATCGATGTCATTGCAGATAAACATAGGTTAGAAAGAGAAAAAATGTATAGTGATGATTTTAGCCACCAAGATGTAGTTATGGCTCATCGCTTTAGCAACAACCACAAAAAAGAACTTGAGCCAGAGCAGAAATGCGGATGCTTTTATTGTCTGTCTATTTTTAACTCAAGTGAGATAAAAGAATGGCTGATTCATCCAAATCCGTGCGATCGGAACGGAACCGCATTTTGTCCAAAATGTGATATTGATTCCGTAATCGGTGAAAGCTCCGGATATCCAATAACTTCGGGATTTTTAAAAGCAATGAATAAATATTGGTTTGGTGACGACGAAGAGGAGAAAATATGAATACAGAAAATTTACATAGACTTATAGATCGCTATGAGGAGCATTTTTACACGCTGAACAATTCTGAAAACGATGAAATTTTCAAGTGGAGAGCTGCCAAACAATTTCGCAACATCTGGTTTTCTGAAAATGCCAAATTCATGACGTTCTCCGAGAAGTTTAACGAGGCAAAAAAAGAGTTTTCAGTTCTGACGGATAATAGCTATGTGTCACCGTCAAACGGAATAGTCAAGATCGCAGAGTTGGAGCAGGATGCAATGGCGCAACTCTTTGATGAGGTTCTGTTTGCTGATGACGGCGGTGACATTGCGATGCGTCAGAATAATATGGATAAGTTCATTGAGGAGCATGACAAGCTCAGAGCAAGGCATTATCCTCAAAGCTTCAAGTTCAAGCAGGACAGACATGCGGCTTCATGCTATTTGGCATTCTATGCGCCTGCCGAAAACTATATTTACCGATACAGCGATGCCGAAGAGTTTGCTAAGCACATAGAGTACGGCAAGGATATCGGATCCGGCGAAAACTTTAGATTAGATCGCTATTATGAGATGTGTGATTTGATAGTTGAGGCTCTGAAGGAACATCACAGCCTGATTGATAAACATTTTGCATTTATAAGCGAAGCTTGTTATCGCGATGAAAGTCTTCACTTATTAGTGTTCGATCTTATGTACTGCTGCAGGACATATAATCTTTATTCCGGCATAATACATGCTTCAAAAAAAGATAGTATAAAAGCGTTTACAGAATCTGAAGCGAGAGAAAAGGAAGCGCGTGAGAAACAGGCTCAAATATACGCGATAGAAGAGGAAATCAGCAAGCTCGAATGCCGTGCGGAAGTTTTTAAGGGAATCTCGCTTATAAATGTTCAAGTACATCAATCCGGTTTAGGCAATGGTATAGTTGTGGAGCAGAATGTAAACAAGGTCAAAGTTCGATATAATGATTGCGAAAAAACCTATTTCATCAACCGAAAATATTTTAATCGTCCGGTATTTGAGGATGATAAAGAAATTGTAGATGCTTTTACCGAGTATGACGAAATTATTGATCAGATAAAGACATTGAGAGATAAACTAAAACGTCTTTATTGAATAAAGAGCGTACACTGAAGTAAGGTTTCGAACCCGAAAAGATATGAGGAGTTCTATATTTACAGCCATTCTTCGGTTGTGAGATAAACATAAAAACGCCGATGAGGATTTGTATCACCTCATCGGCTGTTTTTATCTCTTTTTATATATCAAAAGCTCTGGATTCTCTCCGTTTTCTTCATAACTGCAGATAAGCAGCAATTCCATATTTGCAACAATTCCGTAGCATTTACCGTCCTTACCTTCAAGCTGGCTGCCGAGATAGGTCGCCTTGTCATCGAG
>JAEIGA010010309.1_pt1 | contig 14161 bp, 23 predicted proteins | sample 9270691 | NCBI WGS metagenome assembly JAEIGA01 (sample SAMN17057246, study PRJNA624740) | gut metagenome | biome: biome; isolation source: fecal sample | host: Bos grunniens | place: China: Xizang | collected 2019 | reverse complement strand
CCCATCTCTAACATTAAGCCAATAAGTATGAGTATAAAGATGGTCAATATTAAGATTGTACTTATTAAGAAGCCAAGCAGCAAGTTTAATACCATTTTCTTCTGCCTTTTTACTATCTCCAATTATTTCAATTGCAATAGTTTTTCTGTTTCCGCCGCCATTACCATCAGCAGCGTGCCAACCACTTAAAGTTAAAGGCAAATTCTACCATGCACACTCTTCATCTACATAGAAATGAACTCGAACATCTTTCATATGCCCATTAACTGTCGCTCTTGTATATTGTTCTGCAGGAGTTGTATTACTTGCAACAGTAATCTAATCTGTATTATGAATTGTAACTCCTGCAGGTTTCGCCGGCATAGCATAGGACGGCATAGAAATTTTATTTGGATTATGCTTAGTTAAGAAATATTCTTTAACTATTAATCCATCTACCTTATAGGTTGAATCTGGTAGTAATGGCATTAAATATTACCTCCTTTCTGTATTAAAAATTCTGCCCATCCTTTTTCATCATTTGTTACATTTCCTGCTCCGCTATCTGCTGTAAAAACGGCTATTTCTGCGGCAAGTCTTGCATTAATATAATCCTTTACCCATTTCTGTTGATTTGCTGGAATTGTACTACTATTTCCCGCACCTATTTCTGCAGAAATAACTAAAACTGCAGCTTCATCCTGAGCATTTATTTTTCCATCTTCATTTATGTCTGGCCACTGCAAGAAAAGTAAAGGATTTTTAAAATTAACATAATCATTAAACCCGTCCTCACTCATTTCAACCACACTTGCAACATCTTTATCATCAGTATAAATTAATTTACCACTTGTAGCATCCTTAATATAATCACTAATAATTTGAAGGTCATAATCAGTTAAGTTGCGTTCTTTATTTAATAAAGAAATAATAAGCTAACTAAATTCTGGTGTTAAGTCTTTAATATCTGCTAAGTCGGCATTCTCCCTTTCTTCTTTTGATTGAGCTAAATAATCCCTTAGAGTTTCTTCAGTTCCCTTTTCATAAGCCTCATTTATATAGTATTTTAAATAAAAAGCAATATTATAGTCTTTAAAATCAACCACGCCATCGCCATTTAAATCTGGAAATAGAAGTTTCTAACTTTCGCTATTCCAAAAAATTGTTCTATAATAATAAGGTTCATCTTCATCTCCATTATAATATGGATTTACATATATACCGTCTGTATCTACTGTTCCATATAGGTTATAAGAACTAATAACGTCATCAAGTTTATCTTGCAATACTTTAATCTAATTTTCTAAGTTAATTAAAGCAGTTAAATTATTTGTTAAAGAATTAATTAATTTTGATAACTATTTAATGTCTCTTGCACCGGCAAGTAATTCCAACGCATTCTATACGTTTTTCTCTCTATCAGTCCAATTAAAATCATCACCGAGGTCATCAATCATAATATTTCTTGCATGATGTTTACAGCCACAATCTCTATTCATCTTACATCTCCTCCTTAGTAAGAAAGGGATAGAGCTAAACCCTATCCCATTATGGTAAATTGCATTTCGTAAAATAACTTGATGGGTTAGTTATTTGAGCCAGAAACGAATTACAATTTTTTCTCTAAAATTTCTAAAATCCTATCTATTTTCTTATCCTACTATTCTAAATGTTCATTGATTTTATTTAGGATTACATCAGATTCCTTTCCTAATTTATCAACAATTTCCTGCTTATCACTTTGCGTTAGATTTTCCTATAAGTTCATTACTCCAAGTACAAAGCTAGCAATATTAATTAAATTGAGAAAATTATTGTCCTCGTTCATTTAAATCAGAACCGCAAATTCATCAAAAATTTCCTTTACATTATCAACGTCCTCTAATTCATCAACTACAACAGTAATTGTTTCGCCGGCACGCATATATGTATTAAGAATCCCAATAAGAGATTTTCCATTTATAACATTTTCATTATGGACTATGCGTACAGCAGAGTGGAGAGAGTTTAAATTCCAAGCAAGCATTGTAGCTCTTCTTGATACAATATCTCTCTATAACTTATATGTCATATTCATCTTAATCATCTCCCTTATTTCTCTATTATTTTAACATATTTTTATTATAAAGTCAATTTAACCAGTTTTACTTTAAATAAGGATTTAAGCCTTGTAGGTTGCGCTCCAGCTTCGCTGGGCGCGTGATTGTGTCAATTCCGCACTTCGTGCTCCATTGACACAATCACTCCTTTTTTAAGAAAATAGTTTAATTGACTATTTATTAATTTTATGATATTATATTATATAAGGAGGTTGATAATAATGATAGATACAGAATAGAAGATTCAAATGTTTAATATGGATATGGAATATCCTGTTAAAAACTTCTCATTAGAAGCTTATACAAATTATTTAGTAAATCAGAAAATGAATGAGTTTGTTAAATAGTTTGAAAATAGTGCAAATAAAATTTTTATCCTTGATTATAAAGACGATTTAATTAGTTTAATTTGCTATCGAATGTTAAAAAATTTACAACAAGTCTGTCCTTTTAAATTTTAGCTTGTCCTTTATGGGAAAGTCAAATATACAAAGAAAGACATTGTAAAAAAAGAGAAAAAAATTTTTTCTTTCAGATTAAAAAAACTTATTAAAAGTAATAATACTATTATAATATAGCCTTTTAATCCTCTATATGAGGTAGCAAAAACAGGCATTGAGTTTAAAGAATTTGATTGCCCGATATGGAGACCTTTAGAAAAATTTACACCAGATTAGTTAAGATAGGTGCAAATTTTCTATTAGTTAGGCTATTATCCAAAAGATAAAATTCAATTAGACAAGAATCCAGTGATTCAGCAATTTAACCGTTTCTGTAACGGAGACAAATGTTTAATTGACTTTTCAAAAAAAGAATATTAGAATAATATTGCACTTGTAAAATTAACAGGCGAAATTGAAGAAGATACGATAATTCTGAATGCAGTAGAAGATTTCGATGGGTTAATCTTCTATTTTTACACAGACAAGTATCCTCAAATTCTTGATAGCGAATTTTCATTCTATTTAAAGAATAAGGCGAATATTCCTGATGAAAACAATATTAACAATTGTGATATACCGATTGCTATATTAAGGTCACATGATATTTAGCCAATATACTTTGGAGAATGGAGTTCTGCCGAAAAACTTAAATATAAGTAAGGAGAGATTTCAATGAAAGTATTTATTGTAAATGGACAAGGCGGCGCAGGTAAAGACACATTTGAAAGATTTATTCAAGAGGTTTGTACGATGAGATACATTCGTTTTACAAAAATGTCAATGATTGATATGATAAAGGACATAGCCACCTCAATTGGTTGGGACGGCAGTAAAGATATGAGGGATAGACTTTTCTTAAGTCGTCTTAAGGACTTGCTTGCTGAATATAATGATAGTCCTTATCAGGTTATAAAGTCCAGAATTTTAATGGAGCAGGAAGCTGAAACTAAAGTCCTTTTTATTGACGCAAGAGAACGTTCAGATATTGAGCGATTAGTAAAAGATTTTAATGCAACTACTATTCTTGTAAAACGTGGCGAACCGATAAGATATGGCAATCATGCAGATGATAATGTGTTTAATTATGACTATGATATTATAGTGGATAATATTGATACAATTGAAGATTTAAAAGAAAAAGCAGTTATTTTTACGAATAAGTATATTATGGAGTGATTGTATGAGAAATTTTATGGTAGTTGACGTTGAAGCGGACATTTACGAACAAGCACCTTATAACATTGGTATTGTAATTGGTAATTAGGATAATATAATTGAAACTAAAAATATTATGATGACGAATCATATAAAAGAAAATAGGAGTGCAAGATATGCTCCTGAAAATTTATCATACTTTAATTTAAATAAAGATGAATTTCTTTGTTATGATGCTGATGAGGATTTTACCTATGACTTTTATAAAATGGTATAGGAATATGATATTAAGGAATTATATGCCTATAATGTAAAGTTCGATTGGCGAAAACTCAGCAAGATAATGCCAGAAGAAGAACTTAAAAAAATTTTAACTCCGTGTGATATAATGACAGCGGCGTTTTTTGAAATTATGGATACGCCGGAATATGTTGAGTTCTGTAAATAGAATGATTATAAAACAGAAAAGGGCTACCCCAGTGCAACTTTTGAAACCGTTTACCAGTTCTATACTGGAAATAAAGGATATAATGAAGTTCATATGGGATTAGCAGATGCATTGGACGAATATGACTTGTTGCGCCGGCTTGGGGTAAAATCCAAGAAAGGTTGGAAACCAATTCAACCGTGGCGCCGCATGAAAAAGATTTAAAGGAGATTAGATGATGGTAGAATATTATACTGATGGCGCAGCGACTATGCGTGTGGTAAATGGAGAATATATAAGAGTTAATGGTGGATGTGCGTATGTTAAGTTAATTGACGGAGTAATGGTTAATCAATGGTCTTACGGAGAGAAAAAAACTACAAATAATCGCATGGAGTTAATGGCTATTCTTGAAGCACTAAAAGATTTCACAAAAACAGACTCAACTTTTGATGCTTGTGTTATCTATACTGATAGTGCTTATAGTCTTAATACCTTAACTCAGTGGGCTAAGAAATGGAGAGCAAATGGTTGGAAGAAGAAAGGCGGCGAAATTAAGAACTTAGAAATTATTAAGGAAGCCATGACCATTCTTGATGAGTATGGAGCTTGCGTTAGTTTTGTTAAGGTTAAAGGTCATTCTGGTAATCAATATAATGAGATTGTTGATAGACTTGCAGTAAAGGCAAAGGAGAGCGTACAATGAGAGGTTATATCGAAGAAAAAGATTTTATTGAACTTCCGGCAGAGAAATATTGGAGTTTCCCGAAATCCTATAAAGGAGATTCAAAAAAGGAAACTAAAAACTTTATCACTTCCGGTACCTATTTGGGTGCAGAGAAAAAAGACGGACACTATTCTCGTTTAATTAAAGATATGGATGGCAATATTATCATGCAGGGCAGGACCAAGTCCGTGAATGGAGAGTATTTAGATAAGCATGAGTGGGTTCCTCAGCTTAATACTTTCTTTAATTGGTTGCCCGCCGGCACCGTCTTATTGGGAGAACTTTATTTCCCCGAAAAAAGAGGAAGTAGAAACGTAACTACAATTCTTGGATGTTTAAAAGAAAAAGCAATTCAACGTCAAGAAAAAGGCTCACCCTTACATTACTATATTTTTGACGTGTGGGCATTAGGTGGTGAAGCTTATCTTGATAAGACAATGGAGAAAAGAGTTAAGGCATTAAACTCTCTTTATGAAAATTGGCTTAATGTAGAAAAATCTTCAAATGACCTTGCGCCGACTTGCATAGAATTTGCGGAATATTTAAAAGGCGACGAACTTTGGGAAGAATTAAGAAAAATTCTTGATGCAGGCGGAGAAGGCATTGTTATTACAAGACAAGATAGTAAACCTGAACCCGGCAAGAGAACCGCAAGAAAAACCTTAAAGGTTAAAATGGAAATTGAGCAAACAATTGATGCTTTTCTTGATGGTGATTATAAGCTCCCTACTCGTCTCTATTCTGGTAAGGAAATTGAGAATTGGAGCTATTGGGAGAATATTAAAACCGGAGAGAAGTCAAGTGACAACCATTATCAGGAATATATCGCCGGCGCACCGTGGGAGCCTGTGACAAAACCTTATTTTAATGGTTGGGCAAGTGCAGTATCTTTCTCTGTAATGAAAGATGGAAAACCTTATCATATTGGTTGGATTTCTGGCATTACAGACGAATTAAAAAAAGATATTGTCGATTCTGAAAAAAGAAAAACCTTAATTGGTAAAGTAGCAGAATTAACTGCAATGGAAGTTGAAAAGACCAATGGTATTTACACTTTACGTCATGGGAAAATTGCTAAATGGCGTTCAGACAAAAGTAAAGAAGACTGTGAGTTTTCTCAAATTGCTTAACCAACTACTTAGAAATTTCTTTTTAAAATTCTACTTAACTTAAAGAAAAGGAGGCTTAGGCCTCCTTTAATTTTATTTAAGAGGTGAATTTTATGAAAGAACGCTTTTTAACTCCCATTAAAGTTGACGAACCGCCACGTCATACTCAAATTCACCCTCGTTGTTTCACTTGTAAGAAATTTCCAGTTTGTAGAATTAGAGAGGATTATCTAAAAACCGCAGAATTAATGTAGCGTGTACTTGGCGACCCACAAGAAGATAGAGCCTTAGGATGCTTTGACCCTGAAAGTTCCTACGGCGCACTTCCCGGTTATTGTGGTTACACCTTTAGATACCCTGAAACCATTTTCTTAAAAGAGATTTCTACAAGTACCGCAGGTGTGGATGGTCAATTTATTGATGCAAGATGGAGAAATTTGGATATTATTCAATTTATTTATAATGTTAATGGATATTATGTTCTTTTTACAGCTTTATGGAATCAATAGAGAAAATTTTATGACATCAGAGAAGGTAGAGAACTTTACTATGGTGTTCCAATTTTAATGAGTGATTTTTCTAAGAAGGAGATTGCAAATAATCTTAAAACATGGAGATAGGAGTCTAAAGACGAGATTGAAGCAAATAAGAAAATGGATATTATTAACACCACTTTCTTTAATGCCAGACTTGAATGTGAGTTCTATGAACATGAAAGAGGTTTAACAGAAGAAGAAGGAATTAGAAGAATTATCGCTCAATATCCTCATGGCGTACCATGTAAGGATGGTTCATATTACCATCTCGCTACTTATCATATCGAACCGAATAAAGTTCCAATGTATCACCCTGAAAATGGTAAGGTAGCCTTTGCTCCAATGCCCTATCCGGTTTTTGTTCCCAAACCTTGCAAGCCTGAACCAAAGTCGCCGAGACGTAGAGGCGACATTTATGATGACTGTTGCAAATAAGCCTTCTAAAGGTGAATAGAAACTTATTAACTTATTTAAGAGGGGCGGCATATAGTATTGTAGGGAAGTTAGTTTTGAGGATTTAAAAGGAAAGAAGAAATCTTTGCTACGTTATGATTTTGGATTATTTAAAAATGGGAAATTGATATGCTTAGTAGAATTTGATGGAAGATAGCATTATGAATATGTTCCATACTTTCATAAAACTTACTCTGGATTTTTAAAGTCAAAAGAACGAGATAGGTAGAAAAACAAATATTGTTTAATGCATGGAATTACTTTAATTAGAGTTCCATACTGGGATTTAGAAAATTTAACTTTAAAAAAAGTTCTGTCTGAGCCTTCTTATCGAGTTCAAAGTAAATATCATAATGATAATCTTATAGAGCGTGGGGTGAAAAAATGAGTTGGGCAATCTTATGGGAAATTTTTCAAGGTATAGGTAGTGCAGTTGGTATTCTTATAACTTTGGGAACTTTTGTTACAATTATTACAAAAAAGCCAAAGGAATTTTTCAAAAAGATGTTGCGTGAAGAATGCACCGCCGCCACTTAGAATATGGATGAAAGACTAAGTAATGGACAAGCACAAATTATGAAGCGTCTTGATGAGAGCGATAAAACTGATATAGTAACTTTACGTCACGATATTACAGACATTTATTATAAATATAAGGATACTAAAATCTTACCAGCATATATTAAACAAAGTCTTCTTGATATGTATGAGAGATATTAGGCACTTGGCGGTAATTCCTATGTCCATACAATTGTAGAAGAAATGAAAATGTGGGATGTTGATTAAGAAGTCAAGATTTAATATCTTGACTTTCTTTTTCACTTTTGATATAATTTAAGAAAAATAAAAGGAGGAGATAAGATGAAAGTTATTAAGAATAGTGTGGCAACTCTTTATGATAGAAATAAAATTAGAAATGCAATAATTCAAGCCTATAATCAAATTTCTTATCCTAATTTTGACGAAATTGATATAATTGTAGATGAGATTGAAGATTTAATTTGGGTACTTGCAGTTGATGACCAAATTGAAGTTAGTAAAATTGAAAATTTGGTAATGAGCGTTCTTTATCGTGTAGCGCCGCAAGCCGCAAGAGAATATAGTTCTTATAAGATTCATAAGGAAAAAATTATAAAAAATCCCTCTGAAATTGATAAGGTTCTGTATGTAAGTCCAGAAATTGACCAAGAAAATGCTAATAAGAAAGCTGTTCTCGCTCATATTAAAAATGCCTATCTTGCAGAAATTCCCAGTAGAGAAGAATTTAGGAAAATGTTTCCACCGGCATGTATTGAAGCTCATGATAGAGGAATTGTCTATGCTCATGATGCTGGTTATAGTATTCGTCCTATCCATAATTGTGAGCTTTTAGACTTAGATTATTTATTACAACACGGTTGTAAAATTAATAATACTTGGGTTGATAAACCTCATAGTTTCAGAGTGGCTTGTACAGTAGCAACTCAAATTCTTACTCATGTAACAAGTAATACCTATGGAGGCTGTACAATTAACTTACTTGCTCTTGCTAAGTTTGTTGATGTAAGTAGACAAGCTTTAAAGAAGAGAATTGAAGCTTATGGATTACCAAAGAAAATTACAGACCAAATTATTGCAGATGAGTTAATGGAAGAAATTAAGCAAGGTATTCAAACCTTTACTTATCAAAACCAAACTCTTTGTGCTGATGTTGGTCAAGCAGTTTTCCTTACAATTTCTGTTTATCTAAATGAAGATAAAAGATATACTGACGATTTAATTTTAATTTTTAAGGAATTGCTTAAACAGCGTATCGCCGGCGTGCCTAATGAAGATGGAATCGCAGAAAATCCGAACTTTCCAAAAATTTTATATTTTCTTGATGAGGACACAATGCGTGGCGGTAAATATTATGATGTTACAAGACTTTGTGCTGAATGTAGTGCGAAGAGACTTGTACCTGACTATATGAGTGTTAAAAAACATCTGGAATTGAAAGGGGTTGTTACTCCTAGCATAAATAAAAACTGTGCCTAATATTAGCGATAATATTAGAAAACCTGTCTAAACGGAGAAAGTCCTATAAGGATAACTTACCGTACTAAATTAACCTATAAATTTAAAATAAGATATAGGAGGTGATAAAATGTGGAAAGATATTAAAGGTTGGGAGGATTATTATGAGGTTTCTGATTAGGGAAAAGTAAGAAATAAGCTTACTTAGAATATTTTAATTGGAGATATAAATAATTGTGGTTATTATCGAGTTTGTTTATATAATAAAAATCATGTTCCACCTAAATAGAGATTTTTTAGACATAGATTGGTTGCAGAACATTTTATTCCAAATCCACAAAAATTAGAACAAATAAATCATAAAGATTCAAATAAAGCAAATAATACTGTTGATAACTTAGAATGGTGTAGTCCAAGAGAAAATACTATACACTCCATATTAAATGGAAAAGCCAATTATAAATATAAACCATTTATTGCAATTTTTGAAAATGGATAGGAAAAATAGTATAATACAACAACTGATTTAATAAATGATATTCCTAAATTAACTAAAACAATTATTTTAAGTTGGTTTAATAAAGGATGTAAATCATATACCAAATATGGTATAAAAGAAATTTATAGGTTATAAAAGTCTAACGACTAACCGTGATGAATGTAGCGGTGTAGATTACAAGCGAATGGTAATCGAAATGGCAGGCAACTTTATTAAAGTTGGTGATATAGTCTAATCTTCATGGTAACATGAAGCAGTTCATAAGAGAACGGCATAGAACTTGCGAATCTATGTGAATATAAATGGGGATGTAGAGCCTTATTAAGTCCATATAAAAATGAAAAAGAAGAGTTTGTAACATGGGGCAGATTTAATTGCGGCGTTATGAGCTTAAATCTTCCATATATCGCAATGGAAAACAATGCCGAACATTCAGAGGAACAACTATTTGCGAATCTCGACCGCTATCTTTCAGTTGCAAATCAAGGCATTATTTGGAGAGCAAACCATGTAGCCAAAATTAAAGCCGAAGTTTGTCCTATTTTATGGCAATATGGAGGTCTTGCAAAGTTAAATCCACAAGATACACTTGAATCACTTGTGTATGGCGGCTATGCAACTACTACATTAGGTTATTCTGGTCTTCACGAAGCTGTTTACTTTATTACTGGAGAAAATCACTGGGAAGGTAAAGGTAAAGTTCTTGCTCATAAAATTTTAGATTATTTGAATCAAAATAATACAGAATTAAAAGAAAGAACTGGTATCGCCATTGCACTCTATGCTACGCCGGCAGAAACACTTACAGATAAGTTTGCAAAGGCTTGTATTAGAGATTTTGGTACGGTTGATGGAGAACATGTTCGTAATTTTGAAACTAATGGATACCATGTTCCAGTATTCCAAGAAATGGATGCTTTTACAAAACTTTCAATAGAAGCACAATTTAGTGATAAAACACTTGGTGGCTCAATTTCTTATGTTGAAGTGCCAAATATGAGTAATAATATTGAAGCTATGCTTGAACTTATTGAACATATAGGTAATGAGTGTCTTTATGCAGAAATTAATTCTGAAATTTCTACTTGTGCCACTTGTGGCTTTGACGGATATGATTTTCCGAAAGTTTATGCTAAAGATGGTACAATAAGATGGAAATGCCCTTGCTGTGGAGAGACTGACCCTGAAAAGGTTCATACTTCTTATCGTATTTGTGGTTATATTAGTAACTACACTCCAAATCAAGGAAGAAGCGAAGATATTATGTCTCGCCGGAAGCATCTTAACTAAAAAAGGAGAGATAGTTTTATCTCTTCTTTTTAAAAGGAGTGATTAAATGAGATTATTGCTTGGCGGTTCACCATGTACTAAATGGTCTATTGCTCAAAAAAATAGAGAAACAAGAAGCGAGGGAGAAGGATGGGAATTATTTAAAAATTACTTAATAACAAAAGAAATTTTTAAACCAGATTACTTTTTATATGAAAATAATACCTCTGCGGCCTTGCAAATAAAAACAGAAATTGAAAAATCTCTGGGTTATAAAAGAAAAGATATTAATAGTAATCTTTTTTCAGCACAAAGTCGTTCGAGATTTTATGTTTCAAATATTCCAGATGTAGAGATTCCAAAGGCACAAAATCCAATAAAAGTAAAAGATATTTTAGACAAGGAATATAAAGGAAATTATATTGATAAAAGTATTACTTTTAAAACCAATCCAAAACAAGGAAAAACAGGAACGATATGTTTAGGATATATTGGAAATTCTAATTCACAAGGAAATAGAGTCTATTCAATTGAGGGAAAATCTTGTACTCTTTGTGCTAATAGTGGCGGCTTAGGAGCCAAAACTGGTCTCTATTTAATTGATAATAAAATTAGAAAATTAACCATAAGTGAAACAAGAAAACTTCAAACAGTTCCTGATTGGGTAAAAATTCCAGTTAGTGATAATTAGGCTTACAAACAATTAGGCAATGGATGGACAATTGAAGTAATTAAATATCTTTTGAAAAATATTCCAAATATTGAGGAAGAGGAACTAACTGTTTTATCTTTATATGATGGCATGGGCTGCGGTTATATAGCTTTAAAGGAATTGGGTTGCAATATTAAAGAATATATTAGTGTTGAAATTGATAAGTATTGCAATAAAACTTTAGACGCAAATATTCCTAATAGAATAGCTTTTTCAGACGCTTTCGATGTTAGAGATTCAGAAAGTGAATTATATAAATATATAGGAGTGATATGATGCATACTGCTTTAATTCAACGTCCAATTCTTTATTTCTATCATTATGATACGGGGAATTTTATTGATAAGTGTGATTATATTAATACTTATAATGAGCGTTATGATAGAACATTATATGCCCCATTTGAAAGAAATATTACTTTAATATCAAAAGTATTAGATGATGACTTAATTAACATTATTGAAGGCTCTAAAAATATTGATATGTATGCAGTATTTGAAGGGATTAATGTTGATGAAACTAAACAAATTAAGGTCGTTTATAAATATTCTAATATTGTTATTGATTCAATTAGCTATGAGTTACAAGATGAATGTGATATGACAGATTTTTTTGTTAATTTATTAGCTTTGAATAGAGTAAGGGTTTCTGAAAAAGAATTGCCTAATAAAATTTATCAGGAGATGAAAGAAAATGAATAAAATTTATGACATTATTTTAACACCGAATATTGTAGATGCAATTAGAAAGGTTGAAGAAGGTAAAGGCGTACAGCTTTTAGACTTGACTTGGCAGTCTCAATCTATTGAAAATAGAGATGCAAGTGAAACTTGCCTTACTTTTACTTCTTTTAAGGAAGGTACTCAAATTACTTTTGAACAGCCAGAAATTAAACCTGCGCCGGCAGACGAAGAAAAGTCTTAACTTTTTGACTCATATTAAATTTTGTGCTATAATTAACTTGTAGTAAAAAATTAGAGTTCCTCTCTATTAAAACTACATTAATTTAGCATAATAAATAGAGCTTAGCCTGTGGGCTAAATTTCGCCAGATGCTCTACTGGTGATTACCTCCTAACTTTTACGTTAGGCTAACAAGTGAATAGTCCCTGTGGGGACAAATTAGAATAGTTATCTATTCTACGGGGAGGAATGTTCTAAACGGCTCCACGATAACAAAAAGGGAAACAAGGACTGTCGGGAGATAGGCTTTGTTTCTCCATGCCGTCTATGGTGTTGTGAGCCGGCGAAGACGAATCATACGGTGAAGGGAATGTGCTTGAAAAACGTGCCCCTCTCGTCAAAAAGGTATCTATAACCTTCAACAAACGTATTGTTGTAAAAGCTGGGGAGGGCCATGAAAAAGTCGAAACCGGTTCTACTTAGGAGAATGGTAAGTAGGGACTTAGCCAATTGTTTCTTTTTCGGTTTCAACCTCTATTTATTTAGAGGCATTGGTGTGATTGTCTAAGGGAACTCATCTCGTACGAAGCGACGGAATGTCAAAAGAGATTAATTCCAGAGAGCAGTTAATCTGCTCTCTTTTATTTTCTTTTATAGGGGAATCTATCTGAACTCGCTCTGGAATATCTCTTTAGAATAGTTTTATAATAAATAATAAGGAGCTGAAATAATGAATTATAATGGACTGATTAAGTTTGATACTGGAAATTGTCATGGAATTAGCACGACATTATTTGTGAGTGGTTGTAGTAATAGATGTAAGGGTTGCCACAATCCTCAAACATGGGATTGTGACTACGGCGTAGCTTTTGATGATAATGCTAAGACAGAATTTTTTGACGCTATTTCAAATCCTCATATTTCTCATGTAGTATTTAGCGGAGGAGACCCCTTCTTTCCTAAAAATAGAGAAACAATTTTTACCTTATGTTCTGATATAAAAAATATTTTTCCTGAAAAGGAAATTATTATATATTCTGGTTATACAATTGAGACTCTTTTAAAAGAAGGAGTGTCAAATACTTTAAAGTTAATTAACTTTTTAATTGACGGTCCTTATATTCAGAATTTTAGGACAGATGGTAGAGATTTAAGAGGAAGTTATAATCAACGTTGTTTCTTGGTGCAAGCCGGCGCAAACAAAGAGTTTAAACTTATTGATTGGTCTTTACAATATTTTAGAGATACAACCACAACTGACCAAGCGAATTTTGGTAAAAAAATTATTGTAAATTCGTCTTTATATTAAATTCCATAATAAAATGAAGTCAAGAATAAATTTCTTGACTTTTTTGCTTTTATTTGCTATAATTTTTTATAGCAAAAATAAAGAGGTGAATTAAATGAAGAAATCAAATTGCAATCACTGTATTTGTAAAACTTGTGCAATCGCTTATGAGAATGGCGGAACAGAAGGATGTGGTGATTGTACTAAATGCAAGGAAGAGAAATGGGATACAGTAAATGGTTGCCCAATGTATTATAATCCAACTGAAAAAATCTCATCAAATGATTCATTAAAAATCTCACCAAATGATTCATTTTGGGACAGACCTATGTACCATATGGATGACGATGAGTAAGGAGGGAATGTAATGACAGATAATTATGGTGTTAGTGATATTAAGCATCTTGATACAAGAGATGCTATGCGTAAAAAAGTTCCTATGTATCTTGGTAGTGATGATATAAATGGAACTTATCAGGCTTTAAAAGAAATTATTAACAACTCTACTGATGAATCTATTGCCGGCTTTGGTGATAAAATTTGTATTCTTCTTAATGAGGAATCAAAT
>JAEIGA010010308.1_pt1 | contig 14162 bp, 12 predicted proteins | sample 9270691 | NCBI WGS metagenome assembly JAEIGA01 (sample SAMN17057246, study PRJNA624740) | gut metagenome | biome: biome; isolation source: fecal sample | host: Bos grunniens | place: China: Xizang | collected 2019 | reverse complement strand
CTTGTTTTTTTAGGGTGTAGCAAAAAATGATACAGCCTGCTTTTATTTTTGCAGTGTGGAATATAAAATGTTAGACTATGAAAATAAAACAGTTCCCTGAGTTTGTAGAAGGGGTGGTTCATAAAATTACTGACGTACCGATGACCAATGTGAACAACAACCCCTTAAAACAAATTATAGAATTTCAAATACAACGCGATACCGACGAACTCCTCCGCGACGGCTGGACCATGCAAGAAATAAACAAATTGAGGTCAAAGATTAGGAGTTGATGTCAATTGTCGCAAATTTTGCGACAGCTGATATTAAATTATTTCTTTGGATTTTTTCAAAAAACGGCAAATTATTTGTTTGGATTTTTTCGATTTTTGGCAATTTATTTGTTTGGATAATTTTAATTTTGTACTTTTACATACTGAAACAAAGGAATTTATATATGTACTGTAAAAGACTAATTGATAAATATCTATCAGAGTGGGCGTCAAGAGATGTTCATAAGCCATTATTGCTTAGAGGAGCTAGACAGGTGGGAAAATCCACAGCAGTTCAAGAATTATCTAAAAAGTTTGAGACTTTTGTTGAAATAAACTTTGAAAAACAGCCTAAATATAAAGCTCTATTTAAGGATGATTTAGACGTAAAGCGTATTGTTCCGCAAATATCAGCTATGTATGGAACTTCTATAAAGCCAGGTAAGACGCTTTTGTTTCTTGATGAGATTCAAGATTGTCCCCAGGCTATAATGGCTTTACGCTTTTTTAAAGAGGATATGCCTGAACTTCACGTAATAGCAGCGGGCTCTCTTCTTGAATTTGCATTAAATGAACTTCCTACATTTGGAGTAGGGAGAATACACTCTATGTTTATGTATCCTATGACATTTGATGAATTTCTTGAAGCAAATGGTCAGCATTTACTCATTGAGTCTCGCAATCAAGCTTCGATAGATAATCCATTACCAGAACCTCTACACGATAAATTGGTTGAAATGCTTCGTACATATATGCTTGTAGGAGGAATGCCGGAATCTGTCAAGACTTGGGTTGAGTATCACGATTATGTAAAATGCCAAGAAGTTCAAGATGATATTATTGTTACATACGAAGATGATTTCCCTAAATACAAGAAAACTGTAGATCCTATATTGCTGCGCCAAACACTACGTAGTGCGGCAGTTCAGGTAACTAAAAAGTTTGTTTACTCAAAAGTGGGGCAAGAATATAAAACAGCTGAAGTGAAAAAAGCTATTCAATTGCTCACTCTTGCAGGTATTCTACATCCAGTAACGCATACAGATGCTAATGGTTTGCCATTTGGTAGTGAAGAAGATAAGTCGTATCAAAAGATGCTATTGCTTGACACGGGACTATTGCTTAGACTATTAAATATGTCGTTAGGAGATATATCTGAACTTACTACGCAGATTTTAACGGCAAGTGCGGCAGATATGGCAAATAAGGGACCAATGGCAGAACTTGTTGTAGGACTAGAAATGTTGCATCATATGAGTCCGAATATTCGACACGACCTATATTATTGGGTAAGAAATGCAAAGAATTCGCAAGCAGAGATAGATTACATATCTAGCTATTTGCAAATAGTAGTTCCAATTGAAGTAAAGGCAGATACACAAGGTGGTATGAAGAGTTTATGGTCTTTTATGCGTGATAAAAAGCTTCATTACGCCATAAGATGCTCTATGGAAAATTTTGGAAAATTTACTTATGTAGATAAAAATGACAATGCAGAAGTGAGAAATGTTCGTATTTGCCCAATGTACGCTATCGCCCAAATGGAAGAGGTAAAGCAAGGGATTGAGAAGTAGGCTACTATGTAGGAAATGAGGCTGAACAAATGTAGAAGATAGAAAAGACTAAAACTGTAAACGAAATTAACTATGACACAACAAGGCTTCTACGACTTTCTGTATGATACATGTAATTCAAATACAGGTGCTATAAAAAGTTATATAACAGCAATACGTATCATTGATGAGTTATTCATAGGCGATGATGTTTTTGGTTTGCAAGGAAAATCTGTTACCTGTATAGATGATTTAGACTTGTTGATGCGAATAAATGAATTTATTCGTGTTCAACAATATCAGTACAAGAAAAGAAATGTTTCTTTCTTTGACAATATAAAACCCAATCAAAAAAGTTATGCAGCAGGTGGATTTTGTTCTGCCGCATTTGGAAAATTACTTGAATATTATGCGCACTCAAAAGAGCAAGAAGCATGGGTGCTATTAAAGGAAAAACCAAAAGCAACAGGCGTTTCTAAAAAATTGATTGAATTGTTCGATATAGACAAAGAAGGTGAAGATGTGGAAGTTAAAGCTAGAGCTAGATTAGGACAAGGTTATTTTAGAAAAATGGTGTTGCATAATTATGATAACCAATGTTGTGTAACAGGACTTGATGTTCCGCAGGTTCTGCGTGCAAGTCATATTGTAGGCTGGGCAGAAGATAAAGCAAACCGAATGAATCCAGAAAACGGACTCTGCCTGAGTGCAACCTACGATGCAGCATTTGACAAGCATCTAATCTCCTTTGATGATGATTACCGCATGATAGTTGGTAAAGAAATTAAAGACTATTATACCGCCGACATCACCAAACAATATTTTGAAAAATACGAAGGCAAACAAATTGCCTTACCATCGCAATACCTGCCAAGTAAGACACTATTGGAGAGGCATAGAGAGTTGATGGTGGGGTAGGAAAGTGAGTCTTATTTTACCAACGAATTTGAAGTATATGATACTGTTTTATCTGTTGTATAATCAGAATTATGAAATTCGTCAGCAACTTACTGACGAATTAGATTCAGTCATATTTCAAATGTAATAGTTTCAACAAGTGTATATTATAATCAAATTTACAGCTGTAGTAGAAGCATATATTCTATTTTGGAATATATGAGTAAAAAAGTGGTCTATGTAGTGAAAATTACAAGCTATAAGTAGGAAAAATCGTTGAACTAATTCTAATTTGATAGTTTGGCGATATTTTTTTATTCTCACTGTTGATAAATTGAACTTAGTTTCCTTTTAATATTTAGTAATGTTTCTTATATTTGTAGGTTAAAATAAATTTCAAACGAGTGAAATTAGCATATATGAACAATACGCTTATTTGTAGTTTATTTGTTAAGTGTCATTCTCAAATCAAACTATTTAAAGAATTATAAAAAAACTATATATGGCAAAACCAGTATTCTCAGGTCATGAATCATTTGCATGTAAGTCTCATTGGCTTAAACGTGGATATGATTTTGTGCTAAATGGGAGAAATTTCAATGATGAAGATGCCGTTTTGTATCTAGGTGTAGGTAAAAATATGGTAGCTTCTATTCGCTTCTGGCTTAAAGCTATGGGGTTGTTAAATGAAAATACATTAACTTTCATAGCAAACTATTTGTTTGATAACGATGAAGGTAAAGATCCATACTTGGAAGATATAGGTACATTGTGGTTGTTGCACTTTAGTCTGGTAAATGTAGATTATGCAACAATATATAAGACTGTTTTTGTAGATTATCATCATCAACGCAATATGATTGAAAAGAATAAGTTACAGAATTATATTAAACATATTTGTTTTGATGAAACATCTTACAAAAAATTATATAACGAAAATACAGTTAAAAGGGATATCGGTGTGATGTTACACAATTATTGTGTTAAAACTAATACTAATTTTGAAGATACTAATACTTTGTTTGTCCCTTTAAATTTAATAAGAGAATTAGATAAGGATGTTTATGTGTTTAATTATCAGACTCGTTCAGAAGTTCCTTGTCTAATTTTTCTATATGCATTACTAATACAGTTTAAAGGTAGAAATAGTATTTCATTTGAGGAAATTACTGAATTATCTTTGATTTTTTGTCTAACTAATAATGATCTATTAGAAATTATAAAATCTTTATGCAATTTATATCCATCAGATATAGTGTTTTCTGATGTTGCAGGAATCAAAGAATTACAATTCCATACAGAGTTAAATCCAATAGAAGTTCTTAATAGATATTATAAGGCTTAGAGATATGAGATATATTCCATCAATTAATATAGAACAAGCAACCTTTTGTCCAGAAGATTACATTGTAACTCAAAATGCATTAAGGGTTGTCGGTAATATTGTAGATTCGTTTAATTCGGGTGTACATTCCTTTAATATTATAGGTTCATATGGAACTGGCAAGTCAAATTTTATTCTTGCTTTAGAGTATGGATTGCAAAAAGGGAATGCATTAATAACAAATAAGGGTCAATTTAATGGTTTTAATAAATTTAGATTTGAGAAAATAGTAGGTGATTATGTGTCGCTAAGCAATCTCTTGACAAGTAATTTATTCCCTACTAGAATTTCTGAAAATTTATTTGATAATTTAGAAGATTATTTTAAAAAGGCTGAAAAACGTAAAGAATTTGTAGTTATCATTATTGATGAATTTGGTAAGTTATTAGAATATGCTGCAAAAAATAATCCAGAAAGAGAGCTTTATCTTTTTCAAAAGTTTACTGAGTTTATCAATGATCAGAGTCGTAATGCAATTTTATTGACTACACTGCATCAAAATTTTAGTTCCTATGCTCGTGCTTTATCAGAAAGTCAGAGAAATGAGTGGACAAAGGTAAAAGGACGTTTCAAGGAAATTGTATTTAATGAACCGGTAGAGCAACTACTTTTCTTAGCATCAAAGCGTATAGAGAAGTCTAATCGTAAAGTTGTTAATCATAACTTTAAGAATATTTATAATCTTGCTAGAAGTAGTAAATATGCTAGTTCGTCAATTACTTACGATACAGCTCTAAGTTTATATCCATTAGATTTGTTTGCAGCTCAAGCATTGACTCTATCTATACAACGTTATGGTCAGAATGAAAGAACTCTTTTCTCATTTCTTGAAACTACAGGGGTAGGTTCTCTCAAAGCTTTTAAAGAGGAAGTAAATACTACTTATAGTTTGGCTGATGTTTATGATTATGATGTGTATAATTTTTACTCATTTTTATCTGAGGTAAATCTGGATTCTACTGTATGGACTGGTATTCGTGTGGGTATAGAAAGAGTAGAAGGGCTTTTTGATGGCGAAATGGTTTCAGATGCGATTAAGCTAATTAAAACTATAGGTATGCTTAATCTTTTTGGGAATGCTGGGGTGAAGTTAAATAAGACAGATTTATCTACTTATGCAAGATTTGCTCTCGGTATTAGTAACCCTGAAGAGGTTATTGATTTACTTACTCAATATAAAATAATTCGATATGCAACTTATAAATCGCAATACATATTATTTGAGGGGACAGATGTTAATATTGAAGGTGAATTATTAAAGGCGGCAGGAATAGTTCCTCGTTCAAAAGATGTTATAGAAAAGTTAGTTTCATGTTTTGATTTACCTATAGAGTTTGCAAATTCTTCATATTTTCGTAAAGGTACTCCTAGGTATTTTAAATATGAAATTTCAGATCATCCAATAAATACTCAACCAAAAGATGAAATTGATGGTTATATTAATCTGATATTTAATGAGAATTTTACTTTAGATGAAATTAAAGAACTCTCAGCAAATGTAAAGGATGCTATTTTGCATGTGTTTTTTACAAAAACTGATAAAATTATAGAACATATTTGGCAGTTAGATAAACTTGCATATGTACAGAACAATATTGATAGTAATGATAATGTTGCTCAAAAGGAAATTCGCGCATTGATATTACATGAGCAAAATCTATTAAATGCTACTGTGCTAAATACATTATTCAATTTCAGTTCAGAAGTTGTATGGGTATATCATGGAGAAGTAATTGATATATCTTCAAAGGCAATGTTTAATAAATACCTTTCAACAATCTGTGATGATGTGTATAGAGATATGCCTATTTATATAAATGAAATGGTTAATAAACACAAGCCAAGTAGTGCAATCTCAACTGCTCGTGTAAACTTTCTTACTCATCTTTTAGAAAACGGTACAGAAGAAAATCTTGGATTTGAAAATTATAAATTTCCTCCAGAGAAAACGATATACCTTACATTGCTTTATAATACAGAAATTCATCGTCGTGTAGGTAGAGAATATATACTTGATAGACCTAAAGAAGAGAGCTTCTTTAGATTATGGGCAGCGTGTGAAGCATTTCTTGATAGTACAAAAGAAAAACCAAAAAAATTAGGTGATTTAATTAATATATTACGCACACGACCATTTAAATTAAAGCAAGGTCTTATAGATTTATGGTTGCCTACTTTCTTAATTATAAAGAGGAACGAGTATTCTCTCTATAATGATGCTGGTATATATATACCTGTAATAACACGCGAGGTGCTTGATATTATGCAGAAATCACCTACAGGATTTTCTGTTAAAGCATTCAATGTAGAAGGAGTTAAACTCGATTTGTTTAACAAATATCGTGAGGCATTGAGTATGACACAAGATGCTGAATTTACAGCCGAAAGTTTAATAGAAACAATAAAACCATTTTTGTTGTTCTATAAAAAACTTAATAAATATACAAAACAAACTAAGCGTCTGCAAAAATCAACCATACAATTTCGCGATGCCTTAGCATTAGCAAGAGATCCTGAGAAAACTTTTTTTGAAGATTTACCACGTGCATTAGGTTTTAAAGATTCAGAAATTGTGCAAAATAATGACGTATTGATACGTTATGTAGAACTACTTCAAAAGGCAATCAGAGAACTTCGTGTTTGTTATTCAAATCTAATAAATAGATTGGAAAATGTATTGATAGATGAACTCGGATTGAGTTCAAGTGAATATACGTCATATAAGGAGGAATTAGAACTTCGATATTCTTCTATTAAAACATATTTATTAACAGAACGTCAGAAGACATTTTTGACTCGTATTTTAACAAAAAATACAGATAGGGTAACATGGTATCAATCTTTGGCTTATGTAATCTTAGATAAACAGTTGGAAACTTTAATGGATGAGGAGGAAGCGTATTTAGTAGATAATCTTTTATACTCATTCAAAGAACTATTGAAGTTTGTAGAAATAACTAAGAAAGGATTGACTAATAATGATAATTTTTTCAGTTATGAGATTATTTCAAATGATGGTGCCACAACTCAACAAATCATACAGCTGAGTTCTTCAAAGGCAGAACATGCAAAAAAACTCGAAGAAAAAATTAACAAATTGTTATCAGGAGATGCAGAAGTTGATGCCTATGCACTTTTAAGTATAATAAAAAGGAGATTAAACAATGACTAGAGTTAGACACGTACTAGGGATTTCCGGGGGGAAAGATAGTGCTGCTTTAGCTATCTATATGAAACAGAAATACCCAGAACTAAAAATAGAGTATTATAACTCTGATACTGGGTGTGAATTGGAAGAAACAGAGAGATTAGTTAATAATTTAGAATCATTTCTTGGGAAAATAGAACGTTTAAGAGCTGCAGAGGGAAGTCCAGAACCTACGCCATTTGATCACTTTTTAAAAGCCTCTGGTGGCTATTTACCTTCGCCACAAGCTCGTTGGTGTACAAATAAAATGAAATTAGCAGAATTTGAAAAGTTTGTGGGAGATGCACCTGCAGTTTCCTATGTAGGTATTCGTGGTGATGAAGATAGGGAAGGATATGTATCAACAAAACCTAATATACAGGCAGTATTTCCATTTCGAAAAAATATCTGGAGTATAGATGTAATTCAAAAAGTTTTACATAATGATAATATAGAAGAATTAATAACTCTATATAAAATATGGGCACCTGATAGTATAAAGGATGAGGCTGTAGAAGTGGCATCTATACCAATTAGTAAATCATTTTTTTACAGACGAAAATTAAATGCTCTACTTGACATTTGTGTAAAGACTTTTAATAGAGTCGTGTTTGAATTCTTGAAAACGACAGATTATCCAGTAGGTAAACTTGATGATTTTCCATTGATCGATAATGAAGATATTCTTGTAAAAGATGATATATTCAGTATTTTAGAGAAGAGCGGTGTTGGTGTTCCTGCATATTATAATCCAATCGAATTTGAAGTTGATGGTAAAAAAGGAACATATAGTCGTAGTAGATCTGGATGTTATTTTTGTTTTTTTCAACAACGTATAGAGTGGATTTGGCTATTAGAGCAACATCCTGAGTTATTCAAGAAGTCAATGGAATACGAAAAGGATGGATATACTTGGATTCAGGGTGAAACCCTAGAAGAGTTGAGTAGACCAGAAAGAGTTCGTCAGATAAAATTAGATTATATAAAAAAACAAGAGAGAATAAATGCGAAAAAAACATCTGGTTTACTTTTTGAGATGTTTGACGAAGATGAAGAAGAAATACATTGTGCAAATTGTTTTATTTAATTATTAAAATAAATTATTTATGGCGGTTTTGAATATAGAAAAGTCATTTTTGACGGAGAATAGAAGTGTTCTTGATTTTATGAATCAATCAGGTCAAGGTCTGTATATTCCATTATACCAACGTGATTATAGTTGGGACAGTGATAATATCGAACAGTTATTAGAAGATTTGACACGAGGTATTCAAAGAATAGCTTCTGGAGAAGTAGGTGATGACAGTAAAGAAATCCGTTTCCTAGGAACTATTATTACAGTTGTTGAACCTAATAGAAATCATATTTACCCTGTTGAAATACAAGCTGTCCCATCAAGAATAGAGAAGCTTATAGATGGGCAACAACGTGTTTCGACGATTGCATTGATGGCGACTTTGTTGACAAAACGTTTGACAGAGATTAAAAATAAGGTAAAATCTAACAATCCTATATATGAGCAGGTAAATGAAATATGCGATATTTGGATAGACCAGAAGCTTGCTTCAATTTTTAGTTTTGATTTAGGGCGTGGAACTCCTCGTTTGAAACCTAAAATTATTCGTGGAGCCAAAGATTATTGGACGAGGACTGATGAAGTTGATGCTGCATACAAATCAGAACTGTCAAACTATTTAGGACATTTCATTAAAGCTTATACGGATAAAACAGCTTTCCCTTGTATGACGAGAGACAAGTATGGTAATACTCTTTTGTGTCAAAATGGAAGAAGAATAGAATCATGGTTAAAGAAAATTGTTTCAACTGCTCATGAAGAACAGAGTAATGATGAATTCTCAACAGCAGAAGAAATACTTGATAATTTTTCTCAAGATCTTATTTGGGAGTTTGAACGCCCTGATTTAGTTGAGATTGTTAAAGAAAGAAATTTTACAGACAAAAAGTCTAATTCATATATCCTTTGTGAATTGATTCAAACATTGTCTGTTTGTCATTATTTGCTTGACAGGTGTTGCTTTACAATTATTCAACCAACAGATGATGATTGGGCATTTGATATGTTCCAATCTCTTAACGCAACAGGTACACCTTTAACTGCAATTGAAACATTTAAACCAACAGTTGTTAATACTGTCGATGGGGAAACTGGACATCAATTTAAAGATTCTGATAGTGATCAATCATTTAAGAAGGTTGAAAATTTCTTATCAGAAGCAACAACAGCCGCACAGAAAAATAAGCGTACCAATGATTATCTAACATCTTTCTTCGTGGCATACGATGGTAGGACTATGTCTACACACTTTAGCTATCAACGCAAAGTCCTTAATAATGTTTATGAATCACTTTCTGAATTTTCAGCAAAAGAGAATTTTGTAAAGAAAATGGGGAACTATGCGGAGTTCTACCAAAAATGGATTAAATATGATGGTAAGGATAATTCTTCTTTCCCCGGAATAGGAACTTCTTCTGACGCAGATTTAGCTTCAATGCTCATTTTGTTCTTAAAAGCTTCTAACCATAAAATGGCTATTACTATATTAGGCCGTATGTATGATTCAGTAATAGACAATGATTTGGATTCAATAGAAGCATTCAACAATATTGTTAAACTTGTAGCTGGATATTACTTCTTATGGAGAACAGCATATTCTAATTCTGGACTTGATTCGACTTATCGTGAGTTTTTTAAGAAAAATAATGATTTTTCATTACAAACTGTCAAAACATTCTTAGGAGAGGCTCTAAAGAATAAGGGTATTGCAGGAAAAGAAGAATGGAAAGATAAAGCAAAAAATTATTTAAAATATAATAGTACAGGTAAGGATGTTATAAGATTAGCGTTACTAATTGTGGCACATGACACAATTCCAGATGATTCAAATAAGGGATTAATGAAGATTGGCCGTGAAGGTTGTTCGAAGTATCTCTGTTTGGAAAAATGGCTCTCAAACGATCTAAAAACCATAGAACATATAGCACCACAAACAAATAATAATCTATGGGATACTGATTTATATAAAACCCACATTGAACCATATCAGTCTTTAGGTAATTTGACATTACTTCCACAGCAATTAAATTCTTCTGCAGGAAATAAAGGATGGAAAGAAAAACTTCTATATTATCAAAGTGTAGCAGAAACAGATCCTGCTAAAATTGCAGGTATAGAGCAAAGGGCACAAGATTTAGGCATCACATTTAATGCTGAAACAATCAATATATTAAAAGGTTGTAATTTTAATCAACATCTTTCATCTATCTCATCCCTAACGGTTGAAGATTGTTGGAACATGGTTTTAGTGGATAAAAGAACAGATGTAATGTTGGATATAATATGGGATAGAGTATCAAAGTGGATTTTTAGTTAGCGCTTTATATAAAAGATAGATATTATATTACCCAATCATATATGTTATCAGTCATACACCTGAGTCATTGGATATCAAAAGAATCGTGCAATGTTCTTGGTTATAGTACATCTTGGAGCAGTTTGATGGATAAGGGCTTGTTTGATGCTGAATAATAATTAACAGTACATTATGATAGACTTTGAATCATACATAAAAATGTGTGACCTTGGTGGTAAGCAGAGATCTGAGGCTTGGGAAATAGCTATAGGCTTAAAAAGAAATTTTCTACTGATGGTATTGAACTCGTGAGTGCACTCACGAGTTCAAATTCGAGGCTCCCGATGGCAAGAAGCGTGCAGCAGATTTACGCTATATGAAGCGTTGGTATGAGTTTTATTCTCAAAGGATTGTAAATTTTCAACAAACTGTTGAAGAAATTGAAAAGGTAAATTTTCAACAGCTGTTGAAGAAGCGTGTTTTGCTGATAAATACATTGAAACGTTGAAATAAAATGATTTTTCATAATCTTCTAAATGGCGTAAAATGCACTAATAATGTACTTGATAGGGTGACCCCTACAAGTACCCCAACAAGTTATATTTATAAAGCCCATTAAACACTCATGGAAATCATAAACCTACTACACTATAGTACTCGTGCTGAACTTAGGCGATGGCTTGAGGAAAACCACAACAAGGAGAAATGTTGTTGGGTGGTGATGTATCGCAGTAAGAAGCCTGAGTGGTCGGCTATTGCATATATTGATGTAGTGGAGGAGGCGCTTTGCTTTGGGTGGATTGATAGCACGCTTAAGCGTTTGCCTGATGGGCGACTTGCGCAGCGTTTGTCGCCTCGCCGCAAGAAAAGTCATTGGACGCAACTAAATATTGAGCGTTGCAAAGATTTGGAATCAAGAGGTCTCATGACCGATGCGGGTAGGAGTGCGTTGCCAAATATTAATTCTATTTCTAACTAAAAATACTTTATGCTAAAATCTTTGCTTATTGTGGGTGCGGGAAGTTTCGTTGGGGGTGCCTTGCGATACTTGGTTTCTACGTATATGAAGAATATTTGCGGTCAAGGTTTTCCGTGGGGGACTTTGGCGGTAAATCTGTTGGGTTGCTTCGTCTTTGGTATTTTGTTTGCGGCATTCAGCAAGCATAGTGCTACGGATAATGCATGGTATTTATTGCTCACTACTGGTGTATGTGGTGGGTTTACTACTTTTTCTACGTTTGCCAACGAAAGTGTGCAGATGCTTCAGCAAGGCAATACCTTTGGATTTCTCGGCTATGTTGCCGCAAGTATTATACTCGGATTTATATTAATTGCTTTGGGTTATTGGCTTGTGTCTAAATTCTAGTTTTGCAAGAATAGAATTGAACTATCCAATATTCTCAGATAGTTCAATTTATTTTAGTTATAATATGTGGAATTGGCACCTATGTAGGGCATAGCATTTTAACCAAACGGTTAAAATGGTTAATTAAATAATTCCTATATTCAGTTATCCATCTTTTTTTCAATTCCCCTCCAACTTCCAGCCATGGTCGCCGTGGTAATGTTGAATGATAGTATCGGCGAAGCGGTATTTTCATAAATTTAATAGCATGTGTGGCAATCTTGCATCTATCATTTCTTTAGGAATACCACAATTCTTTGCTATCTGAGGCCATTTTGATGCGATCTCGCAAACTTTATCAATGATTTCTGCTGCATTTTTAATGTTATTTGTTGCTGCACATGCTAGCAAATCTTTTCTTGTGATGTTGTCAAATTTTGCATTTATAGACATTTGATGCGTGTCTGTCCACGAACCATTAGGATTGTATGAAAAGACAATATCATAAGCTGGCGACAATCGCCATTTACCGTTTTTGTCCATCAAAAAGGATATATTCTTTGTGTGGTCATCTTGATTCCGTATTACCACATTGAATACCATACGGAGGAACATTTCTTCGGCTTGAGAGTATGGTAAGCGAAGACGTCTCATTACACTGAATGCTTGTTCGTACGAATATGCTCTACGAAGATGAAAATCATAATGAGCCATTCCACATAATGTTTGCATGTGAATTTTCTCGCCGCCCTCTCTATCAAATCGTTTTGTCAAGAAGTGAGCTCTTCCATTCTCCTCAATCAAAGAGCAATCGGTCATTTCAATACTGCATTCTTTCGCTAATTGATAGAAAGAGTATTCGAGTCTTCCATAGTTCTCGGTTTCTTTAAATCCTACTTCAGCGGATACTCCATCCAATTTTATAAGATAGTAGTCAAAACCTTTGGGAACTTCAACCTGACCGGAGCGCACTTCACCTGTCTCTTTGTTGTAAGCAATGATTGCTTTAGCCCGTTGACCTCCAGCAGATGTTCCGAGTCGCAATATCTCTGCTATGGCCGCTTTTCTGTCAGAACTTAAGTTTACACCAAATTCTTTCTTATTCAAAAGAGCTTCTCTTGCAATATCAACCAATGAATCAATTTCAATCTTCATATTTGGATCAGAATCTGGACCTGTTGCTGGCTCAAATTCTAGTGCTCCCATGCATCGTTTACCTAGAAAGCACAAAGTCTCAACCGGATTGCTAGAAGTTCTTCCTGTAAATGCGAGCCATTGCTCAAACAATGCTCTACCATATGTGTCAGGCAAAGAGTCCGCCAACATACCAGGCAAACCATTAAACACTTCTCGATTAAGATTGCCGAATGAGTATATACGACCTAGTTGTGCAGGCATCATCAAGGGTGATGGTTCAACTCCTTTGCCAACAAACTGTGAGTCGTATTCAAAGCGAGCAACATCGTATGTATTATCCCATCTGAATGTACCGACATTCTCACCGAACATCGTAACTTTTGCTACATCTACCATTCTGATTCCTCCTTAATAGTGTTAATACTGCTTGTGGCACGTTTTCTTTTCCCTTTCTTGGCAGAGTTTACCATTTCATAATATTCACTAGGGCTTAATGACTCTTCTTCGCATAGATGATGGAGTTCATCAAGTAATCCGAGCGTTCTTAAAATACGAAGAAATGTATCAAACGATTTTATCTCTCCAGATTCCACCTTTTGGACAGATGAACGTGATATGGATGCAGACTCAGCCAAACTATCTTGCGTTATATTTTGCTTTAGTCTGGTTTTCTTGATCTTTTCACCAATCTTCTTTTCGATCTGAGCATCTGATAGAATATAAATGTCTTCCATAATGATTGTATTTATAAGCATTACGATGCAAATATACGAATAATGCTTTAATATAAAAGCTTTGTTAATATATTTTTTTTACAACATTATCTTTTTTTGACTATCTCAAGATAGTTTGCCGATGCCTACGAGTTAGGAATTTCCAAATTTAAAAATTACTTCTCTCTTCCTCTCACTTTGTCACGGGTCTGATGGCCATGCCAACGAAGCGGCCGGCAGAAGTCATTTCGCCTAGGGCAGCGCCAAAGTTGTATCCGTGTGCGCAGCAATGCGATCTTCTACTTTCGGCAGTAGATGTCCAAT
>JAEIGA010010307.1_pt1 | contig 14163 bp, 15 predicted proteins | sample 9270691 | NCBI WGS metagenome assembly JAEIGA01 (sample SAMN17057246, study PRJNA624740) | gut metagenome | biome: biome; isolation source: fecal sample | host: Bos grunniens | place: China: Xizang | collected 2019 | reverse complement strand
TATTTTTCGTAAGCCTCGCAAAGCTCGCCTATAGCGGGGATTTCACCCACTATAACATCATCGCCGTAAAGGACGGCAAAGGGCTCGTCCCCCACAAATTCCTTTGCACGAAGCACCGCATCGCCAAGACCTTTGGTTTCCTTTTGGCGTATAAAGTATATATTTGCAAGGTTTGCAACCTTATTAAGGTTTTCAAGCATCTCGGTGTTGCCCCGTCTTTCAAGCATTGCCTCAAGCTCTATCGAATGGTCGAAATGGTCCTCTATAATACCCTTGCCTCGGTTGGTAATTATGAGAATGTCGGTTATTCCCGCATTTACCGCCTCTTCAACGATATACTGTATTGCGGGCTTATCCACAATGGGGAGCATCTCCTTAGGCATAGCCTTAGATGCGGGAAGTACTCTTGTGCCAAGACCTGCTGCGGGGATAATCGCTTTTTTGATTTTCATAACCTTCTCCTCTTTTCTGTTTTGTTAGATTGCAAAAAATATATTAATAACCGTGCTGACAATATTTTCAATAACTATCATTGAAATAATGCCCACTGCCATCATACCGCCCGAGACCCCGCCTAAAGAGGCAAGCCCCATTCGGTAATATCTTTGGTCTATACCGTTTTGTATAAAGCCTTTAATTGACCTGACGCAATGATTTTTATATGCGTAAAACCCAAACAGGCCGCAAAGTATGCAGACCGCAAGATTTGCCAGCTCATTAATCCCCGAAGCCAAAAGGGTGAGTGCGGTTTCGCCTGCCTCAATACTTCTGAAGGCTTCGAGTAAAGCGTCGGCGTCCCCTTCGGATATGGATTCAAAAATACCTTTCATATCTTGGGTGCCTACATTGTATGTGAGCGCCGCCGTTGTGAAGGAAAGCACCGTTCCCGCTGCTAAAAGTATTAAAGCGATTTTATACATTTTACGGTAAAAGAACCAAATCGCCGCACCCAAGGGACCGAAGATAAAGCCTAAAATTGCAGCAGGCCAGCACCAAGATACCTTGGAATGGGTAATTTCCATCTTCATAAATTTAGGCATTACATCTGCCGACTTTTTACCCACAAAGAAGGCAACATCCTCGGCAGGGACACCGTCTATTGCGTAAGAGGTGTAGGTATTGTAGGGCCAATAGTTTGCTTCACCGTAATTAGGCGTGCCGTAGGGCGGAGTATAACCGCCCGTGTTCGCATTTGTATCAAAGCTGCCCGCATCGGCTTTATTTTCAGCCGCATCCCCTATAAACTCAGGCTTGGGCCCACTCTTTACAAGGGGAGCACCGCAGTTTTTGCAATAAGTATAATCGTTTTCATTTGCCACTCCGCATTCGGAGCAAATTTTTTTATCCATTATCATTCCTCCTATATAAACATAGCTATAATCGAGGGCAAATACTCCACCGCCATAAAACCGATAAAGAAGAGGAACATATTGACCCCGCCCTTTTTTCGGTAATCATAATTCATATCAGCACTCTCATTACGGATTTTCTTTACCGTCTCTATCGTATATCTTTTGTAAAGATAATCGCCGAAAATCCCCGAAATAATGCGTATGACAAGATTTAGTACACCCCCAAGCACAGCGAAAACCACAACCGCCGCACCTATATCCGAAATGTGTTCCAAAACATTAGCTGCAATATCGGTATAGGTCTCGTTGCCCATATATCCTAAATTATAAATCGCATTGCTTAAGGGTAGATAAAGAATGGAAGCTATCACGGTTAAAAGCCCCGCCACAATCCCGCTTTTATACATTTTGCGGGAAAGCAACCACCCACAGGGGAAGAGAAACGCCATCCAATTCCAAGATGTCCGGTTATTCTTGTTTAAAACCGCAAATTTCGGAATATACCGAGACGTATTTGCCGCAACAAGCCACTTTGCCTCCTCTGCGGTCACACCATCGCCTATATCACAGTCTGCGGGAACACCACCCAAAAAGTCGAAGCTTACAAAGCTTCCCCCGACCTTTGCAATATTAGGTGCCCCGCATTTAGGACAGGTATTAAGGGAAAAATCATATCTCTCGTTACACATCCGGCAGGCGACTTCACCCTCGGTATTCTCGTCCGTGTGTTCTCTCTTTGCCTCATTTTCGAGGTCGGCTTGCTCGGCGGTTTTAAGCTTATCATACTGCTTATCCGTTCCGTGAAGGGCTTCAAGTGCACAGTGCCCTATCTCGTTATAACAATCCCTGTGATGAGGCCCCCCGCAAACAGGGCAGTAAACCACATCATCGTCATCGAAAAGATAAGCGTGACATCTGACACATGTAACGCCATTAGTTTTAAAACTCATAAACTGCACCTCTAAGCTCTTTTATCTTTCCGAAAATTCTGTCAAAATATTCTTTACCGTAATTGTGGAAATTTCCGTTCGCAATCATTCCTCTAAGCGTCTCCTCGGTAACCCACTTAGCCTCTGCCACCTCGGAACGCTGGAGCACAAGCTCACTTTCGGGAATATCGCATACTATAGCCCAAATATCAAGGAGCGAATTGCGCCTTTTAATCCTTTCAATCTTTTTGAGGCTTTGCTCGTCGGATTTTATACCCAGCTCCTCAAAAAGCTCCCTTCTTGCGGCGGCGAAGGAATCCTCCCCCGAAACAGCCGCTCCGCCCGTTGCCGCCCATTCGCCCGGCATAAGCTTTTTATCCTCCGCACGGCGCTGAATTAAAAAGTCTCCCTTGCTCGAGACAATCCATATATGCACAACAAGGTGGTATTCCCCCGACTTTAAAACGCCTTGCCCCCGCAGAGCGGTCTTGCCTGTGGGGGTTCCGTTTTCGTCAAGCACATCCCATATTTCAATACTCATATTGCTTTTTTGCTACCTCACCTATAATGCAGGGACCTGTTATGCTGGCGGTGGGGGTCACCTTAACAGACCGAGCTATCCAAATATCCTCACCCTTTTGCTCATAAATACGTGGGGCAAGGGTGGGGCCTGCTTTCTTAATATAATCACTTATAAAGCTTAACGCTTCAAACGGGTAGGTTATGGTTTTCAACAGCCCATAGCCTAAGCTTTCATTTTCTGCAAAAAGCTTTTTTACGGGTATTCCTTTCAAAAAAGACACACCTTTCATTCTTACTGTACAATATAATTATATCAACAATATGAATTTTTTTCAACATTTTATGTGTTTGGTATTGTAAAAATATTATTTTTATGATAAAATAACTCTCGTCAAGTAAATTTTGCGTGTTTAAGTGTGCGAATGGGCGGGTCCTGTGCGACGGGGTGCTGTGAACCATGTCAGGCGGGGAACCGAGCAGCATTAAGCGGTCTTCCCGTGCGCCGCAGTAAATCGGCTCATTCGTACACTTAAATACGCAATTTTTGTAAGGCTGGCGAGAATAATCCTCCAAAATCAGGTTCGGATTATTCTTGTCAGCCTAAGCAAAAAGGAGGGTATAAATATGGCATATCAGGCGCTTTACCGCAAATACCGCCCCCAAACCTTTTCCGATGTTGTGGGGCAGGAGCATATAACCGAAACCCTTAAAAACGAGCTTGCATTAGGCAAAACCGTTCACGCATACCTTTTTACAGGAACAAGGGGAACGGGAAAAACCAGCTGTGCTAAGATTTTAGCCAAGGCGGTAAACTGCTTAAACCCCGACGGCGGCGACCCCTGCCTTAAGTGCGAGAGCTGTCTTTCGGTGGCAAACGGGGAAAATACCGATATTGTGGAGATTGACGCCGCCTCAAACAACAGCGTTGAGAGTATAAGGGAGCTAAGAGAGCAGGTTGCCTTCGCCCCCGCCTCTTCAAAGTACCGTGTTTATATTATAGACGAGGTGCATATGCTTTCCACGAGCGCCTTTAATGCGCTTTTAAAAACCCTTGAGGAGCCCCCCTCCCATGTTATATTTATCCTCGCCACAACCGAGGTGCACAAGCTTCCCGCCACGATTCTTTCACGCTGTCAGCGTTTTGATTTTAAAAGAATTGAGGCGGACAGAATCTGTGAGCGCATACAGTATATTGCTGATAAAGAGGGTCTTACTGTGTCCCTCGGTGCGGCCTCGCTTATCGCCGCAGCGGCAGACGGCGGAATGAGGGACGCCCTATCGATTTTAGACCTGTGTGCCTCCGTCGGCAAAAATATTGATGAAGAAACGGTGGAAGGCGTTTGCGGAATGGCGGGTAGCGACCATCTTATAACCCTTACGGATTATATCAAGGCAAAGAATGCCGAGGATGCTTTAATGCTCATTGATAAACTTTACGGCAATTCTGTGGATATGAGTCGCCTCCTATCGGAGCTTACCTCCCATTATCGGGATTTAATGATAATAAAGACCGTGAAGGGTGAATCTAAGCCTATTGTCTGCTCAATGGCAAAGCTCAAAGCCCTTGAAAAACAGGCGGCAGACTATGATATAAAGGATATAATGTACACCCTTTCATTACTGCAATCGGCAAATTCGGGTATGCACAGCGGCAACCGCCGCTGTGAGATGGAAATGACGGTTATAAAGCTGTGTACACCTGCCCTTTCGTCCGACATTACCTCGCTGGAACGCAGAATAAGCGCCCTTGAAAGCGGAGTGGTAAAGGCGACCCCCGCACCTGCAAAGTCAACTCCGACACCTGCTGTCGAAAAGCCGTATGATATGCAAGAGGAAAAAGAAATCCCCCTGCCCGAGCCACCCGAGGAGACTGTTGCAGAGGCTCCAAAAGCCCCGCAAAGCAGTGAAATATCCCCCGTCCAAAGCTGGGGCGAGATTTTGAGTATATTAAAAACCTCCGCACCGCTTATTGCGGGTGTGCTTAAGGATTCCAAGGCGTATATTAAGGATCAATACCTTTTAATAGATGCGCCCAACACCCAGTTCCGCTCCCTTATAAACAGCTTGAACGGTGTGTATAAGGACAGTATAAGAAAAGCCGCACAGACGGTACTTGGTGCCACATATAAGTTAGGGCCCTACACCCCGGCAAAGGTGACCGCTAAAGAAGACCCCCTTGCCGCTTTGGCGGATAAGCTTAAAAACTTTGAAATTAATTAAGGAGAAGACCTATGAAAGTAAGAATACCAAACTCAGGCGGACCCGGCAATATGAACCAGATGCTAAAGCAGGCTCAGAAGATGCAGGCGGATATTGAAACGCTTCAGGCAGATTTGGAGCAGCGGGAATATACTGCGGTATCCGGCGGCGGAATGATTGAGGTTACGGTTGACGGCAAGCATACCGTTAAAGCAATAAAGATTAAGCCCGAGGCGGTAGACCCCGACGATGCTGAAATGCTCGAAGACCTAATCACAGTAGCAGTTAATGAGGCTATCGAAAAAGCCAAACAGGATTCTGAAACCGAAATGGGTGCTGTCACAGGCGGGTTTAATATGCCCGGAATGTTTTAAAAATGGCTAATAATATAGTACCGCTTACTGAGCTTATCGCCCAGTTTGAAAGACTGCCCGGCATCGGCAGAAAGACTGCGCAAAGACTTGCTTACAGTATACTTGAGCAACCCCCCGAGCGTGCCGAAAAATTCGCCGAAGCCCTCATTAATGCAAGAAAAAAAATCCATTTCTGCAAGGTCTGTCAGGGACTTACCGATAAAGAGGTGTGCGACATCTGCGATGACAGCCGCCGCGACTCCTCGGTTATCTGTGTTGTGGCAGAGCCTAAGGATGTTATGGCGTTTGAACGCACACGGGAGTATGTCGGCGTTTATCATGTCCTGCACGGGGTTATTTCCCCCCTTGACGGCATAGGACCCGACCAATTAAGAATTAAGGAATTAATGGCAAGGCTTGGTTCGGGTGAAGTAAGTGAAATTATTATGGCGACCAACCCCACGGTTGAGGGCGAGGCAACGGCGAGCTACATTTCCCGCCTTGTAAAGCCCATGGGGATTAAGGTCACCCGCCTTGCATACGGCATACCCGTAGGCGGCGACCTCGAATACGCCGACGAGTTTACATTAGCCCGTGCCTTAGAGGGCAGAAACGAAATTTGAGGTAGATTATGACTGAAGAAAAGATAAAACGCATAAACGAGCTTGCACGCAAGCAGAAAGCAGAAGGGCTTACCGAAGAAGAAAAGGCGGAGCAGTTTACTCTGCGCCGAGAGTATATTGAAGCATACAGGCAAAGCCTTATTTCTCAGCTTGAAAACACATATATTTTAGAGCCTGACGGCACAAAGAGAAAGGTCGGGCAAAAAAATGAAACTCCTCTTAACTGATTGCGCCACCCTTAAAGCAAACGGCGACCTCTCGCTTGATACCTTTAAACAGTTTGGCGAAGTTGTTGAGTACGAAAACATCAGCCGTGCCGAGCTTTTAATGGAAATTGCAGATACCGATATTATATTGTGTAATAAAACGGTTATCGACAAAGAGGTTTTCAACTCCGCACCCAATCTCAAATATATAGGGCTTTTTGCAACAGGATATAATAATATAGACACCGAATATGCCTCCCAAAAGGGCGTTACGGTATGCAATGCGGGGGGATATTCCACAAATGCGGTCGCCCAACAGGTTATGGGCTATATTTTAATACACTATACCAAAATTCCGCAGTATGATACCTTTGTAAAGTCGGGCGGCTGGAAAGGGGCGGCGGTCTTCTCTCCCCTCGTCTTTTCCACGGAAGAGGCGTTCGGCAAAACCCTCGGTATTGTGGGCTACGGCAGTATAGGCAAAGCGGTGGAAAGGGCGGCAAAGGGACTCGGCATCAATGTTTTGGTATATACAAGAACAGTGCGCCAAAACGGACAGACTAAATTTGTTGATTTTGATACCCTGCTAAAAGAAAGCGATATTATTTCGCTCCACTGCCCGCTCAACGAGCAGAGTGCGGATATGATGAACCAAGAGGCCTTTGATAAATGTAAAGACGGCGCATTTTTTATCAACACCTCACGGGGCGGCACGGTGGACGAGGATGCGCTTTATAATGCGCTAAGTACGGGTAAGCTTTCGGGAGCGGCGGTAGATGTTTTAAAAATGGAACCGCAGAGCAAGAAAAGCCGTCTCGAAACAGCGCCTAATATAATAATAACGCCTCACACCTCCTGGGCACCCTTGGCCACAAGAAAGCGGCTTTTAGGTATTGTTGAGAATAATATTAAGGCGTTTTTGGCGGGCAAGCCGCAAAATAAAATAGTATAAAAACAGGCTGTTGCAGGTGCAAAACACAAGCAACAGCCTTGATTTTTTTGATTTTGCCGCTTAATTAAGCAAGCTCAACAGTAGCGCCAACCTCAGCAAGCTTAGCCTTCATAGCTTCAGCCTCTTCCTTAGCTACAGCCTCTTTGAGGGTCTTCGGAGCGCCGTCAACGATAGCCTTAGCCTCAGCAAGTCCAAGACCGGTGATCTCACGAACAGCCTTGATAACCTTAATCTTCTCAGCGCCAGCTTCCTTAAGAACAACGTCAAACTCGGTCTTCTCCTCAGCAGCTGCTGCGCCGCCTGCTGCCGGAGCTGCTACTGCAACTGCTGCCGCAGCGGATACGCCGAACTCCTCTTCTACTGCTTTAACGAGCTCAGAAAGCTCAAGAACTGTAAGAGTCTTTAACTCTTCAATCATAGCTGTGATTTTCTCAGATGCCATTTTAAATTCCTCCATTAATATTTTTTAATTTGATAATTATTCCGCATCAGCGGAGCCGTCTTTATCGACAATTGCCTGTACAGCACGGGCAAATGCCGCAATAGGAGCCTGGAATGCACTGCAAACCGTTGCAAGAAGAACCTCCTTGCTGGGGAGCTTTGCAAGAGACTCGATTGTAGCTACATCAGCTACTTCACCGTCAAGGAATCCCGACTTAACCTTAAAGTTATCGTGACCCTCGGCGAATTTGCAGAGTATTCTCGCTGCCGCAGTATAGTCCTCCTTGGACAGAGCGATAGCGGTAGTACCCTCTAATACAGATTTCATTCCCTCAACAGAGGTGCCCTCAATAGCACGGCCTAAAATCGTGTTCTTAACAACGAAATAGTCCACATCGTTTTCGCGGAGCTCCTTACGAAGCGCAGTATCGTCAGCAACATTGATACCCTTGTAGTCAACGACTACTCCTGTAACAGCGCCCGAAATCTTTTCCGCAAGAGCGGCAACCTGCTGTTGCTTTTTCTCTAAAATAGAAGCGTTAGGCATTAATTTCACCTCCGAAAAAAACTTAAGCCCGTCCAAAGACATAGGACGGGCGTAAATAAACGAATTATTTAAGCGCACACCTCGGCAGGCGAAAAACTTACGACCGAAACGGTCACCTGCTGTCTTTGGATTGCAACAAATGAATTATAATACCAAAAATCCGATTTGTCAAGTATTTTTTTATTTTTATTTTAAGGGGCTGCGTGGGACCCTTCGGGATGGCTTTGAGACTCCCCCGAACCGCTTGTTTTACCGTAAGAAAGAGAAAGCTTTAAAAGCACGGGGGTTATAAGCGCAGCTATAACAACGCAAAGCACTATTGCGGGGAATACATAGGAATCTATGTAGCCGCTGTCTATCCCCTTCTGGGCAACCATAAGCGCCACCTCGCCTCGGGCAACCATTCCTATCCCTACCGTAAGGGATTCTCGGTTGTTCAGTTTTGTGATCCTTGCCGCAACCCCGCAGCCTACAATCTTAGTCAGAACCGCCATAACCACCAGCACAATGGCGAAAAACAAAATTTGTGCATTAATTCCCGAAAGGTCGGTTTTAAGACCGATATTAGCGAAGAAAACGGGAGTGAACAGAAGATAAGAAGCGGCGGTGATTTTCTTTGCAACATACTGCCTTGACTTAGTAAGGTTGCAAAGAATTACCCCCGCAAAGTAAGCTCCCGTTATATCGGCAACCCCGAAAAGCTTTTCCGCACAGTAGGACATAAGGAAGCAGAACGCCAGCGCCCAAACAGCTACACGGCGGCTTGTTTCGTGATGTATAGTGACCTTTTTGAATAACTTATATACAACAAAACCGACAACAAAGGTGAATGCGAAAAATGCGAGAATTTTAAGCACTGTAGCGCCGGGGTTTGCGGCGCTGTCCCCCATAGTCGAAAGCACGCTTAATACTATAATACCTATAATATCGTCAATTATTGCGGCGGACAAAAGGGTTGTACCCACAGGGGTTTTAAGCTTACCCATCTCGTTTAATGTCTCGACCGTAATGCTTACCGATGTGGCCGCAAACACAACCCCAACAAAGGCCGCCTTCAGCATACTTAACTGATTAAATCCGTCGCCGAAGAAGAGGTAATAAACGCCTCCGCACCCGATAATCGGCACAAACACGCCCATTATAGCGATAAGGCAGGCGGCGGGGCCTGTGCGCTTAAGCTCGTTAATATCGGTATCAATACCCGCAATAAACATAAGCATAATAACGCCTATTTCTGCAGTTTTTACAAGAAAGTCCGATTCGTGTAAAATTCCTATACCGCTGGGTCCCAAAATAATGCCCGCCAAAAGCGCACCCACCACCTGAGGCAAATGCACATGAGCCGTTGCAATTCCGAAAATTTTGGTGAACACCAAAATTAATGCCAACGATAATAAAAAGCTGTATGAGTCCACAATAAAACCCCTAATTCAAAATAATTTCCAAATTTATATTATACATCACAAAAAATCTTTTTCAAGAGTTAAAATTAATAAAAATATTGTTGGACTAAGAGTTAAATATAGTGTATAATTTATCTGTACTATTAATATTAGTAAAGTCAAAAACTTTTTCGGAGGTATCTTGTGCTTCAGCTGCATTATAAAGGCGGCGTATCTATCTGCGACCAGATAGTAAACGCCTTTATCCGTATGAAGGCGTTGGGGCTTTCAAAAGAGGGAGACCGGCTGCCGAGCGCTCGGCAGTTAGCGTTAGAGCTTTGCGTCAATCCGAACACCATACAAAAGGCTTATCAAATGCTTGAAGGGGCGGGAGTTATAGACTCCATGGACCTTGAAGCCTGTGCGAAATCGGTTGATTGGTAGGGTTAATTATGAAAAAATACAAATATCTTAAAAAACTGCTTTGCCTTACCGCCGCATTTATACTTACGGTTTCGGCAGTGGGCTGTGAGGAAAAGGACACCGAAAGTAACACATCCGCTTTGACCTCTTCCCCCGCAAACAGCGAACATACCGACGCTTTAGACCCTGAAAATATCGATTTTAACACCGAATCGGGCACAGCGGTTAAAGCCGAGGAATTAGAAATTAAGAAGGGCAAGGCAAACGGAGTTGATGTTTCCAAATGGCAGGGAAAAATCGACTGGGCAAAGGTTAAAAAGTCCGGAATAGACTTTGCAATTATAAGAATCGGCTTTCGGGGCGAAAACGGGGTTATATATAAGGACGACTGCGCCGACTACAATATTCAGCAGGCAGACAAGGCGGGAGTGCTTGTGGGGGTATACTTTTTCTCCACCGCAACAACCGCCGCCGAAGCCTTTGAGGAAGCCGAATGGACTGTTTCGGCAGTTGCGGGTTATCCCATTTCCTATCCCGTTGTGTATGACTGCGAGGGCTTTAAAAATTCCGAAAGCCGTATGTACGGCATTCCCAACGCCCAGAGAACAGACAACGCCCTCGCCTTTTTACGGTATGTAGAGCAAAACGGATACGAGGGAATGCTGTATTCTGCGAAAAGCGAGCTTGATAATTCCCTTTATTGGGATACCCCGAGGATCGAAAATTCTTATTCTGTCTGGGTTGCCCGTTATCCCGATGTCCCCTATCCGCAAACCGCAACGCCCGATTACGGCGGTAAGTACGATATGTGGCAGTATACCGATAAGGGCACTGTAAGCGGCATTTCGGGCAACGCAGATATGTCGGTTTCCTATTTCACAAGGCAAAAGAAGGCGGCTAAAAACCCTGATGCAAGACCTAAAGAAGCCAAGGCTCCTACTGTCAGCGATAATATCTACACCGCCGTTTCCGATAAGGTAACCGCAAAGATTGAGACAAACCTCCGTGATGCAGCGACCACCAAAAGCAACATTGTAGGCACACTTAAAAACGGCGAGTTTTTAAAACGCACGGCAACGGGCAGTAACGGCTGGTCGAAGCTTGAGCTAAACGGCAAAACTGTTTATGCAATAACAAGCTATCTTACAACCGATAAAAGCTACAAGCCGACCGAGAACTCATCTGCTTCGGACGGCTTCTCCCCTGCAGACGGCGAGGTCACCGCAAAAAGCGAGACCAATCTGCGTGCCGAGCCTAACACCAACAGCGAAATTGTAGCCACTATTAAAAACGGCGAGTTTGTAACCCGTATTGGAGTAAGCCCCATAGGCTGGACAAAGGTCACATATAACGGCAGAACCGCATATGCAAAAACAAGTCTGCTCACTACCGAGGTGAACAGCACTTCCTCAAAAAGCGAAAGCGTTTCGGACGGCTTCTCCCCCGCCTCGGGCAGGGTGACTGCGAAAACCGAAACAAATCTCCGCACGGCACCAAGTACCCAAAATTCCGAAGTGGTTTATACCCTTAAAAAGGGAGAATTTGCAGAGCTTATAGGCAAGCATTCAAACGGCTGGGCAAAGCTTACCTTTAACGGTCAAACGGTTTATGCCGTTTCAAGCTATCTTTTATTGGAAGTCGATTACAATTCGCAGAACGAAGCCGCCAATTAAATCAAGCAAAATAAAATGAAGACCGAGGAAACGATGCTCCTTCGGTCTTCATTTTATTTTCAATTATTAATCAAGCCCAATGTAAGAAATCGGGTTGACACGTTTTCCGTTTGCCATTACCTCAAAATGCAGGTGGTTGCCTGTTGAAGTTCCCGTACTGCCCACATAGGCGATAACATCGCCCTGAGATACCGTCTCGCCGTTTTCCACACAAAGTGTGCTTGCGTGGGCGTATCTTGTGCTGAGGCCGTTTGAATGCTTTATAACAACATTGTAGCCGTAATCCTTATCGTATCCCGAAGATATCACCGTGCCGACCGCTACTGCGTAAATAGGCGTGCCCTTATCGGCGGCAAGATCCATACCCTTATGATTTCTGCCGTCACCGTAATAGGAGCTTACGGCAAAGCTGCCCCTCTTAAGCGGGCAGATAAAGCCTGCGCTTCGTTCAGCAGAGCGCTGTGCCGCACTTGCAGTGGTTTTTGCCGTACCCACGATTTTAACCTCGGTCACGGGCTCCTTTATAACCTCATTTGAAAGCTCAGTGCGGGAGATTTCCTCGCCGTTTACCATTTCAACCCTTTCGGTTTTGCGGGAAATTCCGTTTTGTCCCACAGTAGTGACCTCGGAATAGCCTATACGCTTTTCTGCGGTCTTAACCGTCTTTCTTGAAAAAGCTATCTCCATATCCATAGTGATAACCGATACGGTCTTTACCCCTATGCTTTGAATAGCCGCCTCAATTTTATCGGAATCCGAGATTTCGGACTTCAAATAATATCCGTTTTGAAGGGTTACATTTTCGGTAAATTCCGAACTGTTTTTCCCACCCTCTGTTTCAAAGGCGGTGCGGTGTTTTTCAAGGCGGTCTTTTAGCTCTTCTGCCTCGCCGCAGGCTACGCATTCCCCGTTTACAATAAGAGCGGAAGCCTCTACGATATCATTTGTATTTTCGACAATTGCGTTTGCAAGGGTCATTGCGGTATCAAGCCTGTCCGACACGGTAAGGGTCATTTTAAAACCAGGGTTTTTAATGACGCTGTCGGCATTTTCACTCTCTAAATGCTCCAGTACAATATTTTTAGCCGCATCAAACACGCCGGTGTTTCTTACTGTAGCAATATCCGAGCCCTCATAATTAACCCTAAAGCCTAAGGTTATACCTACCGACACAATGCTGACACCCACAGCCAGCATACCCACAAGGCAAAGGGAACCCGCCCTTACAAAAAGGCGGTTGCTTTTAACAAACTCGAAAACACGCTTAAACATATTATATTTGGACAGCTTTTCTGTCAGAATTTCTTTACTGAAAAACTCCTTAAAGATAAAATTCACTCCTTAAAAAATTACAATTTGTAATCATTTCGAAGAACATTATAACAAAAAGGTTACAAAATTGCAACCCTTTTTGTAGTTTTTTTCAATTTTTTACTGGTATTATAGGCAAATATGTGATATAATTAAGTCATCGAATGAAAGGAGATATTACAATGAAGATAACAAATGATATATTATATGTAGGCGTAAACGATCACGAAATTGATTTGTTTGAAGGCCAATACAAGGTTGAAAACGGTATGGCGTACAATTCCTACGCTATAGTTGACGAAAAAATTGCAATTATGGACACGGTGGACGCCCGATTTACACACGAATGGCTTGATAATATCGAGTCGGCTTTAGACGGAAGAAAGGCCGATTACCTTATTATCCAGCATATGGAGCCTGACCACTCGGCAAACATTCTCAATTTTATGAAGCTTAACCCCAACACTACGGTTGTCGCCACGGCTAAAGCCTTTAATATGATGGGGCAGTTCTTCGGCACGGATTTTGCCGATAACCGAATAGTGGTCGGCGAAGGGGATACCCTGACCCTCGGAAAGCACACCCTTACCTTTGTGACCGCGCCCATGGTACATTGGCCCGAGGTTATGGTCACCTATGACAGCACAGATAAGGTGCTTTTCTCGGCCGACGGATTCGGCAAGTTCGGGGCCAATGATGTGACCGAGGACTGGGCGGACGAGGCACGCCGCTATTATATAGGTATAGTAGGCAAATACGGCGCCCAGGTACAAGCCCTGCTTAAAAAGGCGGCGGGACTTGATATTTCGATAATTGCCCCCCTGCACGGACCTGTTTTAAAAGAAAACTTAGGTTATTATATTAACCTTTACAACATATGGTCTTCCTACACCCCCGAAACCGAGGGTATAGTTATCGCTTACACTTCTGTTTACGGCAATACAGCAAAGGCGGTAGAAAAGTTAGCCTCTCTTTTAAAGGCAAAGGGCTGTCCCGAGGTAGTAGTACACGACCTTGCCCGCTGTGATACGGCTAAAGCGGTAGAAAACGCCTTCCGTTACAGCAAGCTTGTGCTTGCAACCACCACCTACAATGCGGGGATCTTCCCCTTTATGAGGAATTTTATCGAGCATTTAACCGAGCGGGGCTACCAAAACCGCACTGTAGCGATTATGGAAAACGGCTCATGGGCACCCATGGCGGCAAAGGTTATGAAAAATATGCTTGCCGACTCTAAAAAGCTTACCCTT
>JAEIGA010010306.1_pt1 | contig 14163 bp, 15 predicted proteins | sample 9270691 | NCBI WGS metagenome assembly JAEIGA01 (sample SAMN17057246, study PRJNA624740) | gut metagenome | biome: biome; isolation source: fecal sample | host: Bos grunniens | place: China: Xizang | collected 2019 | reverse complement strand
CATCAGCACATACCGCATACGCAAATTCATAATTTATCATTTCTTATTCCTCTAATATATTATATTAGATTATTTACTCGGGTCGGTAAGTTTGAAATGATATTTTCCAGCGTCGAAGATTTTTTGTAAGTTTGCATCACCAGTAAAACTATATACTTGTTTTGTATATGGATTTACAAAGAATGCAATAGCCGGTGTATTACCAACATATTTCATATCTCTAATGTCAACAATAGCATCAGATTGAGAAATAACTCCATTAGAGTAAATCATAGCATAAAGCTTTTCACCAATTACAGCATAATACTGTCCTTGAATTACAAAGAACCATTGAACATCATCAACATCAATTCCAGATACCAAAGAGTACAAGAATGTTGGTTTATTCTGATTGTTATAATTCAATACATACTTGGAATTGCCTTCTACAATCAAGTCATGATTACCAGCACCATCTATAAACTTGGAAAGAATATCTGCAACAGCAAATATTGCTTTTGTATCAGAATAAGAAGTCTGTTCCAAGTTTGAATCCTTATAAAGCTGTGGTCCAGTTGTATAAGGCTTGATAGAATACTGATATTTTACTGATGCATCAGTTGCATCTGCACCTTGAGCAAAGATGTCAATAGGCTGAACTTCACGAGCTTCATCACTATTACTCTGATATATACGCACATTATATGGATAATCAGAAGGGTTGATAAAGTGAGCAAGTGCATTTGCACCAGGAATTATAGATGATACTGGAAGGCGAGGCAATATGTTATAGTTTGCATTTATAGCAGAAACATATTGTCTTGACTTCAATTCAGTGAAATACCAAGAATTATGAGTTCTGTATGATGTTCTGTCCAATCCCAACTTTGTTCTGTTGTTATAGTCAGAAGCATAATGGTATTTTCTTCCCCTTTGTTCATCCCACATATTCCAGAAAGATGGAGTATTTATAATGATGTAATGGTTATCAAAGATTGAAGAAATCTGAGCACCATTCTGAATTGATACTTTGTAAATCTTTCCATGACCATCTGTATATACTACAAAGTTTGGACAACCAGCAATATACTGAACTTTTGCCGGAGAATCAATTGGAGTAACTAAAGTACCCATTCTGTCCCCACTTTCAGAATAAGAGATACCCTGAACTGCAACAGCACCAGTAGAATCTACATAATAGAGAATGTTCCAAGGGGTTCCGCCTTTCAAATCTGCTCTGAATCCACCTGGATTGAAGTAAGCAACATCTTCTGAACCGTTTGTAGCATACTTGAAAAACTTGTATTCATTTCTTGGGCATGTACCTGTATAATACAACATATCTGCTGTATTTGAGTTAGAGTACTCTGTATACTTTACGTTAGCATCAAATGTTTCTGATGCAGTTTTAGCAACATAGATGTCATAAGGTGTTCTACATCCATTAGAAGCAAACTTTGTTGAGCTATTCCAGAAGTTCTGTCCGATACAGATACTGTTTACACGAGGGTATGGACAATAAGCATTTGTAATATGAGATTCAATTACATCAAATCCATATCTATTTGTATTTACATCAAACCAAGTTGGCTTAGCACTTTCAATAATCAAACAGTCATTTGGGAGTGTCATTGGTTGTGCGGATGTAACTTCAGAAGCTGATGGAATAGTATAGAATGAATACATGTTACCATTATCCAAGAATACATTTGGAGCAACAATAAATGGAGCAGTTACTTGAGTTGGAGCAGTTTCTGTAGTAATAGTATACTGCTTAGTAACATTAGTAACTTGATAATGCGTTCCACCATAATCAATACCAATAAAATCTGCCCTTATTGTAAGGGGTGTCCAATATGTAGAGGTATGGTCAATAACAAAGTTGTTGTATTGAAAAGTTGCAATCTGGGAATAATTATCTGTGAAATGTACCTCAGCATTTATAGTCCTACCCTGTTCATTATCAACAAAAGCTTTGAATAAGATTCTGTTGTAGTATCTTATTGCCTGATACATCTGATATGTTACACCTTGATATTCAAATGTCTGGTTTGGTAAATATTTTGGGTTGAAAGCAATATCAGTTGAATCTGGTACTATAGTGTCTGGTTGAGAAACATAATACCAATTATTATCACGCCTATATACGTTGAAGTATTCTGGGGTTGAAGAAGTCTGTTGGCTCCAAATGAAGTTTGACTGTAAATAGTTTCTTATGGTTTCAGTAGCAGAACCATCAGCCGGTAAAATACTCTGTCCCCAGTGCATTCCATTACCTTCGACATATACGAATGAATAGAACCCTTCTTTCTGGGTAAATAAAACATCACCATAGTTTGATACAAGGGAAACACCAACAGAGTCAGTGTAAATTGGTGCAATGTTTATCATAATAGATGGAGATGGAATAGATACAGTATACTTAGAGAATGTAGCATTTGGGTCAGTTTTTGGCTGAGTATTATACCATTCAATACCATAAATCTGGAACTGACTATGTAAATAGTCCATATAGAATACAGCCTGCCAACCGTTTGTTTCATAAACAAGAACTGCAATTGGCATTACTTGTCCAAGGGCGTTGTATACTACTCTAACACGTGCAGCTAATACAACACCGTTAGTAAATAAACCACCAGATTCATAAACCCAGTTACCATAAGTAAACTTTACAGAGTTATTACCAGTATTCCACTCAAGCTTAGCTATAACTCCGTTATTATCAAAGTCATAAGATAAATATTTAGAAAACTCATCAGTAACATCTTCTCTTTCAAAATGTCTGTCGTCTACTTTGAATAAATCTACATCATTTTTAGTGAGATAGCCATTTTTTATTTCATATTTGTTATTTTCATAGTCATAAACTGGCTTAGATGTGAAATTATATTCTTTTTTCCATAATGGTAAAAGCATTCCATTGATGTATGGTGCATTATTATGTTCTACTGAACGGAAATCTGACGCAACATGAGGTCGGTCTTCTTGTAAATTGAGTAATGGTGGAAATTCCACCTCTTGTCTAAGTGCTTTTTGATTTGCCATTGTATAATTTCCTTTATTTTTATTAGATTATACAATAAAAAAGGGGGCTTTTGCCCCCTGGAGATTTATAATAAAGGACCACCAATTTTGATAGGCAAGGCCCTTATTTACAAACTTACTGCCATCCCAAAATGTTTTCTGGGTGAGTTGTGTAAAAGACTCCAACGCCACATACAGAAGGATTTGTTACAGCAAGTGTTCCGAAGAAGTTGATAGAAGCACGTACTGATTCACCATCAGATGTAGCTTCACCAGGAACTACAGAAAGAACGTCGTCAATCAAGAGTTTGAATGGGTCGTCTTCGTGTCCCTTGTTATCAGCATCCATAACATCCTGTTTACCAGGGTTGTTACCTTCGATACCATCTGCAACAAGATTACCAGCTGAAGTGTATACAAAGTATTCTACTGCAGTTTTGTCGAGGATATAGAACTTACCTTCTGGAACATATGGAGAATCGTAGATGTTGTCAATCCAGTTTGTGCTGAATGCTGCTGCAAAATCAGAGAATCCCATTGTTGCCTTTTTCTTTCCTTTCTCAGATGTCTGAGTGAAAAGAGTGTTAGTAGTTTCAATTTCCTTACCAACATCGTACCAGTCTTTTTCGTTCAAAAGAACGATATCAGGTACACCACCCGCACGACGTACTTTTCTCAAAAGAGCAGTAATTGAATCTGCCTTTTTTGCACTAGAATCAGTTTCCTGATAGAACTGACCAGCGAGGCGGTCTGGAGCAACAGAACGTGTTACACCATAGAATGGAGTAGAAATGTAGCTTGACCATTTTGTATCGCTAACACCGTCTTTACGACCGTTTACGATTGGAAGCCATGCATCAAGACCCATTGGCATAATTGGGTTAGCCTTAGCTGAAAGACCACCGTTTACACCACCGTCCATAGCACCTTTGATACATACTACATACTGTGTATCATCAACAACAGTGTAAGCTGACTGTGGAAGAACAACTACTGTTCCGTTTGTTTCATCGATATCTGTTACAACTAATTCTACCAATTCAGCTTCGTCAGTTGCTGTCTTGATAACGATAGAAGAGTCAATGTCGATTTTTGCTGTCAAGTCAAGTGAAAGACCAGACAATGTGTAAGCTGTGTTAGCTACCATAGCTGGAGCACTTGAAGCTGCTGAATGCCAGTAACCAATTTCACCATAACCACGACCATAAAGAGAAGCAGCGAGTGTGCTGCGGAAAGCCTGGTTAGCAGCGAAGAACTTGTTACCTGCAATCTTCATATAAGCACCTTTCTTTGAAAGAGATGCCTGTACTTCTTTTGCATTGAATACATAAGAGCTGAAAAGCTGACCTGGAGTTGTGATAAACTCAGCGTTCTTTGCTGTTTTAGCTGCCTTGTTCTTTGCAACCAAGAAATCTGCTGATACTGCACCACCACGAGAGTAGAGAGCAGCAAATCTCTGTTCCTTACCTTCAACCTTTGTGAACTTTATTTCACGAAGAAGAGGGTCATTACGTGGAACCAAAAGGTTCTCAACGCCTTCACGGTACCAAACTTTCAAAATGTTCTTGATACCTGTATCTGCCGTAATTCCGGCCATATTGTTTCCCGTACTACTTACCGACGAATAGCCGCGTCAAAAGATATTTTTCATAATCTTCCAGATAAAAGGGTGTCACCCTTGTAAATCTGTAAGTTATTTATTTTTATTAGACTTCCTTTTAGCCCAATAATTTTTTGTGGCTTCAGAAAGTTTTTTACGTGTTTCTTCAGATACTATCTTACCTTTATTATAGTCAGATATTCTCTTTTTAGTCTCTTTAGAACAAGGCTTACCTTTTCTATAATGATTGCCTTTATGAGCATCAGAATTCTTTTTTCTAATGTCATCAGAAGCTTTTAGACCCTTATTCCAAGGAGTAGAAGAAAAACTATGACCGCCTTTTGTTAGGTTATATTCTGCTTTTCCTCTATTTTTATATTCTTCAATCCAGAATATTTCTTGTTTATCTAATTGTTCTTTAGATTCTGCATAACAAATAAGGAACTTTTCAAAGTTTTCAATTCCATACTTATTTTTTGCAGATTGTAAATAAGTACCAGAACCCATATAGTTATCTTCATTGTATAACTTTGAAGATTTATGTTGGCCTATATAAGTTTTACCATTTACTTTATTCAATATCAAATAAATATATCCGTACATTCTATACTTTTATTAGATTTTTTAGTATCCAGGGTATCGGTGGGTTTCACGCCATTCCTGGGTTATTTTACCTTTTGAAGGAGCATTCATCCATTCCTTTACGCCTTCCGGACCACCAGCTCTAAACTTGTATTCCTTATCCCCACCTTGATACGTAATGTTCAATGAATCGTCTTCTGGGTCATAACGTGCATTTTTTATAGCAGTAGACGTAAGTTCTGCACCTCTACCAGAAGTAAGTCCAACATCAATGTCGTCTTCATTCAAAGTACCTTTACCAACATTCTGATATGTTCTATAAGATGTTGGGTTAGCTACATTTACTGACTGGTTATTATCTACCCTTTTAGAAATGTTAGCCTCATTACCAGATGTACCAGTGAACTCACCCTTTCTAGCTTTGAGACCACTCATAATGTTATTCCAAAACTTCATATGCTAATCCTTCTTACCTGTACTTCTAATTTGGTTTACAGTATTGGCTACATTACCAATAGTATTCATAGCTTCCTGAGCTCTCTGATTAGAAACATTGTAGTCAATATCAGCTTGTTTCATCAACTGATTAGCCCTTGTAGTAGCTCTGTTATACTTTGATGCTAATGTAGAAGCTGCATTACCCATACCAGAACTAAATCCACTCTGAGCTGCTTGGTTAGCTGCATTAGACGATACACCTGCTGCACCATATGCGTTAGCCATAGCACCTGCACCTGTTTTACCTGGGTCTTGAGGAGTATATCTTTCGGCTGCTAATTCTGAACCAGCAAGATTTCCCATATCAGCAGACATGTCTTTACCTTCTGCTAATTCTTGTTCATATGCATTTCTACCACTATACTGTTGAGTTGCAGCCCTTACTTCTTTTGCTGCATCTCTATATGCTTCTGTTTTCTCGGTGATTGCTTTACCAGTGTTGACCGCATTTACAGCTCCACCAATAATTGCACCACCCACGGCCGCAATAATCTGTGCCCAAATTTTCTTACCCTACCTTGCTAGCACCAAACTCGTTTTCCATCAACAAGTTTCCAGTGTTTACCCTTATGAGATTCAGAAAGCTTTTTCAAGGTTTCTTCAGAAGGATGTTTTCCTTTTTGAGATTCAGCTATTTTCTTTTTAGATTCTTCTGAATGCTTATGTCCCTGTGTATGCTTACCTTTATTCCAAGGGTCTTTACCTTTGTGAGAATCCGACATCCGCTTTCTAGCTTCAGCAGAGCGTTTTCGTCCTTCTAGTTTTTCTCTCATTTCTGGAGTCCAAGGATGACCTTTTTTAGTCTTACCTTTTTGGGCTTCAGATATTCTCTTTCTAGTTTCTTCTGATAAATGACAACCTCTCTTTGGGCTAGGCTTACCTCTTTTAGCTAAGCTCATTCTTTCTAATGTTTCCTTAGTGAAGCTTCCCCTTGATGATTGTCCACCTAACATCAAATTATATCCAATTTTTGGATTAGTTGCATCATACTTTTCAATATAATATTTTTCTAAGACATCAGCCTCTGATGGTGACACTGCAATAGTAATTATCTCTTTTGAAAAGTTTTCTTTTCCATACTTTTTGATAGCAGATTTTATTTTTTTGCCAGAGCCTAAATACCCATCATCTTTCAATAATGATGTAAACTGATGCTGACCTACATATATTTTACCATTTATTTTATTAGATGTTTTATAAATATAAATCTTTTCCATAGTTATCGTCTCAAAAGTTTCACACGAGGAAAGTCTGCACTTGCGTCAATACTTGAAGTAAGTTGTGTCCAAGCATTCTGGTTCAATGCTTCTACACCAGTAGAATCTGCATTCATTTTACATAAGAATCTAACAGCTAAATCATACGCAATACAGTCATAATAAACATTGTTAGGAAAATCAAGTTCTGTATCTGGCACATTACTGTATAATTTACCATCAAATGTCAAGAATCCGTATTTTGTACCTATAACTTGTCCAATACATGGAACTGGAACATCTTCTACAATGTCCTTACTTCTGTCAAATGCTTCATTGATAAGATGGAGTTTTCTTGCAGTAGTAAATGCTGGTCTTCCATCAAATAATCCGATTGGGGCAACCCATCCACCATCAAAGTTTAGCGGATAGAATGAACCATCAATACATACAATCTGTACTGGTACTTCTGGGAAATGTATGTCCATTACATGTACATTGTCAGGATAGTAGAAATGTATAAACTTTTCATCAGTCTGGTCTTTTATACCAAAGTATACCATACCATCATCACCTTTGACTATGTAGTCTGCTATATAGCTTCCTGTATGAACAACATTACCCTCAAAATCAAGTATGTTGTAATAGTTCAATCCACCACTTGAATAAACTGCAATAATAAAGTTGTTACCAAGTGTAAACTGGGTATAAGTATTATCCGGACTTATTGGTAAATCAAGCTTTGAGTCAGTAAGTAAAGATATAATAGAATATGTATTAGTCGTTCTATCTTTTACCAAAATTGCGTCTTTACAACTTGAAATTACCTCTGAATCTTTCTTTCTCCAAATTGTATCAATTGTTTTATCTGGTACAGATAGGAAGAAAGGCTTTCTCCAATATGTAATTGTTACTGGTCCAACTGATGGTCCTAATCTGATTGTGTTATTTACAATTTCATAAGTAGAACCAAATAATGACTCTGAATCAGCCTTTCTTAGGATTTCAATACCAGTAATTGGATTTTTTACAGACTTGAGTTGATAGCAGTCCCAAGGAAGAGGATAAACACCTGCACTACCTACCAAAGTTGTTTCCACAGTAAATACATTCAGATTATACTGAATAATGTTCTGGTAAACGTTTTTGAAGGTAGCATTTAGATAATCAATCTGCTCTTCATAGTTGAGAAAGTCTGTATTGGCAACGTCAGCAATCTGCATTGCACGTCTTATAAGCTTTGAAGCTGTTACAATGTTACTATTTATTGTTGCCATTGGTTATTTCCCCCTTGAGCCGTCTGCATCATACCACTGTCCTGAGTCTGAGGCATTACTAATCCTTTATTAGTCTGCATATTCAAAACATCTTGAATAGACTGTCTCAAATGGTCAGGATTCATCTGCCAAGCTTGCATAGCCGGCATCATATCTCTAGTTATTTCTTCATCACCAATTCTCATGACTAAGTCTCCTTACACGGTATAGATTGGCTGTTGTTTAGTTTCTGGCTGAATAGCACTAATATCCATACCTTGTGTTGGTTGCACCATTGCTTGAGTAGCTGCTTCCTGTGCCTGCTGTGCAATTCCTGGCATAGCGGCAGATAATTCAGAATTGAATGACTGTACTGCAAACATTTCTGCATTAGTAGCACTATTCAACTGAACTTCTTGAATCTTTGCAAGAAGATTTTCAAGTGTCTTCAAGTCTGTTGCATTTTCTACTGGCTTTACAGCTAATGATTCCATAACATTGATAACTTCCTGTTCCAACATTGCACCTTTATCAGTTGGCAAATAAACAGGAATAGTATCTGGAACACCATTTTTCAATACTAAGTCAATAAATGTATATACTGCATTGAATGCATTATTAGCAAGGTTATATCCACTCTGCAAGTCTGGTAATTCCATCAAAGTAGCAATGTGTGACTGTGGAATAAGTCCAGCCGCAGACAACGATGTCAATTGTTTCAATTTCTCCGAAGGGTCTTTGGAAAGAGCCTCTGCAGCAGAGAACTGTATTTTCATGTTATTACGAGCGTTTATAATATCAGCCCATGTAATGTTTGCTCTATTCAAATCATCTGGCAAAATGTTGCTTTCTGGTGGGAAGATATCAAGACAAGCCTTAGCAACGTCTACATACAGTCTAACAACACTATTCAACTGTGTTTCAAATCTGTCAGATTCAATGTCTTCCATAGTAGAAAGACCAACACCAGAGTTCAAACCTTCTGGTTTCTGTGATGTAGCGGAAAGCTGTGAAATACCAATCATTTCATATGCGTCTTCCTTGAATTGAGCAAGTAATTGAGGAAACTGTGCAGATATAATATCAGATGTACCATATGTAACAGGAGAAGTTGTCTGTCCCGGAATTGGGTCATACTGAATAATCTGACCAGTTCTGTTAGAAAGCATGTTAGTTTTGATATTTGATGAACGTGGTACAAGCAAAGTCATACCAGGATTCATAATAATGCAGTCTTTCATTACAGCGAGTAATTCATCAATCTGCATTTGAATACCATAAAGCTGGTCTACTACAGACTGAGATGTGTTTCCTTTGATTGGTTTAGAATAATAGATTGTAAGGTATGGTACAACCTTTGGGGTGTATTCATGTACAATCACCTTATTCATTTCCTGAATGTAGATTGCTTTTACGTGTTCAATTATGTCATAATACTCATATACTGTGTAGTCAAGGTTTCTGTCGCCTTTTATACCATATCTCAATTCAAGTAATCTTCCTGGAGTTTTTGGCATTTTTTCAGCGACATATGTTACCTTTCCGTATGATACTTCCCTAGGGTCCACGTATACGTTCCAAGGAAGTGAATTAGTAATACCTTCATCTGAAATCTTGACAATACCCTTATCAAATACACAAGCATCCCTAAATGCGTGGGTAATCTTTTCATTTACATCATTTTCTTCATAAAGCATATCAAAGAAAATCTGTGCTTGTTTAGCAATCTGCAATTCTTTGAATGTACCATTTACAGTATTGAAGAAAGGTCTTACTTTTTGAGAAGCAATCTTGGAACATAATGTTTCAATACAAGATGCAATAACGTTCTCTTGAATACTTGAAGTGGTATCATCTTCTACATTGAATGTACCTTTCTGATAAAAACCAACAACCTCAGACTCTGATAAGTCCAAAGTTATTGTTGATGAGTATGTAAATAAACGGAGATTACGAAGACATTTAGATTTATAAGCCCCGTAAAAGTTCTCCAATTTTTGTATGTTATAAATTATGTCTTGCTTGTTCATTATTTTCTATCCTTTATTTTATTAGATTTACCATAAAGAATAGCCAGGGTTTGCTTTATTAGATTGACCACCAAATATGGCATCGTTTACATTTGAATTACGTTTACTTCCACCCCCACCAGAGCCTCCAGCTATAGAAGCAGCCGCTTGATTATCACCAGTGCCCGCCTGAGCATTAGCAAAAGCAGTATTATCTATGCTATAATCATCACCATTCATTGTGTAAATCTGTGATACTTCTGGTAATGCTGCGGTAGCAGTTTGTTTTTTTGACTTTGGAGCAGTTGATTTTGGAGCAAGTGCATTTTCTCCATAGTAAATCCCACCCTTTGAGTTTGGGTCTTGTGTAAAGCCACCTTCACCATCAGAATAAAGTTTATATCCTTCGTTATGAGTACCTTCTAAAAGCTTTCCTACATCTAAATGACCCTGTGATTGTGGTGGGTCTGGCTCTGTCCAATGAGGTGTACCATTATCATCAAATGTAGGTATGTAAAAACCACTATCTTCTTCTTTTTTTGGAGTTGTATCTACTTCTTTCTTTGGTGCTGTATATCCTTCACTATAACCACCACCTACAGTAGATGGGTATTCTGGCATATGAGTTCCATCAGAAGATGAATCTTTTTCTGTAGAACCACTACTATATGCAACTCCGCTCATACCACTAGGAGAAGCCGGTTCAGCAGATACTTTTGATACAGGAGAAGCTACACCTAAACTCAATCCACCGTAAATATTCATTATTTCTTTCCTCCTAATGAGCTACCAATTGATAAACCAGTCTGTGCACCAGTACCAGCTCCACCTAATGCAGCAGCACCAATAGCACGTTTTCTTCCTTCATTGAGATTCTTTGCTTCACGAGCCAATGCGTCTGCATATCCAGCTCTTTCCCTTTCTTGAGCTCTTGTTTCTGTACCAGCAGAACGTAATGTTTGAAGATTACCAGCAGCATTTCCAATAGGTGTCTGAGAATCAGCAGCAGCTTGTGCTTGTGCGGGAGTAGCACCAGCATTTATAGCAGCCTGATATGCTGCTTTTCTGGCAGTATTATACTCTGCATTTGTTACATCCCTTGCATCAGCCTCTTCCTCTAACTCCATTTCTTCTTCTGCTAATGGGTTTTCTTCCGTATCAGCATCAAGGTCGTCTGTTTCATCATCTTTTTTAGTTACAAAGTCATAAATACCTGTACCAGCATCATAACCAGCAGAACCAGCACCAAAACCAATTGGCTCTAATAAGAATTGTCCAGCTTTACCAGCAGCTTTTCTATAATCACCTTCTGCAGCAGCTTTGACACCTTCTGCTGCTGCACCTACACCAACAGGACAAAGCAATGTAGAGGTTCCGCCAAAAGCGTCACCTTCATTATACTTTTTTACAGCTTGATAAACTGGAAAGCAAAGTCCTGATACTACTTTTTCTCCTGTGTCGCTTCCTGAACTACTTCCCATTATCTAAACTCCTCTGGCATCTGGTCATATAAATCAACGATGTAGTGAACAAAGTCTTCACCATTTTCGTCTTTTTCAAAGCGATACCATTTTATGTCTAATTCTTTACCAACGTGTTCAATCATATTCTTCCACCTGTCCTTACCTTCAATGTCATAAATAGTAAGATACTTTACATTTTCAGGCGGATTCTGCAATATGTATTTCACCATTGCAAGATTCAAAGAACCTGGGATATACAAATTGTATACCCCCTTTTCTTTGCAAATGCATTGGAGTTTTATTGGTAAATCTTTTTCAAATACTCCAACTTTCATACTTTATAAATCTCCGTTTATTTGTTTTTACCTTTGAGGAAATCAAACAATTCTGTAATACCCTTAGCACCTGTAGCAGCTAATGTTGTATTACCATCAACATTTCCATTAGCAATTGAAGTTGCAAGTGAGAGATAAGCAATCTTGAGTGGATTGTCATCTGAAAGCTGTTCAGCATCTTTCTTGACTGCATCAAGAAGGTCATTGAGAGTTGACTGTCTATTGTAAGAAAGCTCTTTGAACTTGTTATCAAATGTCTTGATTTCTTCAGATTCTGCTTGAGCTTCCGTATTGAACATCTTATCTTGTCTCTGTTCCCATCTAGACTCATCGTGTCCTTGGTCAATTGTACCACCAGAGAACTGAGCACCAACATTACCAATAGAACGTCCCAGGTTCTTAGCTAAAGTAGCAATAGCATCAATTGTGAAATATCCGGCAGTTTCTTTATCAATAAGTCCCTGATGGTAAGCATCCCAAATAGACATCATTGATTTATTGTATCTACTCTTAGCCTTTGTTTCCTTTGGTGTATCACCCTTTTTTGGCTGAGTTACAGACTGAACAGCTTTATTTTGTTCAGCTTCTTCTCTGATACTTGAATCTGGGGTAAATGTACCTGGATTCATGTTCTCTGGTGTCTGAGCAGATGCTAATTCTTTCTGATGAACATCTGTTACTTCCGCAGTATTCAAAGCACCAGGATTTGCAATAGCATTATCACCCTGGTTTCCCTTTGGAATAGCACCTTGCTGCTCTGGTGTAAGCATCTGACCAGCTAAATTATCAGATGTCTGCCCATTATACTTAGCAATAACATCTTCTGCAGCAGTACTATTTGGGTCTGTATACCAAGGCTGTTCTGGCTTTTTTTCCATAGCAGCATCGTGGTCTTTTATAGCTTGAATCTCTTCCGGAGTAGCTGTTCCAGCTTTTATTTTCTGTTGTATATTCTTGTACTGTGCATCGGTCAACATAGTTATTTTTCCTCTTTATCTTCTTTTGTTACAAAGTTATTAGCAATTGTAAGAATAGCACCTTCTAATACTGGAAGTGATGCTGCAATAGCACCTTCCATTGGAGGATTGAACTTAGCAACAACTGCTTCTAAAACACCAATAATGCCAACTGTAACAGCGGCTACGATATTATAAGTCTTTTTATCCATAGTTTATAATCTCCAAAAATTAGCGATGATACTTGTCGTATTCATCTTCAAGGTCTTTTACAAAGTCCTCTTCTGTTTCATCAAGAATTACGTCGTCATCTAATTCTTCAGCTGACTCATCTTCTTTTTCGTCTTCTTTTTCATCTTCTGAATTAGCTTCATCTTCTGGCTTTTCTTCTTCTTTAGATTCGCCTTCTGCTTCGTCTTCAGATTTTGGCTCTTCTGCTGGTGTTTCAATTGTTTCATCGTCAGTCTTTACTTCTGTGGTATCTTCATCTGACTTTACTTCAACCTCTTCATCGTTGAGAGCTTCTTTCAACTGTGCAAGCTTATTGTCAATTTCTGATACAAGCTGAGTAACATATGTAGCTTCTTCAATGTCAGAGAAGTCATTGTTGTACTCATCATAAGCCGAACCGAAAATGTCAAAATCTTCACCGTTGAGCTTCTTCAATTTATCAGCATACTTACCAAGTGCTTCACTATTACGTGCAGTAAAGTCTTCTACACCTTTTTTATGCTGAAACTCCTTCTCGCTCTCAGATACTGTGTTCATAATGTTATCAATTTTATCCTTGAGCTCTAATACTGTCTGTTCAAGTTCCTCTGGACTCATCATCTTTATGTTCTCCTATATAATTTTATTAGATTTATTGTAACAAATCGGTTGGGTATGTATAAGGCGGATTTCTATTCCAATTATCTATCAAACATTCATTGATAAATATCTGCTTTCTTACATTTTTGATGTTATTCTTTACAGCAGCCAATGACTCTTGTAATGCGTCATTGTTTCTGTTTGCATTTACTAAAGCTGATTCCAGCTTATTTACGTTATCTTTCTGATGTATGTTGATTGTGTTTACAGAACGGTTATAAGATACTGAATCATTCTGTGTTATAACGCTAAGCCCTGTTCCTGTAATTTTTATTTCCTCCTCGCAAAATTAGCTTTCTTTGTTTCTGAAATCTTTCTTTTAGTTTCCTCAGAAAGATGTCTGCCTTTCCAATATCCTTCTTTTCCTTTACGGGCTTCAGATATTTTCTTTTTTG
>JAEIGA010010305.1_pt1 | contig 14164 bp, 11 predicted proteins | sample 9270691 | NCBI WGS metagenome assembly JAEIGA01 (sample SAMN17057246, study PRJNA624740) | gut metagenome | biome: biome; isolation source: fecal sample | host: Bos grunniens | place: China: Xizang | collected 2019 | reverse complement strand
CCCTTTCAGAAAGGGGGGTATATACGAAAAAAGCACTGAATTTCTTCAGTGCTTCTGGCTCCCGAACTTGGACTTGAACCAAGGACCCTCTGATTAACAGTCAGATGCTCTAACCAACTGAGCTATTCGGGAATTTGTTGTTTCAAACGTGTTTGTTTCGTTTGGGATTGCAAAGGTACGCAAAATTTCTTTACTTCCAAATTTTTCTGCAAAAATTTTTAAAATTTTCGTAACTTTGTGCCGATTTCAGATGTTAACACGACTTTTTGGTCAAAAAAAGGGCTTGATTTATGGATATTGATCTTTTGTCAAAGATGGTTAAGGAGCTTATTCTTGATAAGGATAGGGTAGTGCTCCCGGGTCTTGGTTCATTTGTAGCCGAGATAGTCCCTTCGACATTTTCGGATAAGGGATATACGATCAACCCTCCGTACAGGAGATTGTTTTTCAGATCAAGACCGGATGACGGCGATGAACTGATTTCTTTCTATGCTTCCTATAATAATGTCGAGCGTGAGATCGCAGACAGGATCATAAGGGATTTCGTGAAGGAACTCAAGTCGGTGCTCCATGAAAAGAAGACCGTCGTTTTCCCGGGTCTCGGAAGGTTAAGGGCGACAAAGGAGAATAATGTGTTCTTTGTGGCTGACGAGACCTTGGACATTTATCCGGAAGGCTTCGGTCTGGAGCCTATCTCTCTCAAGACTCATCAGGAAACCGCCGAGGAGGTGACTGCGGCAGTAGAAGGACTCAGGTCTATCCTTGCCGAGACCGCTCCTGAGGTCGCTCCTGTGCTTGAAGATGCTCCGTTGGAGCAGGCTTTAGAGGTCGTGCCTTCGGTTGAAACCGTACAGGCGGAGCCGCTTGCAGAGGCTCCTGTCGAGGAGGTGGTTGCAGAGATTCCTGTAGAGGAGACCCCGGCAGCAGAACCGCAGCCGGCCCCGACCGAACCGCAGCCAGAGCCGATGGAGGAGCCGCAGCCGGCTCCGGTGCAAACGGAACCGATGACGGTGGCGCCGGCCCCATCCAAGCTGTGGAGAACATTCATATGGCTGGCGGCGGCAGTTGCGGCTGCTCTTGTAGCCTTTGCAGTTCTTGGCCATATGCGTCCTGATGTAGTGGATCGTTTCCTATATACTCCGGAAGAACTTGAAATCGTGAAGATGCTATAAACCTACACCATAATGAACAGGTACATTCAGAATTTTCATATTCCGTGCTACAATACAGATATGTCCTGGAGGCTTAAGCCTGCGGCATTCATGGATCTCGCTCAGGAAGCTGCCAATCTTCATGCGACAAGACTTGGTTTCGGTTATGATGAAATGATAGAGTCAAAGTCGGCCTGGGTTCTTTCGAGGATGCGCGTTGTCTTTGAGGACACTCCGAAATGGCGTGAAGAAGTTTCTTTGATGACTTGGCATAAAGGCCTTGACCGTCTCTTCTTCCTCAGGGATTTCCTTATGACGGATAAGGAGGGCAATCCGAAGATCAAGGCAACCACATCATGGCTTGTGATCAATCTCCAGACTCGCCGTCTTGTCCGCGATCCCAAGCTTCTCGATGAAGGAACCATCTGCAGCGATAATGTTCTGGAAAATCCCGCAGATAAGGTCGTGATGCCTAAGGATGCGGAGCCGCAGCTTATCGTGGAGCATGTGGTGGGTTATTCTGACCTTGACATGAACGGCCACGCGAACAACGCAAGATATATGCAGTGGGCCATGGATGCAGTCAATTATGAGATCTCATCTGTAAAGCCTGTCAAGGAGTTCACCATCAACTTCAATCACGAAGTCAAGCCGCAGGAGACAGTGTCTATCTATAAGTCCATAGTCGAGGCTGAGGACGGACGTCATGTCTATGTGGAAGGAAAGGTCGGCGAGCAGTCGTCGTTCATCGTTGAAATAATCTTCTGATAATGGAACTTATATATCCATATGAGGTCGCTCCGATTCTGCCCGCTCCGACAGCCGGGAGCCCGGTTTCATTCAAGCCTGGAACCGAGTTCTTCCCTGTTGTGGAGCCGACGGGACTGGTTGTCGGACGCTCGCCGCGAGAATATTGTCACGGCGGGTCAAAACTCTTGCACCCTGTCGTACATCTTCATATAATCGACAGATTCTCAAGAATATATCTGCAGAAACGTCCAATGACAAAGTTCATCCAGCCGGGTAAATGGGACACTGCGGTGGGTGGACACGTCTCATATGGGGAAGTTCTTCTCGAGGCCCTTTACCGTGAGGCTTCAGAAGAGTTGAGATTTACTGAATTCAATCCTGTGCACCTGCTTACCTATGAGTTCGAATCGGAGATCGAGAAGGAACTCATAAGCGTGTATGCGGCGGTGGGAAGCTTCAGGCTTGATCCGGATCCCGAAGAGCTTGACGGAGGCGATTGGTGGTCCATCTCGGATGTCGATGAAAACATAGGCAAAGGTGTCTTCACACCTAATTTCGAATCAGAATTCAAGATGATACGCAGGCAGCTTCTTGCCCTGCTTTAATAAGGCTTTTGCCGATTGCTATTCTTTGCTAAAATCATTATATTTGTCTTTGATATACTAAAACAGATATAATCATGTCCAGCATTGAATGTTTCGTGCCGTCGATGAGCGGTGAGGATATAGAGGTGACTGTGGAATCGTTCAGCCGCAGTGCATCCTTCTCTGGTGTAACTGTTCTGCAGGGCGTCTCTCTTCGCGAGACTGAGACCCTGAGAAGTCTGGCAGATGCCATTTCAGAAAAATTCATACTTATATATACGAAGGACAGCCCTTTGGAAATGGGCATGTTCGCTCTTGACCGTATGATCTCCATCGCGGAAGATACAGGGGCGGATATGCTCTATGCGGACCATTATGAACTGGTCACGGATGCAGATGGCAGACAGTGTCGAAGGAAGCATCCTCTCATTGACTGTCAGAAAGGAGCTCTTCGCGATGACTTCGATTTCGGAAGCGTCCTTGTCTTCAGGACAACTTCATTCCGCAGGGCGGTCCGTGCCATGGAAGCCGACTATCAGTGGGCGGCTCTATATGACCTTCGTCTCCGTATGAAGAACATCGTCCATGTGAATGAGTATCTCTATACCGAGGTTGAGTCGGATAACCGCAAGTCGGGAGAAAAGCAGTTCGATTATGTCGATCCACGTAACAGGGCGGTGCAGATAGAGATGGAGAAGGTGTGCACTGAGCATCTCAAGCGTATCGGTGCCTGGCTCGCTCCCGAGTTCAAGGATCCGGACCTGAGAGAGTTCGGGCCACAGGAGTTCCCTGTTACCGCGTCGGTGGTCATACCTGTATTCAACAGGATCAGGACAGTGAAAGATGCGGTGCAGAGTGCCTTGAGCCAGGAGTGCGACTTCCCGTTCAATGTCATTGTCGTCGATAATCATTCTACTGACGGAACCACTCAGTTGCTGGAGGAACTTGCTGCATCAGACAGCAGGCTCGTCCATGTCATTCCTGTCAAGCACGACCTTGGCATCGGAGGCTGCTGGAATCTTGCCGTCCACCATCAGATGTGTGGAGAATATGCTGTCCAGCTTGACAGCGACGACGTCTACAGCGGACCTGATACGCTTACGAAGATTGTCGCTGCCTTCCGTGAGCAGAAATGCGCGATGGTTGTAGGAACATATCAGATGACTGACTTCAGTATGAACCCTATCCCTCCCGGAATCATAGATCATAAGGAGTGGACTGAGGATAATGGAAGGAACAATGCTTTGAGAATCAATGGCCTAGGCGCTCCAAGAGCATTCTGGACTCCGCTTCTGAGAACAATAAATCTTCCTAATACAAGTTACGGTGAGGACTATGCTCTTGGTCTGAGAATAAGCCGTGAGTATCGCATAGGACGTATCTATGATGTGCTCTACTGCTGCCGTCGCTGGGAAGGCAACTCGGACGCTGCCCTTGATATAGAGAGGGTCAATGCCAACAATCTCTACAAGGATCGTATCCGTACTTGGGAACTTGAGGCGAGAATCAACAGACGATGAAACAGGATCAGATTCATAAATTTGTAGGAGACCAGCTTTCACGCTGGCCTCTTGCGTGTGAGAACTTCAGGGCCTTGAAGAATGTGAGGCTGAGAGACATGGATGCCGGTGGACTGGGCGTGAAACTGCAGTTCAATCCTGCACGAATGATCTCTTCTGCCGCAAAGCTCTCAAAGGCGGACATTGCCAAACGCAGATGCTTTCTTTGCAGGGAGAATCGTCCGCAGGAGCAGATAATGATGAAGTTCGAGGGACGTAAGGGTAAGAAATATCATATTCTTGTCAATCCTTATCCCATATTTCCGGATCATCTGGTGATTGCAGCCGACAAGCATACCGACCAGTCCATACTTGCAAGATACGTAGACATGCTGGATCTGGCGAAGAAATATGACGGATATACATTTTTCTACAACGGTCCACGCAGCGGTGCCTCCGCTCCTGACCACCATCATTTCCAGGCTGCTCCTCAGGGCCTGATTCCCTTGGTGGAGGACGTGAATGCCTGCCTCGATGCGCCCGGAGAACAAAAAGAAGATGTAATTGCTCCGCTTCTCTCGATGCAGGATGCTGAACTGTATCACTACCGCAGATTCACAAAAGGAGTCTTCGTGCTGACCTCGCAGACCGTGAAGTCTGCCGCAAAGCTCTTCTACCGCCTTCTTGATTGTGCGGAGATTCCGGAGGGGGACTCGGAGCCTATGTTCAACCTTTTTTCATATTGGAGTGGAAAGGAGTACAGGTCCGTCGTCATATTCAGAAGCAGACATCGTTCCCATCATTATTTCAGCGAGGGGCCTGATCACCTTACGATGAGCCCCGGTTGTGCGGATATGGGTGGCGTGTTCATCGTTCCGGTTGAGGAAGAGTTTGAAAAGATGACCCCGGAACTGCTCAATGAGATGATTGCAGAAGTGTCTATAACGGATCAGGAACAGGAACGGATCATAAGACGTCTGGTACGTGTGCAGCCTCAGCTGCAGGTGGGCATCATGTCGGCAAAGGAGATAGAATTCGAGATCTATTCCGATGGCGCAGGCCTCAGAAAGGCTTCATATAAGGAAGGAAAGATAGAATATGACGGAGCCTTGTATGATGAACTTTATTTTGAGGCTCAGAATCCTTCATCCATGTTTGCCGAACCGTCCTTCATGCTGAAGGATGTCACTATAGGCGTGGATTTCCATTGGGAAAGGAAGGAGGACCAGAAGTTTGCCGGAGCCCTGAAGATAATACTCGAGAAGGACAGGCTCACAGCAGTGAATATAGTCGGCGTTGAAGACTATCTTCTCAGTGTGATTTCATCGGAGATGAGTGCTTCGGCATCAGAGGAGTTCCTGAAGGCACATGCTGTGATTTCACGTTCATGGGTGATGGCGCAGATTGCTTCGGCATGTAAGACCGGCAGTGCGGAGGTGCCCGAAGGTGTATATAACCTTCCTTCGTTGGTATCTCAGCTGAGTTCGGCGATGGCGCAGGAAGAGATGGGGGCCTCCGAAGTGTACGAGTATACTAAATGGTATGACCATGAGGATCATAAGCGCTTTGACGTATGTGCGGATGATCATTGCCAGAGATATCAAGGTCTTACCAGGGCGACAGGTGATACTGTGCGACGTGTGATAGATCAGACCTGGGGACAGGTGTTTATGTATGAAGGAGAACTTTGTGACGCGCGTTTCTCTAAATGTTGCGGTGGTGTGATGGAACTTTTCTCCTCGTGCTGGTCAGACGAGGACAAACCTTATCTTCGCGCACTTGCCGATACTCCGGATCACGTTGAGGGAGGCAGGTGCTTCTGTGATACGCAGGACAAGGAGATACTTTCTCAGGTACTGAACAATTATGATCAGGAAACCGTAGACTTCTATCGTTGGGAAGTTACATATTCAAGGGAGGAACTGTCTGCTATCATAGAGAAGCGCAGCGGCATCAGGATAGGTGTTCTCAAGGCTCTCGAACCACTGGAGCGAGGAGCCTCAGGCAGGATCACCAGACTGAAGATCTGCGGTTCGGAGCAGATATTGATAGTAGGCAAGGAATTGGAAATCAGGAAATTGCTTTCGGAAAGCCATCTGAAGAGTTCTGCCTTTGAGGTGGAATGGCCGGACGAGTCCACTGTCAGACTCAAGGGAGCAGGCTGGGGACATGGGGTCGGACTCTGCCAGATCGGTGCAGCAGTGATGGCTTCGGAAGGTTATGATTACAGAAGCATATTGACTCATTATTATCCGGGTTCCGTCTTGATGGACCCTATTAACCGATAGTACTTATGAACGATAAAAGAACAAACCCTTGGTATTGGATCCCTACGCTTTATTTTGCTGAGGGTATCCCTTACTTCATAGTCAACAACATCTCTGTGGTGATGTTCACCAATATGGGAATGTCCAAAGGAGATATGGCGATGTATACGAGCCTCCTGTATCTTCCTTGGGTAATCAAGCCCCTCTGGAGTCCGTTTGTAGATATCATCAGGACGAAGCGATGGTGGGTCATGGCTATGCAGGTGATAATGTCGGTGGCCTTTGCGCTGCTGGCCTTTTCTCTGCCGCATCCTTCAGCCGAACTTATAGCGCAAGGAAACACCCAGGTATCCCTTTTTGCGGTTACCCTTGTCCTCTTCTGGATCTGCGCCTTCGCCTCGGCTACCCACGACATTGCGGCGGACGGCTTCTATATGCTTGCGCTTGAGCCGGGAGAGCAATCCCTCTTCGTCGGCATCAGAAGCACATTCTACAGACTGTCATCCATCTTTGGACAGGGTGTGCTTGTGGTCATTGCAGGACTTCTTGAAAGGAGCACAGGCGACATTCCTAAGGCCTGGTCACTGACCTTGCTCGTGAGTTCCGTGATCTTCGCTGCAGTTACGCTCTGGCATGTCTTCGGCCTTCCGAAGCCGGCGCAGGACGTGCAGCGCTCAAACACGACAGCCAAGGACATCTTCAGGGAATTCGGCAGAACCTTCATGACCTTCTTCAGAAAGAAGGGAATATGGATAGCAATGCTTTTCATGCTCCTTTACAGACTTCCTGAGGCCTTTCTCGTGAAGATGATGAATCCGTTCCTGCTTGATTCCATGGACAAGGGCGGTCTCGGCCTCTCCACTGAATCTGTGGGACTTGTGTATGGAACCATTGGAGTCGCCGCCCTTACTGTCGGCGGTATTCTGGGAGGCATCGCGGCTTCGCGCTGGGGTCTCAAGAAATCGCTCTGGCCTATGGCTCTCAGTCTTACGCTTCCTTGCCTTTCCTTCGTCTTTCTCGCGGCATTCCAGCCTGATGACATCTGGGTGATAGGCTCATGCGTGGCGCTCGACCAGTTCGGCTATGGCTTCGGTTTCACAGCCTATATGCTTTACCTCATCTATTTCTCGGAGGGTGAATTCAAGACGGCTCATTATTCGCTCTGTACAGCATTCATGGCCCTCAGCATGATGATACCAGGTATGGTGGCCGGATATATCCAGGAGGCAATAGGATATACTGACTTCTTCATCTTCGTGATGATATGCTGTCTGGTTACAGTGTTTGTCACAATGAGTGTAAAGGTGGATCCGGAGTATGGTAAGAAACAGTTGAAAAATCAATAAATCATGAAGAAATATATTATGATCGCAGCGGTGGCTGCCCTTGCGGCATGCTCGCCTAAGGTAATGCAGACAACTTCGGAGCAAGGCTCGGAACTTGGTTTCTGCGTCAATTTCCTGAGACATTCCTTCCTGAATTCGGGTGAGAAGGAAAATCTTACGGTGTCTCCATACAGCGCCGGTGTGGCTATGTCCATGCTCGCTGAGGGCGCTTCGGGCCAGACAAGGGTGGAACTGGACAAGGCTCTCAATGGCACTCTTTTCCTTAAGGCTGACCTTGGCCATGATGATACGGTGAAGGTCACATCCGCAAATTCGGTCTGGATGGACAAGGATTTTGCTGTAAAGAAGGACTATGTCAGCCGTGTGACGGAGGCTTACGATGCAAAGGCTGTCTCGCTTGATTTTCAGGATCCTGCAACTGTGGGAACCATCAACGAATGGTGCGCGGAGCATACGGACGGAATGATCAAGGGCATTGTCGGCAAACTTGATCCTCAGATGAAGATGATTCTTGCAAACGCTCTTTATTTCGAGTCAGAGTGGCATAAGCCTTTCAATGCGGGACTTACAAAACCGGGTGTCTTTCATGGAGCAAAAGGTGATTCTGAAATAACATTCATGCACAAGAGCGAGACTTATGGCTATGTGGAATATTATGGAAATCAGTTAGTTGAGCTTCCATATAAGAATGGACGTTATTCTATGTACGTCCTTCTCCCATCCGAGAAAATGGACATGGAGGACGTTATCATGTACATGTATGAATATTCTGTGAAGGAGGTCCTGGAGCAACTTCAGCCACGCAAGGTCAATCTCAAGATGCCTAAGTTCAAGGTGGAGACTGAAACGTCACTTGTAAAGACCTTCCAGGCTATGGGCGTGAAAACCGCCTTCACTTCAGAGGCTGACCTTTCTCCTATCGCAAAAGGCCCTCTTGCTGTATCGGATGTTCTTCAGAAATCCGTAGTGGAGGTGAATGAAAAGGGCACCAAGGCAGCGGCTGTCACTGCTGTAATGGTAGGTCTTACCTCTGCCAGAACGGAGCCGCCTGCAAATATGTATGTTGACCGTCCTTTCATATACCTCATCGCTGATATGGAGGCTGGAAGAATCCTTTTCGCCGGCAAGGTGATGAATCTTTAATCTAAGCGGATCCATGATGAAACGACTCTTGATATATGCATCAGCAATGTTGGCCCTCCTGTTTTCTTCGGTTGAGGCAGCAGATGCGAAAGAACCTGTCGTGAAGACAGGAATAGAGGTCCTGAGGGACCGAGGCTTCGATATACTTGTGGGAAAACGTGTGGGACTTGTCACGAACCCTAGTGGAGTCGACAGCGGACTCAAGTCTACCATAGATATTCTGTATAAGGCTCCGGGTGTGCAGCTGGTGGCCCTCTATGGACCTGAGCACGGTGTGCGCGGAGATGTCTATGCGGGCGGAAAGGTGTCGGATACCAAAGACGAGGCGACCGGACTTCCTGTGTATTCCCTTTATGGTGCTACGAGGAAGCCTACCCCTGAGATGCTCGAGGGCATAGATGTCATGGTGTATGACATTCAGGATGTAGGCGTACGTTCATATACATTCATAAGTACATTGGGCCTTGTGATGCAGGCTTGTGCTGCCAAAGGTATCGAGGTGGTGGTTCTTGACCGTCCGAACCCATTGGGAGGCAATAAGATAGAGGGAAGTTACGTTGAGCCGGGCTTCTATTCATTTGTAAGTCAGTACAAGATCCCGTATATCTATGGATTGACGGTAGGTGAGTTCGCGGAGTTCATAAATGAGGAGGGGCTCAACAAGGGTCAGAAAGGAACAGATGTTCATCAGAAATGCAATCTGACGGTAGTCCCTATGGAGGGATGGACAAGGGACATGCTATATGAGGATACAGGTCTTCCTTGGGTGCTTCCTTCTCCGAACATTCCATTCAAGGATACACCTATGTATTATGCCGCTTCCGGTCTCTGCGGAGAACTTTACGGCTTTATGAACATAGGTATCGGATATACCCTTCCTTTCCAGCTCTTTGGCGCGACATGGCTTGATGCCGTGAAACTCAAGGCAAAGCTTGACAGTTATGACCTGCCTGGTATTTCATTCAGAACCATATGGTTCAAACCTTTTTCAGGCAGTCAGAAGGGCCAGTTGGTACAGGGGCTTCAGTATTTTTTCACGGACTATGAAAAGGCTCGTGTGACGGAGACTCAATTCTATGTGATTCAGGCAGTTAAGGAACTTTATCCTGATAAGGGAGCCTTTGAGGTGATATCGGGTTATGGCCTTTTCGATAAAGTATGTGGCACGGATTATGTTAGATTGGAGTTGTCAAAAGGGTACAAAGTAGCGGACATACAATCTTTCTGGCGCAAAGATGAGGATTCTTTCCGCAGTCTGTCGCAAAAGTACCACATCTATTAACCTAAAAACTACATTATCATGAGAACAATCAGAAACTTCTTTGCTGTGGTGCTGATGGGATTGGCATTTTCGGCTTTTCAGGTTGATGCGGATGCTCAGTCAAGAAGCAGAGAGGGACGCTCAGGCCAGCCTTCTCGTTCTGCAAGCCGTAGTACTAGTGTAAATAGATCATCGAAGCCTGCATCTTCAAGCAAATCATCCGTATCTGCGCAGAGTAGGCCTTCATCTGATAAGAAGACTCCGTCAAGGGTTTCAGGCCAGTCGTCACAGAGCCGTCCTGTTTCCCCGAACGGTCCCGCTCCTTCGGTATCAAAGCCTTCAGGTGGTGCGGCAAAGCCGCAGATGAATGTCAGCAGACCGGCAGAGAGACCATCGGTAAATGCAAATAGACCTTCATCTTCAAGCAAGCCTTCTGCTCCTGCAAAGGATGTTAAGCCAAGCAACACTGTGCAGAAGCCGGCTTCAAGGCCTCAGGTGAACAGGCAGCCGGAGCGTAGCAGCCAGCATCTGAACCAGCGCCCGAAACCGGGACAGGGTTATAAGCCACAGCCACAGAGACCTCCGGTACAGATTCGCCCGGATCACAGAAATGACAGGCCGAGAGTTCATCCTGTACATAGAGATTTCATTCCGCACAGCAAGCCGGCGGTATTTTGGACTGCACATCACCATTATTTCGGTCACAGAGTAAGAGTGCTTCCTGCAAGGGCCGTGCTTCACAGACATTATGGTATAGATTACTACTGCTACAACGATATCTGGTATCGCCCGTACAGAGGATATTATGTGATATGCCGACCTCCTTTCGGAACTGTATTGGCAGCGGCTATCATCAGGGACATGGCTTGGACTGCAGTAAGGTTCTCATACTACAACACCGTAGCGGGTGTTTACAGACAGATCAATGAGAATAACGCCTATATCGCACAGCAGAATGCGGTCATAGCCCAGAACAACGCGACTATAGCGGCTCAGAACAAGGCGATCGCAATGAACCAGGCTCAGGCATCGGCAGCATACGGACTTGCCGACAGACTCGGACTCGTTCAGAGTTATGCGGCCGCGGGAAGCGAATATTTCTATCAGGACGGAGTGTTCTATACTATGGCAGATGATGGAAAGTACACAGTGATAGTGCCTCCGGCAGGTGCGATGGTCGAGGCTCTTCCTGAGGATTATGAAATGATCACTCTCGACGGTGAGGAGTACTACAAGGTCGACGATACTGTGTACAAAGTATCAATCAGCGAGGCAAAGCCATACTTCGAGGTACTCGGACAGTTGTATAACTAAATGATCTGGCGATCATTACAATGATAAGGGGATGACTATGGTCATCCCCTTTCCCGTATATGACGGTGTGGCTATTTGTCGAAACAGTTCCTGAAGAACAAGGTCTGGAACTTGATGGAGTTCAGCCAGTATTTCCAGTTGTGGGCACCGGGCCTTACATAGAACTCATGAGGAATGCCTTCTTTCATGAGCTTTTCGTGCAGAGAGCAGTTGACCTGATAGAAGAAGTCCTCTGAGCCGCAGTCGATGATGATGTTCATTGCCTCCGGCTTGAGGAGATATGTCAGGTTTATCACTGTGTTCTTCTCCCAGTTTTCCGGATATTCGTCCTTGGCTCCGATACGCTTCGCTATGCCCCATTTGGTCGGGAACGGCCTGAAGTCTACTCCTCCTGACATGGATCCCATAGAACCATATATGTCCTGATGCCTGATTCCCAGGAACATTGCTCCGTGTCCTCCCATAGAAAGGCCGGTAATGGCTCTTCCAGATCTGTCGGCTATGGTCTTGTAGTTGCTGTCTACATATTCTACAAGCTCCTTCGAAACAAAGGTTTCGTACTGATATTCGGGTGTGAAGGTGCTGTCGAAATACCAACTGTCGTAGCCTCCGTCAGGAAGTACGAAGATGATGTTGTGCTGGTCGGACAGTTTGCCTACGACTCCTTCCTTGGCCCAGCCTGTGTGGTTGTCGCTGTATCCGTGAAGCAGGTAAATGACCGGATATTCCTTTCCTTTCTTATATTTTTCAGGTGTTATTACGGTTACCGGCACATCCTTGTCCATGCTCTTGCTGTAAACCTGTATTTCCTCCTGTTTGAAGGCGAATGACGGGATGCTGAGCAGCACTGATGCCGCAATTATGAGAATAGCTCTTTTCATATCAATGTGTGTCTTATGTGTTGTTTCAGTTCTGATCCATCTGGAGAAGGTCAAGGTATGTCTTCTTCAGACACGACGGGTCACCGGACGAGTGCAGTTCCATGCTGTACTGCTCATTGTCCTTCGGCCTGATTCCCCGCTCCTTCATCACCTCAAGCAGATGGCGGGCTACTGCCGGAGCCGGATCGATGATCTGTGTCTCTCTTTCCGGATAGAGCTCGGATGCCACCTTTTTGATTGTGTCTGTCAGGAAAGGGTAGTGGGTACAGCCGAGGACTATCCTGTCTGCACCTTCGTTCAGAAGGGGGACAAGGCTCTCCCTGACTATGCTTTCCACCTCGGGACCATCAGTCATTCCTTTTTCGACAGCCTCTACGAAGCCCTGGCCGATATGTTCCACTATCCTCACATTCTCGGCCCATCTGCCTCTGTTGATGAGGTATTTGTCTGCTTTGAGAGTGCCGGCGGTGGCCAGTACACCTATGACTCCTGTCCTGGTGCTGAGAGCGGCTGGCTTGATTGCCGGTTCCATGCCTATGAACGGTATTTCGGGATATTCTGAGCGCAGGGTGGAGATTGCGGCGGCAGTTGCGGTATTGCATGCGACCACGATGATGCGTGCTCCCTTGGATAGAAGGAAGTCGCTTATGATGCGTGATCTTTCTATGATGTATTCCTTTGTCTTTTCTCCATATGGACAATGGGCGTTGTCAGAGTAGTAGATATAACTCGCCTGAGGGAGAAGTTTGCGTATCTCCCCGAAGACCGAAAGGCCGCCTGCTCCAGAGTCAAAGATTCCAATCATAGCACTGCAAATATACATAATTATGAAGATAATTTTCATTATATTTGCGTGATTTATGAATATGGAATAAGGATGATAGGCTTAGAACAGATAAAGCAGTTGAGCCAGAGAGTAGAGACTCTCGGCAAGTGTGTCAATATAGAGGAGAAGCGCGCAGATGTGGCTCAGAGGCAGGAGAGGACCTTGGCTGCTGATTTCTGGGATGACCCGAAAGAGGCTGAGAAGTTCCTTAAGGAGATGTCCGGTGTCAAGTTCTGGGTTACCGGTTTCGATAAGGTTGCCGCTGCCGTCGAAGACCTGAATGTGCTCTATGATTTCGCCAAGGAGAGCCTTTCGGATGCTGATGATGAGAATACGGCTGAGGTGGGGGAACTTGAGGAGGCATTCAAGTCTGCATCGAAGGAACTAGAGGCTCTTGAACTTCGCAATATGCTTGGCGAGGAGGGTGATAACCTCGGTGCCGTTCTTACAATCAATTCCGGTGCAGGTGGAACTGAGGCTAACGACTGGTCGGCCATGCTTATGAGAATGTATGTGAGGTGGGCGGAGCGAAACGGATACAAGGTGACTGTGACGGACCAGCTTGAGGGCGAGGACGCAGGTATCAAGTCTGTGACCATGCAGGTTGAGGGTGACTATGCCTTTGGATATCTGAAGGCTGAGAGCGGCGTACATCGTCTTGTCCGCATATCACCTTTCAATGCTCAGGGCAAGCGACAGACCACTTTCTCCTCAGTCTTCGTCTATCCTTTGGTCGATGACAGCATAGAGATTGAGATCAATCCGGGAGATCTCGAGTGGGATACCTATCGTTCGAGTGGTGCCGGTGGCCAGAATGTCAACAAGGTGGAGACCGGAGTCCGTGTAAGACATATACCTTCCGGAATCGTAGTTGAAAACACTGAAACCCGTTCGCAGTTGGATAACAGACAGAATGCACTGCGTATCCTCAAATCGCGTCTGTATGATATAGAATTGAAAAAACGTCAGGAAAAGCAGGCGGAACTCGAGGGACAGAAGAAGAAAATCGAGTGGGGCTCGCAGATCCGAAGCTATGTGCTGCATCCGTACAAGATGGTAAAGGACCTCAGGACAGGTCACGAGACTTCCGACACCCAGGGCGTGCTCGACGGCGATCTGAATGATTTCATGAAGGTCTTCCT
>JAEIGA010010304.1_pt1 | contig 14164 bp, 11 predicted proteins | sample 9270691 | NCBI WGS metagenome assembly JAEIGA01 (sample SAMN17057246, study PRJNA624740) | gut metagenome | biome: biome; isolation source: fecal sample | host: Bos grunniens | place: China: Xizang | collected 2019 | reverse complement strand
TACGATACCCGTTCCGTCTTCGGTGGTAACATAGTCGCCCGCAATTACGCGAAAAGCACCTTCGCCCGGATTTACCCAAGGAATGAGTTGCTCGTATTCCGTACCAACCAAATCGGCACCAATGTATTCGCCAACGATTTCAAATTCTTCGATTTTTTTCTCGCCGAAATAACTTTTGACCAAATCTTTGGCAAGAATGTAGGTGCATTCTTCTGCAGTGTATGGATTTTTTGCTTTTATAACGTTGTATTCGATTTTTGGTCCAACGCAAAGAGCAGTGTTAGAAGGCAAAGTCCAAGGTGTTGTTGTCCAAGCCAAGAAATAGGCGTTTTCGCCAAAACGGTCACCTTTTATTTTGAATTGCGCAGTGCAAGTTGTGTCTTTTACGTCGCGATAGCAGCCCGGTTGATTCAATTCGTGCGAACTAAGTCCAGTCCCTGCTGCTGGCGAATATGGCTGAATGGTGTAACCCTTGTAGAGCAAACCTTTGTTGTAAAGTTGTTTGAGAAGCCACCAAAGTGTTTCGATAAATTTGTTGTCGTAGGTGATGTAAGGATTTTCCAAATCGACCCAATAACCCATTTTTTCGGTTAGCGAAGTCCATTCTTTTGTGTACTTCATCACCTCTTGACGGCAAGCGGCATTGTATTCATCAACGCTGATTTTTTTGCCAATATCTTCTTTGGTAATACCAAGCATTTTTTCTACGCCAAGTTCTACGGGAAGTCCATGAGTGTCCCAACCTGCTTTTCGTTTAACTTGGAAGCCTTGCATGGTTTTGTAACGACAGAAAGTATCTTTTATGGTGCGAGCCATTACGTGGTGAATGCCTGGCATACCATTGGCTGAAGGAGGTCCTTCGAAAAAAATAAATCGTGGCGAACCTTCGCGTGTTTCTATACTTTTGTGAAACAAATCATCGCTTTGCCATTTTTGCAAAACTTCTTTATTGATGTTCGATAAATTGAAATTGGAATACTCCTTAAACTTTTTCATATAATGTGGTTATATTGTTTTTGTACAAAAAAATACTAATACAAATTATCTTGCAAAGATAATAAAAAACAAGGAACTCTCTCTTTAATCTGAAATTGTTATCTTTGCGACCTTTTATGATGAATTTCAAAAAATATATCCCTTTTTATAAACGCAATCTTAAGGTCGCAATTCCTATTATATTTACTCAACTTGGAGGCGGACTTGTTCAACTTGTAGATAATATTATGGTTGGGCATTTGGGTGCTGTCGATTTGGCGGCGGTGGCATTTGCTAATTCTATTTTTATTATGGGATTTGTTTTTGCCATGGGAGCAACTATGGGAATCACTCCACTTGTAGGGCAAGCTTTTGTTCAAGAAGATCATTCGCAGGTGGCTAAATTGTTGCACAACGGAGCTTTCTTTAGTTTGCTTTTTGGTGCTATATTGACAGTATTATTGTTTGTTTGCTATTTTTTTATCGACCAAATGGGACAAGAACCGCGTGTTGCCTCCTTGTCAAAACCATACTATTTGGCTTTGGTTGTCAGTTTGTTGCCGTATATGGTTTTTTGCATTTTAAAGCAATTTTTAGAAGGATTAGGTAATACGAAAGTTGCAATGGCCATAACGATTTTTGCAAACGTACTTAATATTATTCTAAATTATCTGCTTATTTTTGGTAAGTATGGCTTCCCCCAGTTAGGAGCTTTTGGTGCGGGTGTTGCTACGCTTGTGGCTCGCTTGTTGATGCCTGTGCTGTTTTTTGTGGTCATTTTGAAGCATAAGGAGTGGAGTGTTTACCTTAAAGGATTTTCGTGGAAAGCAATATCTCGTTCGGGAGTTTTTTCGGTGGCAAAGGTTGGGTTACCTATTGGAGGACAAATGCTTTTGGAGTGTGCTGCATGGGCTTTGCTTACAATAATTGTTGGGTGGTTGGGAGCAATACCTTTGGCTGCAAATCAAATTGCAAACAATGTTACTACCATTTCGTTTATGATGATAGTTGGTGTATCTTCGGCAACTACTATTAGAGTTAGTCATCAGTTAGGATTGCGAGATTTTTTTGCTTTGAAAATGGCTATGCGAGCAAGCATTCATTTGTGTCTTTTTTTGAATGCTATAATGGCTTGTTTGATGATAGGCTTTCGTTATCAAATACCATTGATTTTTACAACAGACAGAGATGTTGTGGAAATTACAGCACAGCTATTGGTTTTTGCTGGATTGTTTCAGCTTTCTGATGGCTTACAAAGTGTAGGAGCGGGTGTATTGCGTGGTTTGACGGATGTAAAACGACTCGTATTTTATGCTTTCGTTACCTATATCTGTGTAAATATTCCGTTAGGTTATGTTTTGGCATTTACATTTAATATAGGAGTCTCGGGCATTTGGGTGGCTTTTATTATAAGTTTGACGCTTGCTGCTGTGTTGTATCATCGCCGCTGTAGTGTAAAAATAAAACAACTCGAACAGCAGCTAGGGTAATAGTTCCAATTTTATCTCCTCAATTCACCAAAAACAAATAACATTTTTTTACCTTTTCCAACGCATATTTTTTATCTTCCATTTTTAGACGGGAATACATGGAAAATCACAAAATTTGAAAAAGGGGAGGAGACAACGATAGATAAACTTACCTTTATAAATAGCTTGAAATAAAAAAAGGGACTTATGAGTCCCTTTCCTATTATTCTAATGCTTTATATTCAACGTACTGTAAGTTTCCATTAAAGCCTCGTGGTCGTCGGTAATTATCAGGAGTTTGTCGCCCGAAAGCAATGTGGTTTTTCCTGTAGGCACAAAGAACTTTTTGTTGCGTTTTATCATTACCACAAGCGTTTTGTCGGGCAATCCTAAATCCATTAGGGAATTCCCTTTTTCTAGAATTTTGTCGGTAATGGTAATCTCCGTGGTTACCGATTTTATTTCGTCAGAAAAATCAACATCAAAGTCTTCGAGTTTTTTTAGTTGCTTGCTGTTGTCGTCAAGTTTTAGCCATTTTGCCATAATAGGCAATGAAGTGCCTTGTATTAACAACGAGACTAGCGTACAAAAAAATACGATATTGAAAATTGTTCTTGCATGAGGTAGGTTTTCTGCCAAAGGAAGAATGGCAAAAATGATAGGCACAGCTCCACGTAGTCCGCACCACGATACGTAAACTTTGCTGCGGAAATCGATGTGTTTAAACGGCAATAAGCATAAGAAAGCACTAATTGGTCGTGCTACAAAAATCATCACAATGCTGATGATAAGTCCGGGAATTGCTATAGGTATCAATTCAGAAGGATTTACAAGAAGCCCAAGCGTCAGGAACATGAGCAATTGGCAAAGCCATGTTAGCCCATCGAAAAAATTGATGGTAGAGCGTTTGTGTTGAAACGAAGAATTACCAATGATAAGTCCTGCAATGTATACGGCTAAATATCCATTCCCTTTCAAAAAGTAGGTGAGCGAAAAGGTGAGAATGCAAAATGTGAGTACTAAAATAGGATAGAGTGAAGAGTTATCTATTTTTAGCCGATTTATAATCATTATGGCAACTTTGGCTAAAAGGTATCCTGCTAATACTCCAATGCAAAGTTGCATTGCAATCATTCCAAGAATTTGCCAAACGTTTGGCATAGAGTTTAGTTTTACAATTTCGATAAGTGTAATCACTAAAATATAGGCCATAGGGTCGTTACTTCCGCTTTCGAGCTCGAGGGTAGGGCGTAGGTTGTTTTTAAGTCGTAACCCTTTCGAGCGTAATATTGCAAAAACAGAAGCAGAGTCGGTTGAAGACATAATTGCAGCCAAAAGCAATGACGTAATTAATCCCATTTGAGCTGACTTTAAGGTCATTCCAAATATTCCCCAAATAAGAAATCCTGTAATGAATGACATTAGCAATACGCCTAAAGTTGCAAGTGTAACACCTTGTTTTAATACGGGTCTAATTTCGTTTATTTTAGTATCCATCCCTCCCGAAAAAAGAATGATACAAAGCGATACGGTACCGATAGTTTGTGCTATCCCAATGTTGTTAAATTGAATGCCCAATCCGTCGCTTCCGCAAAGCATACCAACGCATAAGAATAGGAGCAATGCTGGCACACCAAAGCGAGAACTTGCTTTACCAGCTATAATACTTAAGAAAAAAAGTAGGGAAAGCCCTAATAGAACTAATTCGAGTTTAATTTCCATAATATATATATGTGAAAAATGTGTACAAAAGTAGAATTATTTTTTTAGAAGATTTCGTTTTTTTAGTCAAAAAAACAATGAACGTAGTTTATAAAATATTTACCTTTGCATTTTATTTTTATAGGTATGAAAGAAACAAAATACATCTTTGTGACAGGAGGCGTTACCTCTTCTTTAGGTAAGGGTATAATTTCGGCTTCTTTAGGAAAATTGCTTCAAGCAAGAGGGTATAAAGTAACTAACCAAAAACTTGATCCTTATATCAATATAAACTCGGGAACACTGAATCCGTATGAACATGGAGAAAGTTATGTAACAGTAGATGGGCATGAGGCTGATTTGGATCTTGGTCATTATGAACGTTTTTTGGGTGTAGAAACATATAAAACAAATAATATTACTACAGGACGTATTTATCAAAATGTTATCAATAAAGAGCGTCGTGGCGATTATTTAGGACGAACAGTTCAAGTAATTCCACATATAACAGACGAAATTAAACAAAATATAAAGCGTTTAGGCGTAAAAGGTGAGTACGATTTTGTTATAACAGAAATAGGTGGAACTGTTGGTGATATTGAGTCGTTGCCATATATAGAAAGTGTTCGTCAATTGAAGTGGGAATTGGGTAATGATAATTGTTGCTGCATACATCTTACTTATGTGCCTTATGTCGCAGCAGCTGGTGAACTTAAAACAAAACCAACTCAACACTCTGTAAAAGAATTGCAACAAGAAGGTGTACAGCCTGATGTATTGGTTTTGCGTACTGAGCATCGTTTGACGTCGGAAGTTCGTAATAAGGTGGCGTTGTTTTGTAATGTTCCATCTGATGCTGTGATAGAGTCAGCAGATGTGAAAACCATCTATGAAGTACCTCTTTGTATGCAACAAGAAGGGTTGGATAAGGTTGTATTGCGTAAGTTAGGTTTGAATCCAAATGATACTGTTGCAGATATGAAGCAATGGAATCATTTCTTGAATAAACTTAATAATGCGGAGGAGAGCGTTACGATAGCTTTGGTAGGAAAATATGTAAAATTGCCTGATGCTTATAAGTCGATTATCGAATCGCTTATTCATGCAGCAGCTTACAATGATAGAAAGCCTAATCTTCAGTTGATTTTATCGGATGATATTACCGACGAGAATGTAAAAGAAAAATTAGGTGCGGCCGATGGTATTTTAATTGCTCCGGGTTCAGGTTTGCGTGGCGTTGATGGTAAAATTGTAGCAGCGAAGTATGCTCGCGAAAATAGCATCCCTTGTTTTGGTATATGCCTTGGTATGCAGTGTATGGTTGTGGAATTTGCACGCAACGTACTTCAATTTAAAGATGCTAATTCGGTAGAGATTGATGCAAAAACTCCATACAATGTGATTGATATTATGGATGAGCAAAAAAGTATGTTGAACCTTGAGGGAGGTGTTCGTTTAGGAGCTTATGAATGTAAATTGAAAGAAGACTCTTTTGTGAAATCAATTTACGGAAAAGAGGTTATAAAAGAACGTCATCGTCATCGTTTTGAGTTTAATAATAAGTATAAAGAACAGTTTGAGGCTGCTGGTTTGGTATGCACCGGCTCAAATCCTGATACAGGTTTGGTGGAAATTGTAGAAATGCCATCGCATACTTGGTACTTAGGAGTTCAGTTTCATCCAGAATATAGTAGTACGGTGATCAATCCTCATCCGTTGTTTATTGATTTTGTCAGAGCAGCAGTTAGTAATAAGAAAAAGTAGGTATAAATGGATAAAAATACAGTTATTGGGTTAGTATTAATTTTTGCAATTATAGTTGGTTTTAGTTGGCTAAATCGCCCAAACGAAGAACAAATTGAAGCTCAAAAGCGTTATCGTGATTCTATACAAAAAGTAGAATTAGCAAAAGCTCAACAGGCTGCTTTGTTAGAGGAATTGCAACAACAAAAAGCAAATACAGATACTTTAGTAAATGCTGAAGTTGCAAAACAATTTTTTGGGAATTTCTCGGAATCAGCGGTTGGTGAAGAACAATTTGTAACCGTAGAAAATGATTTATTAAAGTTAGTTTTTACAACAAAGGGTGGACGCATATATTCTGCGGAGTTGAAGGAGTATAAAACTCATGATTCGTTACCTCTTGTTTTGTTTGATAAAGATGAAAGTATTTTAGATTTTACATTTTTGTCGTCGAACAATCGTGTGTTGCATACAAAAGATTTTTATTTTGAACCAACTTTAATAGAAACTGAAAACGGGCAAAAACTTCAAATGCGTTTGCTTATAGAAGTTGATAAATACCTTGAATTTGAGTATTTATTATCCGCTAATGAGTATAAAGTTGATTTCTTGATAAATGCTCATAATATGTCTGATGAACTTGATGCTAATTCAAATTCGCTAGAAATGTTATGGAAAAGCAAATTGAAAAAACAAGAAAAGGGTCGCAAGTTTGAGGCTCGTTATGCAACACTTAACTATAAATTTACATCGGACGATGTAGAATATTTGAGTGAGTCGAAAGACGATGAAAAAAAGCTCTCAAATAAAATTCAATGGATTGCTTTTAAAGATCAGTTTTTTAGTACTGTGTTAGTCGCAAATCAATCTTTTACATCAACAGCGTTAGAAAGTAAAATTTCGAATAATGTAGATTATTTGAAGGAGTATAAAGCAGAAGCATCTGTTGTGTTTGACCCAACAGGAAAGACCTCTACAGCTTTGAGTTATTTGTTTATTCCAAACAAATATCAAACACTTAAAAAATATGATAAGTTGTATGAGAGTGAGGTCGGTGATAATATGCAAATTAGACGATTGTTGCCTATGGGTTGGTCTCTCTTCCGTTGGATAAATGAATATTTGATAATTCCTATTTTTAATTTCTTTGGAAAATATATTTCAAATTATGGAATTGTAATATTTCTTTTGACATTAGTGGTGAAGATTTTGATTTTCCCATTTACATATAAGTCTTATATTTCATCGGCAAAAATGCGTGTTTTAAAGCCGCAGATAGATGAAATCAATGCAAAGTATCCTCCTGAAAAAGCAATGGAGCGTCAGCAAGCAACGATGAATCTTTATAGTCGTGTTGGGGTTAGTCCAATGAGCGGTTGTTTGCCAATGTTGTTCCAAATGCCAATATTGTTTGCTATGTTTATGTTTTTCCCAACTTGTATAGAGTTACGTCAAGAGAGTTTTCTTTGGGCAAAAGATTTGGCAAGTTACGATGCTATTTTCGAATGGGATGCATATATCCCTTTGATAACTCCTTATTTCGGAAATCATATTAGTTTGTTTTGTTTGTTGATGACAATTACGAATATTGTTTATACAAAAATTAATATGTCAAGTCAAGTGGGAGCTGCAGATCAAATGAAGGTAATGAAATGGATGATGTATTTAATGCCTGTAATGTTTATGTTTATTTTCAATGACTATGCTGCAGGATTAAGTTATTATTATTTCATTTCTTTATTATTGACAATAGTTCAAACATATTTGTTCCGTTTGTTTGTTGACGAAGAAAAATTATTGAAAAAATTAGAAGCTAATAAGAAAAAGCCTATGAAAAAATCAGGTTTTATGGCACGATTAGAGGAAGCACAAAGACAACAGCAAAAGGCTATGCGTGAGCAGATGAAAAAGAAACACTAATATTTACCATAATAGAATTTGAGCCTGATAGTTTTTTTGAATTGTCAGGCTTTTTTAAAAAATGAAACTTTTATTTAAAATTATTGGGACTATATCTTTGGGTTTAGGATTAATTGGTATTTTTCTTCCAGTTTTACCAACTACACCTTTTTTGTTGCTTACGGCAGCATTATATGCAAGAAGTTCCGATAAACTTTACAATTGGTTGATGTCTCATCATTATTTAGGTGCATATATAAAAGACTTCCGAGAGCATCATACATTACCTTTACGAGTTAAAATAATCTCTGTTTCTACTTTGTGGATTACGATTTGTCTCTCTATTTACATGGTAGATATTCTGTTTGTGAAAATAATGTTGATACTTATTGCACTTGCAGTTACGATACATATTTTGCATTATAAAACTAAAAAATAATTTTTTTGAAGGGTTATAACAAAAAATGGGGTGTATTTTACATCCCATTTTTCGTTTTATTATATGTTATTATTAACGACTACTTTTGAATTGTTTTAAAAAGCGAACATCGTTTTCAGAGAACATTCGTAGGTCTTTTACTCTATATTTTAAGTTGGCAATGCGTTCTACGCCAAATCCGAATGCATAACCGGAGTATTCTTTAGAATCAATTCCGCATAAGTCTAGTACATTTGGGTCAACCATACCGCAACCCATAATTTCAACCCAGCCTGTATGCTTACAAAAAGCACAACCTTTACCACTGCATAAGTCGCATGAAATATCCATTTCAGCACTTGGCTCTGTGAATGGGAAATATGAAGGTCGTAGTCGGATTTGTGTTTTTTCACCAAACATTTCTTTTGTAAAATAGAGCAAAGCTTGTTTTAAGTCAGCAAAAGAAACATTTTTGTCGATATACAAACCTTCTATTTGATGGAAGAAGCAATGTGCTCTATATGAAATAGCTTCGTTGCGATATACACGTCCTGGACAAATGACACGAATAGGAGGCTTTTGTGTTGTCATAACTCGTGTTTGTACAGATGAAGTATGAGTACGAAGTAAAACGTCAGGATTCTTTTCAATAAAGAATGTATCTTGCATATCGCGAGCCGGATGCTCTGCAGGGAAGTTTAAGGCTTCGAAAACGTGCCAATCGTCTTCTATTTCAGGACCTTCGGCAAGTACAAATCCTAATTTTGAAAAAATATCAACAATTTCATTTCTAATTAACGAAAGCGGATGTCTTGTCCCGATTTCTATTGGGTCGCAAGGGCGAGTTAAGTCAATTTCTTGAATAGAAAAATCGGTATTTTCAAATGTATCTTTTAATGATTTAATTTTTTCTTGAGCTAAATTTCTTAATTGGTTTAGTTTTTGTCCAATTTCTCTTTTTTGCTCGTTTGGGACATCTCTAAAATCGTTAAATAAAGCAGTAATTTCTCCTTTTTTACTTAAGTATTTTATTCGAAGAGCTTCTACTTCTTCGTTATTGTTAGCTGTCAAATTTTCGATGACATTTGTTAGATTGTTTATTTTTTCAATCATTTCTTCGTTTTTTTAATTTTTGCAAAATTACTATTTTTCTTTGAGATGAGTTAACATAAAGAAGTTAGTTTGAAGTGAAAATGAAAAAAGTAAAAAATATTTTAATGTTTTTTTTGATAAACGTAAATAAAATATTATGTTTGCGTTTCATTTAGAAATAAAAAGTAGGTATGAAAAAAGCATTTTTTACTTTATTGTTAGTAGCATGTAGCTGTGTGGTTTTTGCAGCAGGTGAAAAAAAAGATAAGTTTAATCATAGTTTTAATTTTTGTATTAGCAATTTAAATGATTGCGTTACAGAAACGCCTATGACTGTAACAATCAATTTAACTAAGGATCCTGAAACTTTGTACGATATGTGTACTGTTAAGATGGATGGTAAAACGCTTTCTTTTAGAGTAATTAGCGGTATTGTTCGTGATAAAGTTTATCCTGATTTGAGTTTGATTGAAATGGATGCTATTCCAACAACAAAAAAATGGGCATTGAAGTTTTTAGGAGATCGTGTAAAACTTTATCGTTTAGGTGGAGTTCGTTACGAATTTAAAAATGTAGAGATAGGCGAAACTCTTGGTAGTGTTGCCTCTGATGGTGATTCGCAAGAATAATATAATGATTTAATCATTAAATGATGATACGATTTTTCCAATATTTCTTTTTTTACTTTTATTTAAAAAAATAAGAGCGGGATTTGTTATGTGATATTTGAGAAATTGATAGATAAATAAAATCCCGCTCCAATGAGTGGGATTTTTTAATGCATAAAAAGATGAAAAAAGTAGCTATACAAGGTATTGCAGGTTCGTTTCACGAAATAGCAGCACGACGTTTTTTGGGTGAAGAAGTTGAGATTGTTCCATGTCTTACGTTCAAAGATATTTTTGAACAAGTAACTCCTCAAAATGATTCGTTTGGAGTAATTGCCATAGAGAATACAATAGCAGGAAGTTTATTGCAAAATCACCATTTAATTAGTAATAGCGAATTGCAAATTATTGGCGAATACAAATTGCGTATAGAACATTCTTTAGTAGCTCTTCCTGGACAAAAAATAGAGGATATAAAAGAAGTTCATTCGCATCCTATTGCACTCATGCAGTGCGAAGATTTTCTTTCGCAACACAAAACTATGAAAGCAGTAGAAAGTGAAGATACAGCTTTTAGTGCACGTGAAATAGCAGAGAAAAAACTGAAAGGTCAGGCGGCAATTTGTGGACGTTCTGCAGCAGAAATATATGGTTTGGAGGTACTTGCCGAAGGTATTGAAACCAACAAACATAACTTTACACGTTTTTTGATTGTTACAAATCAAGAAAACGCAAAAAAATGGAACATTGCAAAGGAAACAAATAAAACTTCGTTGATGTTGACTGTGCCACACGAAGAAGGAAGTTTATCGAAAATTCTTACCATTTTTTCGTTTTATCACATAAATTTATCAAAAATCCAATCGCTTCCAATCATTGGTAAAGAATGGGAATATCGTTTTTACATCACTCTTGAATATGATGATTACGAACGTTACCAACAAGCACTTAGTGCAGTAAAACCTTTTGCAAACGAATTCAAAAATCTTGGAGAATATAAAGCTTTTGTAGTATAAAATGGAAACAAAAATACAGCCAGCTGTTCGGCTTAATGCAGTAAATGAATATTATTTCTCGAAAAAACTGAAAGAAATAGCTGCTCTCAATGCAGAGGGGAAGGATATTATTAGTCTTGGAATTGGAAGTCCAGATATGCCTCCATCAACTGAAACGATTGATGTGCTTTGTGAGAATGCTAAAAAAGAAAATGCACATGGCTATCAACCTACGGTTGGGATTCCAGAGCTTCGCCAAGCCATGGCGTCATTTTACAAGCGTTGGTACGATGTGGATTTGAATCCTGCAACTGAAATTCAACCACTTATAGGTTCTAAAGAAGGAATTTTGCACGTTACATTGGCATTGGCAAATGTTGGTGACCAAGTGTTGGTGCCAAATCCGGGTTATCCAACTTACACGTCGCTTAGCAAAATTCTTGGTTGTGAAGTGGTAAACTACGACTTATTGCCTGAAAATAATTGGGAACCCGATTTTGAGACTTTGGAAAAGATGGATTTGAGTCGGATGAAAATAATGTGGACAAACTATCCAAATATGCCAACGGGTGCAAATGCTACGCTAGATTTATATGCTCGTCTTGTTGACTTTGCTAAACGAAAAAACATCGTTGTGGTGAACGACAATCCGTATAGTTTTATTCTTAACAGAAAGCCAATAAGCATACTGAATATTCCAGATGCCAAAAACTATTGCATTGAGTTTAATTCGATGAGCAAAAGTCATAATATGCCGGGTTGGCGTGTAGGAATGTTGGCTACAAATGCCGAATTCGTACAATGGATTTTGAAGATAAAGAGTAATATCGATTCGGGAATGTTTCGTCCATTGCAGTTGGCCGCAGCCCAAGCTTACAACAACTCAGAAACGTGGCACGAAGAAGCCAATTTTAATGTTTATAGCCGCAGGAGAAAGTTGGCTGAGAAGATTATGAATGAACTCGGATGTGAATTCGATAAAAATCAGGTAGGAATGTTTCTTTGGGGACGAATTCCGGAGTCTTATTCCGATGTTGAAGAACTTACCGAGAAAGTATTGCACAAAGCTCGTGTATTCATTACTCCCGGATTTATTTTTGGATCGAATGGTAGTCGTTATGTACGTATTTCGCTTTGTGCCAAAGAAGAAAAACTTTTAGAAGCATTGAATAGAATTAAACAAAATTTGTAAAAAAATATTTTTTAGATATGGAACTTGAATTAAAACCAATAAAGCTACAAGAAGTGGAAGAAAAACGTCCACTTGTAATTGCAGGACCATGTAGTGCGGAGTCGGAAGAACAAACATTAAATACCGCAAAACAACTATCTGCAAAGGGGATAAAGATTTTCCGTGCAGGAATTTGGAAACCACGTACCAAACCCGGAGGTTTCGAAGGTGTTGGAGAGAAAGGGTTGCCTTGGCTGCAACGTGTGAAACAAGAAACTGGTATGTACGTATCAACAGAAGTTGCTACTGCGAAACATGTAGAAGAAGTGTTAAAACACGGCATTGATTTGCTTTGGATTGGGGCAAGAACATCGGCAAACCCCTTTGCGGTGCAAGAAATTGCCGATTCGCTTCGTGGAGTAGATATTCCAGTATTGGTAAAAAATCCTGTGAACCCTGATTTGGAACTTTGGATTGGAGCTTTGGAACGACTAAACAATGCAGGAATCAAACAACTTGGCGTTATACATCGAGGATTTAGTTCGTACGACAAAAAGATCTATCGCAACATTCCTCAGTGGCACATTCCTATCGAACTTCGTCGTCGCTTGCCAAAGTTGCCAATCATTTGCGACCCAAGCCACATTGGAGGACGACGCGAATTGATTGCTCCGCTTTGTCAGCAAGCTATGGACTTGAATTTTGATGGTTTGATGGTAGAGTCGCACGAAAATCCCGATTGTGCTTGGAGCGATGCAATGCAACAAGTAACGCCAGATATTTTAAGTTATATTCTGAATCTTTTGGTAATTCGCGAGGGAAAGCAAACCACTGAAAACTTAAGCGAATTGCGTTCGCAAATTGACGAATGCGACAATCAGTTGATTGAAACACTGGCAAAACGCATGCGTATTTCGCGTGAAATAGGTGTTTTCAAAAAAGAACACAATATGACTATTTTTCAGTCAGGACGCTACGATGAAATTATGAACAAACGTGGCATTCAAGCCGTACAATGCGGTATGGATAGCGAATTTATGAAAAAAGTGTTTGAAGCTATTCACGAAGAATCGGTACGTCAGCAAGTAGAAATTATTAACAAATAAACTTTTCGGCAAAATGAGAATATTGATTTTAGGTGCAGGGAAAATGGGAACGTTTTTTACCGACGCTCTCTGTTTGAAACACGAAGTTGCGCTATACGATCCTGATGCTTCGCGTTTGCGATTTGTATTTAATACACAACGTTTGAGCGAATTGGATGGTGTTCGTGAGTTTAATCCCGAACTCGTTATTAACGCTGCCACCATAAAATACACCATCGAGGCGTTCGAAAAAGTGTTGCCCTATGTGTCCAAAGATTGTATCTTGTCCGATATTGCTTCGGTAAAAACGGGACTTCCTGAATTTTACAAAAAAACGGGAATGCGTTTTGTTTCTACGCACCCGATGTTCGGGCCTACGTTTGCACGACTCGATAATCTTTCGAATGAAAACGCCATTATCATTGCCGAATCTGATTATTTGGGAAAAATGTTTTTCAAAGATTTCTATAACTCGCTGAAGCTGAATATCTTTGAATATTCGTTTGAGGAACACGACGAAACGATTGCTTATTCGCTTTCGTTGCCGTTTGTGTCGTCGTTGGTTTTTTCTGCCATTATGAAGCACCAAGACGCTCCGGGTACGACGTTCAAAAAACACATGGCTGTGGCTCGCGGATTGCTCTCGGAAGACGATTATTTGCTTTCCGAAATTCTTTTCAATCCACACACACCCAATCAGGTAGAAAAAATACAAACCGAGCTGGAACTTCTGCTTGACATCATCCGCCAAAAAGACACTGATGCCATGCAGACCTTCCTCAAAAAAGTACGAAAGAATATTGAGTAAAAAAATAAAATCCCTCATTTGAGGGATTTTATTTTTATTGTTTTTATAGGAACATTTGTTTTTTCTATATTAGATAATCAGTTGTTTAATACAAGAATCCAAATAGCCAAAGCGGAATCTTATTTCCCAATGCATACTCAATATCATCCGCTGCAATGAAGGCATTTTCGGTATTGGCAATTTGTTTGCCATCTTTGCTT
>JAEIGA010010303.1_pt1 | contig 14164 bp, 14 predicted proteins | sample 9270691 | NCBI WGS metagenome assembly JAEIGA01 (sample SAMN17057246, study PRJNA624740) | gut metagenome | biome: biome; isolation source: fecal sample | host: Bos grunniens | place: China: Xizang | collected 2019 | reverse complement strand
CCTTGAATACCTTGAACACCGCTTTGCGTAAGGATGCTGCAGCAGCCCGCAAAGAGGCGCAAAAAGCAAAACAGGACTTCGAAAAATTGAGCAAGACCACCGATGAATACGCAAAACAAATTGAAAAAGGTTCGGTGGTGAAAGGCCGTGGCGTCCGCATGGTGGCCATCAACGCTTCCAACAAAGAAACCGACCGCAGCAGTCGTGTAGAAAAATTCCGTACTTGCGTTCACTTGGTGGAAAACTCCATTGCAACCCGTGGTTTGAGAAATGTTTACATCCGCGTCAAAGGTCCGGATGGAATTTTGATGACCGGAGACCAACAGCAAATCTTCGAAATGAACGGTGAGCAGATGATTTACTCGGCTTCCCGCGAAGTGGACTACCAAGGAGCTGAAGTAGAAGTTTGCATCTACTTCCAATCTGTAACCGGATATGTCAAAGGTGTTTATACCGTAGACGTTTATACCAAAGAAGGCAAACTCGGATCGGCTGATTTGTTGCTCCGATAATCCCTGGCGTTTTGGCAGGTATTTACGTACACGTTCCGTTCTGCACCTCCTTCTGTACCTATTGCGACTTTTATTCCATCACGCAATTGGGCAAGAAGCCGCTCTACTTGGAGGGTCTGGAACGTGAGGTCCACCGGCAAGCTGAATTCTTTAACGGAGTTCCCCCGACAACCCTGTACCTGGGTGGGGGGACTCCGTCTTTGTTGTCTTCTGAAGAGTTGAGTCGGGTGTTTGCCTGCCTGGACACGGTGTTTCTACGTCCACACGGGCTTTCTTTTGAACAGTTGGACGAAGTGACGATGGAAGTCAACCCGGATGATGTGACCTACGAACGGGCTGTCTTTTGGAAGTCGTTGGGAATTTCTCGCATCAGCATGGGTGTGCAGTCCTTTCATCCGGAGGTGTTGCGTTGGATGGGCCGGCGTCACACCGCAGAGCAGGCGATTCGGGCCTACCACGATTTGCGGCGGGCGGGCTTTGACAACATCAGTCTTGATTTGATCTTTGGCTACGAGTCCGGCGTCGGTTCGGATGTTTTGGTGGCTTGGGATCAGGATTTGGCCCAAATGATTGCGTTGGCACCGGAGCACATTTCGGCCTATCAGCTGAGCATTGAGCCGGGCAGCAAACTGGCCCAATGGGTGCAGCAGGGCAAGGTACGCGAATTGGATCCCGAGCTTTCTGCCCAAGAATATGCGCTTTTGCAGTCTCGGCTTGCCGCAGCCGGCTACCTGCAGTATGAAATCTCTAACTTTGCGAAACCGGGCCGTTGTGCGATCCACAACCGCTCGTATTGGTTGCGGGAACCTTATCTGGGCCTGGGACCTGCGGCCCATTCTTTCAATGGTACACGTCGTTGGTGGAATCCGGAAGATGTGCAGATGTATGCTGCCGGCGAAGGTGTGGTGAATGAAGACCTAACGCCGCGGGATGCATTTAACGAGCAATGGATGTTGGGTCTGCGTCGGGCAGAGGGCTTTCCCCTGGCTTCGTTGGATCCCCAATTGTATGCCAACGTGGCTGGTGACGTAGAGCGTTTGGTACGCCAAGGCAGCCTGCAAAAGAGCTCCGAGGGGTACATAAAAATACCGTCGGAAAAACTCTTTGTTTCCGACGGCATTATCTGTGAGTTGATGTTGGACTAGTGAGCGTGACCGCAACCGCATTCTACGGGTGCAGCACCTGCGTTGAAGTAAGCAGCTACGGCTACTACAGCGAACAAACCGCAAATGATGGTAGCGAAGATGTAAGCAGCAATTTTCCAACGTTTGATCCAAATGTTGTTGTTCAAACCGAGGGTTTGGAATGCGCTCCAGAAACCGTGAGTCAAGTGGAACCACAAAGCAGCAAACCATACCAAGTAGATGATGGTTACAAACAAGTTTCCAAAGGTACGGTCCATCAGGAAGTTCGGATCCATTTGGTGTTCTCCTTGGAAGTGGAGGAGTTGCATGTCAGCCCAGAAGTGGGTCAAGTGGAAACCAAGAACTCCGAGAACGATGATACCCAAAACGAGCATGTTTTTGGAAGCCCATGAGCTGGCGTCTCCTTTGTGAGCTACAGCATAACGTTGACGGCCACGAGCTTTCAAGTTCGTTGCAGACAAGTAGAATGCGTAGAGGATGTGGATAATGAAGCCCAAAGCCAAGACCGGAACCATAACGGTGATGATCGGGAGGGACATGAAGTCGCAACCAGCTTGGAATGCTTCGTCACTGATGAGCGACAAGGAGTTGATCACTGCGTGAAGGAGCAGGAAGATGACCAGGAAAAGGCCAGAGATGCTCATAATGAGCTTCTTTCCGATGGATGAGGAAAAAATGTTTGCCATATTTTTTTTGTTAATAATTTGTTTCACCGTTAAACGTAGTGCAAAGATAGAATCTTACTTGCGATTTTCATAATATTTGGCTACTTTTGTTTTCGTCAAAAAGAAAAAACAACATCCTATGAAATACGAAAGAATCTTACTCAAACTCAGTGGAGAGAGCCTCGGAGGAGGTACTGGCCGGGGTATTAACGAGGAAGTTTTGGCGGAATACTCGCAACAAATTGCCGACTTGGCACGCAGTGGTATCCAAGTGGCAATTGTCATCGGTGGCGGCAATATTTTCCGGGGTCTGTCCGGCGTTGGTAAGGGTTTTGACCGTGTACACGGTGATCAGATGGGTATGTTGGCAACGGTAATCAACAGCATTGCCTTGTCAATGGGGATCCGTAGCGCAGGGGTTGAGGCAGAGGTGTTTACTTCTACACCCATGGAGCCGATGGCCCGCTATTACGAGCGTGACCGTGCCGTAGCCTTTATGAAGAATGGTGGTGTTGCCATCATTGCAGGAGGAACCGGTAATCCGTTCTTTACCACTGACTCGGCGGCTGCGTTGCGTGCCTGTGAAATCGGAGCAGATGTGTTGTTGAAAGGAACCCGCGTGGACGGTGTTTATACGGCCGATCCGGAAAAGGATCCGACAGCGACCAAATACGACCGCCTGACGTATGGAAAAGCCCTCGCGGATCAATTGAAGATCATGGATGCAACCGCGTTTGCACTTTGTCAGGAGAACGGCATGGACATCATCGTCTTTGACATGAACCGTCCTGGAAACCTGGAACGTTTGGCAAAAGGAGAACAAGTAGGTACCTTGGTATCTGACAAATAAGAATTAAAATCATTGAGCTATGATAGAAAAATCAAAATCAATTATCAGTGCGGCGAATGAAAAAATGGAAAGCGCCGTTATGTTCTTGGAAGAGGATTTGAAAACCTACCGTGCCGGTAAGGCAAACCCTTCTGTATTCAATGGTGTGATGGTGAACTACTATGGTTCTCCGACTCCGCTCAACCAAGTAGCCAGCATCAACGTGCCTGATGCAAAGACCATGTTGATCCAACCTTGGGAAAAGAGCCTCATTCCGACCATTGAAAAGGCCATCATGGATGCCAACTTGGGCTTCACTCCCCAAAACAATGGCGAGCACATCCGCATCAACATTCCCCCGTTGACCGAAGACCGTCGTAAAGAATTGGTGAAAAAATCCAAAGCGGCTGGCGAAAATGCGAAGATCAGCATCCGCAACGCCCGTCGTGACGGCATTGAAGCTTTGAAGAAAGCGCAAAAAGACGGTATGCCGGAAGACATGGTAAAAGATTCAGAAGGCTTGATCCAAAAAGACGTGGACGGTTTCAACAAGAAGGTTGACGAATTGTTGGCTGCCAAAGAAAAAGAAATCTTGACTGTCTGATGGTATCTACACTCTTGCCTTTGGAAACATGGGGTCTTTTCTCTTCGGGGAAAAGACCTGTTGTTATTTCAGGACCTTGTAGCGCTGAAAGCCGCGAAGGGGTCTTGGGAGCGGCAAGAGCTGTGTCAGCATTGGGGGTCGAGGTATTCCGAGCGGGTGCTTGGAAGCCCCGGACGTCTCCCCATTCCTTTGCGGGTTTTGGCGAGGAAGCCCTGCCCTGGTTGGTGGAGGCCCGCGCAGAAACCGGGATGAAGGTCATGACGGAGGTTGCATCTCCGTTGCACGTGGAGGCGGTGTTGAAGGCCGGTTTGGATGCGGTATGGATCGGTGCCCGAACCACGACCAATCCGTTCCTCGTTCAAGAAATTGCAGAGGCCTTGCGTGGGTCGGACTTGCCGGTACTGGTGAAGAATCCCATGAGCCAGGAAGTGGCTTTGTGGATCGGAGCCCTGGAGCGCTTGGCCGATGTGGGCCTGAAAAAATTGGGTGTGATTCACCGCGGATTCACTTCTTGTGAGCCCTCCCGATACCGGAATTTGCCCTATTGGCAGATTCCCATTTCCCTGAAACAACAAATTGCGGGGCTGCCTGTATTCTGTGATCCCAGTCACATTGCGGGCGACCGCTCGTACGTCAGTGAAATTGCCCATCAGGCGTCAGACATTGGTTTTGACGGCTTGATGATCGAATGTCACCAAAACCCTTCGGCTGCCTTGAGCGATGCCTCGCAGCAGATTACGCCCGCAGAATTGGGTCGTTTGTTGCGGAGTTTGGAACACCGCAGTGTGTCGGTGGAGGATGGCCAGATGCAGGCGTTGCTGGATGATTATCGGGCACGGATCGACCGTCTGGATGCCGATCTGTTGCAAACCTTGGCCCATCGGATGGAAATCTCCGAGCAGATTGGTTTGCTGAAAAAAGAACACCAGCTGTCGGTTGTTCAGCCGCAGCGTTGGGAGAAGTTGGAAGAACGGGCCGTAAAAAATGGCGCCGATCTGGGGCTGGATGCGGATTTCGTCCGTCGGCTGTTCCGACTCATCCACCAGGCCTCGATCGAGCGCCAATTTTAGCAATCACAGAAACGCCCGGTCGGGCTGGATCGTTCTTGTTAGAACAGGAAGCCGGTGTTGATGTAGAAACTTCCGTTTCCGTCTTGTTTGTTGAACGGTTTTCCGTATTCAAAAGCTACGATGAAATTTTGATTCATGATGAAGCGCAAGCCTGCCCCAGCGGTGAGGTGGAGTTGGTCGTTTGCCGTTCCTAAAGCCCGGTAGGCTTCGTATTCCGCCCGGTAGGCTTCGTTCGGGGTCATTTCATAGGGACGTACGGTGATACCGCCATCGCAGAACGCGCTGACACCGAAGGCAATGTTTTGGTTCCATAATGCGAATTCCACAAATCGGTAACGCAATTCTGCGTTGAAGAAGGCTACGTCCAGACCTTGTACGCGGTTACGCAGCATTCCGCGGACCGTCCGGTAACCTCCTACGGCGTCGCGGTTGAATCCTTCCCCAAAGACGGAGAGGAAGGGTAAATCATAGTAAGGTGCGTAGTTGCCCATGGTTCCTTGGTAGTTCAAGCGGTAGGCAAACACCACTTGGTCGTTGTACAAAGGAAGGTAATGGCGGAAGGTAATGGCGTAACGGTAGTAGGATTCGGCCTGGGTGCCACCCAGGAATTTCGGAGCAAGGAGGGTGTGTGCTTCGGCCCAAATGCCGCGGCTGGGAGCACCTTCACGGTCGCGGGTATCGTACATCAGCCCCAGGCGGAGCATGCTGGTGATGCCACCGTCGATGTCATTTTCCGGTAGCAGTCCCCATTTTGCGTAATTCTCAAACAGGCTGGTTTCTGATTCTGCGCGAACACCTGCTTTGGTGCTGGAGAAGAAGTATCCAGCTTCCCAGAAGAGTTTGTTGTCCCAGATATTGCCGCTGAAGTCGGCCTTGGCCATATTCACACTGCGGTCCATCCGGTAGAAAGCCGTGCCCAGGCTCGGATCATAAAAGGATTCGTAGCCGTTAAATCCATAGAAGTCCAGCGCCTTGTCTACCATGCGGGTCAATGCAAACGAACTGCGGACGCCCGGAATGAGGTATTTGGAGTCATAGGACAGGGTGAAGAATTGGGTTCCTTTGGTGTAGAAGGAGGCTTCAATGTACCATTTCTCTTTGTAGTTAGGGTAGTAGGAGCCATCTCCGAAATTATAAATGTTCAGTAGGGCACCGTATTGGAAACCTTTGTCAGCATCGAAGGCTACGACGGGAAGTGGACCGAAGTTGTAGCCGGTTTTTGTGATTTCTTGGGCTTTTGCGGGTTGGCAAAAGAGCAAACCCAACAGCAGGGACAGACAGAATATCTTTTTCATCGGGTTTCAGTATTAAGTTGTTGATAGAGTTCACGGGCTTTGCAGATGGCTTGGCGCAGGCCTTTGTTGCAGGTCAGTTTCCAGTCAGAAACCAGCAGACGCAGGGTGCGGAAGGCATCTTGTGCAAAGATCGGGAAAGGGGTCAGGGCGGTAAACGCCAAAAGGGCCCATTCCCAAGGCAGGTTGCAGAAGAGCAGGATGCCGTAAATGAGCATCATCAGGGGCCAGAAAATCAGGTTGAGTACCAGACGGATGGAATTGTGGAAGGCGCGGTCCTTGAACAAACCTAGCAGGATCTTGCCGATGCCGGCAATGGGAGCTTGGGCCAGGAGACATACCAGCAGGTAGGGCGCGCAGATCAGACTCAACAAGTAATTGGGCAGATGTTTGCACCAGGGACGGCGGGCCGAGGTCGTTGCGCAGCTGATTTTGTGTTGCATGCGGCTATCGTGAATCTCCTGACACAATTGCAGGAGTTCTTCCATTTTCTGAGGCTGGCTTTCGCTCCAGGAGGTAATGTTTTTGGCAATGCGTTGGCTGGCTTTGACGCGGCAGTGCAGTTTGCTGCCCACAAAGCCTTCGTTGCGCATTTCGTCTTGTGTGGTCTCACTGACCAGGGTGACCAGCTCGTGGGAGGCATCGTATCGCTCGTTGGCGGGCAGGTATAGAATCAGTTGCTGCATTGCCTTGGTCAACTTTTGACGCAGCAGGTTGGTGAGCTCGGCCGGTTGGAGTTCCGGATGCGCTTTTTGCTGTTCCCGGAGGTTGATCGGCTCGCCTACTTGGATGAAGACGGTGGACCGGTAGCGGTAATAGTTGCCGTATTCAATGCCGACGGGTACGATGCAGACGTCGCGTTTGTCTCCTAACAGTTCCTGGGCTTGCAAACCGATGCGGAAGATGCCTTTGCCCAACGGTAGGAGGGAGTGTTGCGGACGATGGGTGCCTTCCGGCAGGATGCAGAAAGGAACGCCGTCTTCGAGGACGCTGACGCTTTTGTCAATGGTTTCCTGGTTCTTCTTAACTTCGTCCACACCGTCGCGGATACGCATAATCGGCATGATTTTCAAGAAGGTTAGGATTTTGGCCAGGATGCGGACCCTGAACATGTCGGCTCGGGCGACGAAAACCTTGTAGGGTTCGTTCATGGAGAGCACAATCAGCGCATCCATCAAGGCGTTGCTGTGGTTTGGCGCCAGGATGATGGAGGTGTTTTCCGGGATGTTCTCCAACCCGACAATCTCGTGCTCACGGTAAGCATGGATCAGGGACCAGTCCACGTAGTGACGCAGCCAGGTGTATAGTTTGCTGCTGTCTTGAATTTTTTTAGCAGGTTTCATGGTCTTTCAACGATTTGCGTCGGAAGAGGGTAGCCACCGTCAAGCCGGATACGATGTGCCAGATACCCCACCAGGCTGTGATAAAGAGCATACCCCCGGTACCTTCTTGCGGGAAGATGTTCGGGTTGAAGAGCAGTACCAGACCGAGACCGGAGTTTTGGATGCCGACTTCAATGGTCAGGGAGCGACGGTCGCGTACGGGAAGTTTTGCCGCACGGGCACCCCAATAACCCAATGACAGGGCCAAAAAGTTGTGGACCATCACGATGAAGAAGACATACCAGATGTGGTTGATGAAGATGGTGAAGTTTTGGGAGAAGGAGATTACAATCATCGCCATGAAAAAGACGATGGAGGCTCCTTGCATCGGTTTTTTTACTTTCTCTGTCCAATTCGGGCAGTACTTGGTGAAGAGCATACCGAGGATAATCGGAATACCGAGCAACAAGCAGACTTGCCAGAACATCGGCCAGAAGGCAATGGTCAGTTCCGGGATGGTCGTGGCGCCTTTGCGCACCAGCAGGTTGACATACATTTTACCCCAAAAGGCAAAGTTGATCGGGGTGATGAATGTTGCTGTACAAGTGCTGACAGCGGTCATGCTGACTGACAGTTCGACGTTTCCTTTGGAGAAGGAGGACATGAAGTTGGAGATGTTTCCTCCTGGGCAGGAAGCGACGAGAAGCATGCCCAAGGCAACCATCGGGGTGATCCAGGGGGAGAGGATGGAAACCAGCAAAAAGGTAATGGCCGGCAATCCGATCCATTGCAGCAACAAACCTACGACAACAGACTTCGGTTTGCTGAAAACTTCTTTGAACATACTCGGGCGGATGCCCAATGCGACCCCGAACATGATGAAGGCCAATACCCAGTTGATGGCGTTGATGCCTCCTTCGTTGAAATTGATGGTAATCGCATCTAATGACAATAATTGTTCGTACATGGTTCAGGTTTTAGTGGGTTTTATTCGCGGATGGCTTTGATGCCCGGAAGCTCGATACCTTCCAGGTATTCCAACATGGCGCCACCGCCGGTTGATACATAACTTACATCGTTGGCAAAGCCCATTTGGGTTACCGCAGCAACGGAGTCACCGCCACCAACCAAGGTGAAGGCGCCCGTTTTGGTCACTTCTGCCAAAATGCGGGCGATGCGTTTGGTGCCTTTTGCAAAGTTCGGCATTTCAAATACGCCCACGGGACCGTTCCACAGGATGGTGCGGGATTCGCGCAGGACTTTCTCCCAGCGGTCCAATGAGTTGTCGCTGGCATCCATGCCTTCCCAACCGTCTTCGATGGCGTTGGACGGGAATACTTTGGTCGGAGCATCGTTGCGGAATTCTTGGGTGGTGATGACCTCGGTCGTGAAGTAGAGGTTCACGCCTTTGGCTTTCGCTTTTTCGAGGATGGTGCGGGCCAATTCCAATTGGTCATCTTCGCAGAGGGAGTTTCCGATGTGTCCACCTTGGGCTTTCATGAAGGTGTACACCATACCGCCACCGATCATCATGTTGTCCACGAAATCCATCAGGTGTTCGATGATGGCGATTTTGGAGGATACTTTTGCGCCGCCCAAGATGGCGGTCAACGGACGTTCCGGATGACCGAGGACTTGGTCGATGGCTTTGATTTCACCTTCCATCAGGTAACCGAACATTTTGTCGTTCGGGAAGTATTTTGCGATCAATGCAGTCGAAGCGTGGGCACGGTGAGCGGTACCGAAGGCATCGTTGATGTAGCAGTCTGCGTAGGAAGCAAGGCGTTCAACGAATGCTTTTTGGCTTTCTTTTACCGTAGCTTTGGCCGCTTTTTTCTCCTCGTCGGTAGCGTCTTCAGCCAATCCGCGGGGTTTGCCTTCTTCTTCTGCATAGAAACGGAGGTTTTCCAACAACAACACTTCGCCCGGTTTCAAGGCAGCGGCTTGTGCGTCAGCTTCCATACAATCGGTTGCAAACTGAACGGGGCAACCGAGGTATTCTTCGATGCGGGCAATGATGTGCTTGAGGGAGAACTTTTCAGCAGGTCCTTTCGGACGACCGAGGTGAGACATGATGATCAAGGCACCACCTCCTTCCAGAACTCGTTTCAAAGTCGGGATGGCCGCTCTGATCCGGGTATCATCCGTGATTTCGAATTGTTCGTTCAAGGGAACGTTAAAGTCCACGCGAACAATGGCTTTCTTGCCGCTAAAGTCGTACGTGCTGATGTTTTGCATACTATCTAAAATTAAGGTTTTTCAAAGCAATATTCCGAGCAAAGGTAATGAGAAAAAATCTTTTTCCCTATCTTTGGGCACTTAATTGGACGAATATGCTGATACAGACCCCTCCAACCGCGTGGAAAGATTACGAGCTGATTGACTCGGGAAACTTTGAAAAACTGGAACGATTTGGCCCTTATGTGATGGCGCGTCCCGAACCGAAAGCATTGTGGAACAAAGCTTTGACGGATTTGGAGTGGCGACATCTCTCGCACACAACTTTCCAGGCAGGAGCCGGTTTTGGCCGTGCCGGTAAGGAGGATAGCGGTACTTGGAAAATGTCCAAACGCATGGCCGACCAATGGACGATCCGTTACGGCGGTGCTGAGAACGGTGCCACACCGGGTCTGGATTTCTGTTTGCGCCTGGGATTGACCTCGTTCAAACACGTGGGCGTATTCCCGGAACAGGCTCCCAACTGGGATTTTATTTACGCCCAAACCCGTCGTGTGGCGGAAGAACTCAAGCAAATGCCGCGTTCGTTGAACCAAACGCCCAAAGTCCTGAACCTCTTTGCTTATACGGGTGCGGCTTCGTTGGCAGCCCGTTGTGCAGGAGCGGAAGTAACCCACTTGGATTCGGTGAAACAAGTGGTGACATGGGCTCGTAATAACATGGAGTTGAGTAAATTGGACAATGTTCGTTGGATTGTTGAGGATGCCTTGAAATTTGTACGTCGCGAAGTGCGTCGGGGCAACAAATACAACGGACTCATCCTGGACCCGCCGGCCTATGGCCACGGACCCGATGGGGAAAAATGGAAGCTGGATGAGTGTCTGTACGAACTCCTTGATCAAGTTTCTCAAATTCTGGCCCCCGAACATGCTTTCATGGTCGTGAACCTGTATTCCAACGGCTACACTTCTGTTCTGTGTGATACCTTGGTCAAAGAGACTTTCGGTCCGGCCGGTGTCCGTCAGTCCGGTGAGTTGGTGTTGCAAGACCGTGCCGGTCGTGCGTTGCCGTTGAGTGTGTTTACCCGATTGAGTCGTTAATTAAAGTTGTAGATTCCTATAGATTATGGATTTGTTAAGTATTGTATGGAATGCGGACCCGGAGATTTTCCGCATCGGTGGATTTGCTTTGCGCTATTATTCGGTGTTGTTCCTTTCGGGTTTTATTTTGGGATATTACATCTTCCGATGGTTCTATAAACGAGAACATTTGCCGTTGGAACAGTTGGATACACTCTTTTTTGTGTCTTTGATTTCGGCTTTGATCGGTGCCCGTCTCGGACACGTGATCGGTTACGATCTCCGTTACTACCTGGCCCATCCCTGGGAAATTCTGATGACCTGGAAGGGCGGTTTGGCAAGCCACGGCGGCGCCGTAGGTCTGTTGATCGGTTTGTGGTGGTACATTCGTCGCTACGGCCGTAAGTACGGTATCAGTTACCTGTGGTTGTTGGACCGTTTCGTGATTACCGTGACTTTTGCTGGAGCCTGCATCCGTTTGGGTAACTTGATGAACTCCGAAATTTATGGGGATGTGACGAACCTGCCTTGGGGCTTTGTATTTGCCCGCAACGGTGAACTTTTGCCGAAGCACCCGACGCAGTTGTACGAGGCCCTTTCTTACCTGATCCTGGGTTTTGTAATGGTTTGGTTGTACAAGCATCGCTTGCCCAAACTCAAACAAGGTACGTTGTTCGGTATCTTCCTGACCTTCCTCTTTGGAGCGCGCTTTGTCATTGAATTCATCAAAGAACCGCAATCTGATTTTGAAGTGGATATGTTGTTCAACATGGGACAATTGTTGAGCCTTCCCTTCATTGTAGTGGGAATTGCCATCTGGATTTGGAGTGTGCGCAAGGGTAAACCGGCGATGCTCCCTCCTCGTAAGAATCAACGCGTGGTCCGCTAGCTGCGTTCCATTTCTCGTCGCAGGTCTTTTTCTTTGATGGTCTGACGTTTGTCGTACTCGCGTTTGCCTCGAGCCAGGGAAATGTTGAGTTTGGCGTAGCCGTTCTCAGCAATGAAGAGTCGGGTGGCGACGATGGTCATCCCTTTTTCTTGGGAGGCGCGTTTGAGTTTGCGCAACTCCCGTTTGTTCAGCAGGAGTTTGCGGTCGCGTCTGGGGTCGTGTTTGTTGAAGGTTCCCCACCAGTAGTCGGCTACGTGCATGTTTTTCACAAAGAGTTCGGTGTTCACGAAATAGCAATAACTATCCGTCAAGGAGGCTTTGCCTGCCCGGATGGATTTGATTTCCGTTCCTGTCAGCACAATCCCTGCGGTAAAACTCTCGATAAATTCGTATTCAAACGAGGCCCGTTTGTTTTTGATCTCAACTTTACTCTTTGCTTTTGCCATAATCGAGTGCAAAATTAATTATTTTTGTCATTGCTATGTACAACTTTAAGCAGATATTGGACCAATGCCGTGGCAAGCGCATTGTTTGTGTATTGGGGCCGACAGCCTCTGGCAAAACCCGTTTTGCCGTTCGTTTGGCGGACGCCCTCGGGGCCGAGATTATCTCAGCAGACTCCCGTCAGGTCTATCGGGGGATGGACATCGGAACGGGTAAGGACTTGGCGGACTATGCCTTTGTGAGACCGGATGGTTCTCAGGCACAGGTGCCTTATCATTTGATTGATGTGGCAGACGCAGGGGAAAAGTACGACATCTTCCGCTACCAACGCGATTTTGCTACGGCCTTTACCGACATCGTTTCTCGGGGTAAGCCCGTGGTCCTATGCGGTGGATCGGGTCTGTACATCGAGGCGGCCCTGCGTGGGTATTCCTTGCCCGAAGTGCCACCGAATCCGGAATTGCGTGCGGAGTTGGAGCAGGAGACAGATGAAGTCCTGATTGCCCGTCTTGCGTCGTTGAAGAAGTTACACAATCATACCGATTACGATACGCGCAAGCGGCTGATTCGGGCTCTGGAAATTGCCATTTATCAGTCAGAGCATCCTGACGAGGAGGTTTATCGGGAAGGGGAACGGGTACTGTTTGAGCCGGATGAAGTGTTGTACCTGGGTGTTTCAGTTTCTCGGGATGAGCGAAACCGGCGCATCGACCTGCGCCTGGAAGCCCGTTTGCAGGAGGGACTGGTGGAAGAGGTCCGTCAGTTGTTGGCGTCTGGAATTCCTGCAGAGAACCTGCTTTACTACGGTTTGGAGTACAAATTTCTCACCTTGTACTTAACGGGTGAGCTTTCGTATGAGGCGATGGTTTCCCAGTTGCGTACCGCGATCCATCAGTTTGCCAAACGGCAGATGACTTGGTTTCGGGGGATGGAACGTCGGGGAATCCCCATCGTTTGGGTAGATCCGGCTCCCGAAGTGTGGATGATTTATCCGGAGTACACCCGCCACCGTTCGGATGTGGCTTATAGTTGGTTTCAGGAGGAGGGGCGGCATTTGGGTCTGGTTGTGAAAATCCGGTTTTTTGAAGATTTTGAGCCGAAAGCGGCCTTTGGTTTTGAAGGAGCTGAGCGTTGGCCTGATTTTGTCCTGGTTCGTGGGTATGACCGTCCTGTGTCAGAATTCTTTGAGGAACAAGGCATACCGGTATTCAACCGGGCTGATGCCATGTTTGCCTCTCGGGATAAATGGACAACAACTGAGCGTTTGGAGGCGGCTCAGTTGCCGACGCCCCGAACCTTGTGTGGTCCTTGCTCCTGGGAGGAGGCATCTTCCTTGGGATTTCCGTTTGTCTTCAAGCACCGGACGGGTTCCAAAGGGGAGGAAGTGTTCTTGGTGAAAACACAGGGGGATTTTGTTGCTTTGTCGGAACAGGCTACTTCGTACCTCTGTCAAGCTTACGTGGAACACAGCAAAGGACGTGATGTACGGGTGTGGGTGATGGGTGATCGTGCCGTGGCAGCGGTGTTGCGCTACAACGAGTCTTCGTTCAAGTCCAATTTCGCCCAAGGAGGTTCTGCTCTGCCTTTTGATCTGACAACGCAGGCTGGCCAAGCGGCTGCATCGTTGGCAGTAGCTGCTTCGCAGGCTGTCGGTTTGTTCTTCTCTGGCGTGGATCTGCTCTTTATGCCCGATGGTTCGTGGACTGTTTGTGAGGTCAACGGCAATGCCGGTTTTCGGACAGTGTCCTCTATTTCTGATTTCAACATGCCGCGGGAACTGTTGCAATGTTGCTGGAAGAAATCGCTGTAGGATAAGCACGGAATGGTTCGTCGGAACAAGTTCCGACTTCATCCCTCCCACCGCTTCGCGCTGCTCGCGGCGGGCCCCTCCCGTTCAATGGCCACGGGCGGCCATCCATTCCTTAACTTATCCTACAGCGATAGCAAAGAAGTGTTTATGTGTGTGCGAAGACAAAAAAAAGGCTGACGTTGAGGGAGGGCACTGAAAAAGGTGCCTAACCAGAAGGCCTCTGACAATTAAGACAATCGAAGGATATCGAGATATTTCGGTATCCTTCGATTTTTTCGATTCTCAATGTGATGATTGTTCGATTTAAGGGTATATTTCTGGTATT
>JAEIGA010010302.1_pt1 | contig 14164 bp, 26 predicted proteins | sample 9270691 | NCBI WGS metagenome assembly JAEIGA01 (sample SAMN17057246, study PRJNA624740) | gut metagenome | biome: biome; isolation source: fecal sample | host: Bos grunniens | place: China: Xizang | collected 2019 | reverse complement strand
GATTAACTCAGCTGGTAGAGTGTTTCCCTTACAAGGAAGAAGTCACAGGTTCGAGCCCTGTATCCTGTACCACGGCTCGATGTTTAGCTTACATACCGGTTCAAGAGCCAAAGAAATAACGAGGAACGTATGCAAGGGCGTTTAGGGAACCGTTTAGTCACTTGAAGGAAATAACGGAACAAAGCTAGCTTGGGTTGGTAAACCTCTTCGAGGAGGAAGCTTCCATTTCTAATATTCTAAATCTTGTGTAAAGTTGGTATGTGTGGTGTAGTTAATGGCTCGTTCGAATCGAGTATAAAACACAAGGCGCTGATTTAGACTACACGAACGAATCAGTAATATATGCGATAGTAGCTCAGCAGGTTAGAGTACACGCCTGATAAGCGTGTGGTCGGTGGTTCGAGTCCACCCTATCGCACCCGCGCTTGACCTTGCGTAGAAGTTTCAAATATAGGTCATGCCCCCCCCCGGTGGCTGAATCTTTCCGGAAAGTTGACGACTCATGACCGTCACGCCACCAACCAAAAATAACGCGATAGCAATATCGCTTTATATATGCCTGAGTAGCTCAGTTGGCTAGCAGCATCGGATTCATACCCCGAAGGTCGTAAGTTCAAATCTTACCTCAGGTACCAAGGCAACAAATAAGGACCGTTCAATTCGGGAGCGCGAGGTGTGCGTCAACAATCCTAGGAACATTGTTGAAGAACCGTTCGATTCGGATAGTGTAGTGGTGCACGATTTGTTGATTCTTTAAATTGGGCGCTGTTGTCCTATGAACTAATGAAGTAGGTATAGACTTCGTGCACAAGGTCAAAACTGGATAGCATTATAGTAATGAATTGAGCAGAACCTAAGTGTCATGAGCTTAGGAGTGAGGAGATAACACTATAAACAACCAGATATGCAACAGTTTATTAGGTGACAGTACGTCGAAGGTTCGAATCCTTCCTGTTGCACTATATATATAGCTCAATTGATAGAGTACATGACTTTGTACTATAATTATTAGGTGATAATAATTATGTATAAATGTAAATATTGTGGTAAAGAATTTGAATCTAAACAAAAATTAGGTGGACACTCTATCCGTTGTGAGAATAATCCAGCTAATCAAGTTGTGTACTATTGCACTTTTTGTAATAAAGAATTTACTTGTCTGAGCGGTTTACATCGACATGAAAAATCTTGTAAAAATAATCCTGCTCGAATAGTAGAAAAACATAAGTCTCCTAGACTTAATAATAATAGCAAAAATAATAATAATAATATTTTTGCTGATTTGTTTTGTAGGTTTTGTGGTAAACAGTGTAAAAATGAAAATAGTTTAAGAAGTCATGAACGTATGTGTCCACAAAATCCAGACCAAACTTATAGAGAAAAGTTTAATACGTGCGGTCGTACTGCTTGGAATAGTGGCTTAACAAAGGAAACCGACTTACGAGTACTACAGGCAAGTAGGACACTAAGTGCTAATACTGCAGGTATTCCTCGGCCTAAACTATCTGAGCAGCATAAACAAAATATATCTATAGGTATGCGGAAATATTTAGAGAAGCACCCGGATAAAGTACCTTACGTATTAAATCATTCGTCTAAATCTAGTTATCCTGAACAGTATTTTAAAGAAATTTTTAAAGAAGCTGGTTTTAACTTAATTTATCATTATAGGGTTGGTCGCTATGAACTTGACTTTGCTAATTTTTCTAAATTAATTGATATTGAAATTGATGGTGAACAACACTATGTAGATAATCGCATTATTGAAAGTGATAAAATCCGAACCAAATATTTGGAAAACTTAGGCTGGCGAATTTATCGTATTAGGTGGGCCAATTTTAAAAAATTAAATTATACTGAGCGTCAATTAGAACTTGACCGACTATATGAATTTTTAAATATGGATGAGTAGCCTAACGGCTAGGCACACGACTTTTAATCGTGACCAAGTTGGGTTCGACTCCCGCCTCATCCACCACGGCTCGATGTTTAGCTTACATATCGTTACAAGAGCCAAAGAAATAACGAGGAAAATATGTAAGGGCGTTTAGGGAACCATTTAGTCACTTGAAGGGAATAATGGAACAAAGCTAGCTTGGGTTGGTAAACCTCTCTGTGGAGGAAGCTTCCAAATTTAACTAAATATAATTTTGAGATTAAGTTAGCAGACGACCGGAAAATATTTATTTAGTTGTTCTAGACAACCAACAAATAACTTAGTTTAATATCACGTGTACATTGAACTAGGACGGATGCCGGCGCCTAACAAACTTGGTGATGAGAGTAGTAATTCGTCTCTCCTGCTAACCAATTATAAATTATATAGATATACTCTTGTGGTGGAATTGGCAAACACTTGCATCCAATGTGTCGGGTAACAGACAATACAGAAAATGCGTACTCCACAGTTACTTGAATGGAGATTGTAGGTTCAAACCCTACCAAGAGTCCGAAGCATTATAAGTATGTGTATGACTAGTAAGATAGTGGTTTAGTGTAAGATAGCACACCGGGCACAGGGCCCGTGTAGTCAGGCTGAAAATCCTGAGCTGCATACGCTTATAATAAAATTAATAAATGCCGGTGTAGCCGAATGGCATAGGCGCTTGTCTTAGGAACAAGATTTTACAGGTTCGAATCCTGCCACCGGTACCATATAATTTTAAATTTAATTAATATAATGCATAATCTGTTCAAATCGTTTAAATGGGTTATAAGAATTGTGAATGGTATAAACCAATTTTTATAAGTTCTGTTAGTAGGACACCAGACAATAATCTGGCGATGTAGGTGCAAGTCCTACTTTGAGCATTATTAGCTGTATTAATGTAGATTTAAAATTTAATAAATTAGTTCATAGTTCGGTGCTCTACGGAACCCGAGCTGTATATGCGTCTTTAGTTCAGCGGAATAGAACGTACGGCTACGGCCCGTAAGGTCAGGGGTTCAAATCCTCTAAGGCGTACCAACTGCCGTTTGTAGCAAATTCACGTTTGGGTCAGTTAAAACGGGATATGCGGTTGAGGGACCTTAACCTCACCAAGTATAAATATGGGTGATTAGCGTGCTAAGGTAGACACCCCGGTCTGTAAAACCGGTGCTTTAAATAGCCCGAGTGAGTTCGATTCTCTCATCACCCACCACTGAGGGTTCCGCGGGGTATCGCCGTCTTATAGGGATACTGTTCATACCCTCAAACCATGGCCCCTTCGTCTAGCGGTCTAGGACACCTGACTTTCTATCAGGGAATCGCTCGGTTCAAATCCGGCAGGGGTCACCACAGGTAGATATATTAGCAAAATAAGCCACTACCAGAAGAATCTAAGAATGCACATCGTCGAAGTATGCTTTGCACCTGCGATATGTATGCTTTCAACTTTAGATTTGTGTATCAAATTGGCGGATGTGCGGTTGGCAAACCTACTTGTCACCAGTCTCGGAGCAAGACGCGCAAGCTGTCCCGTTTGAGGCCTTTGGACGTGAAAAGGCAAGTTTGATACCGGAGTTTGCTAGAAAACCTACCGGCGCGTGTTAATTTGTTTTTGTTAGTTTAACAGGGTTTACGCATATTAACTAAACATAAACTATCCGGATGTAACTCGTATTCGTAAATAGTTAGTCGGCCGGCTAACTACGTAGTTATTTATTTAAAATAACTTTATTGAATGGAAGTTCGATTCTTTCAGCCAATGGACTTACAGAATGTGAATTATATCTCTTTGTCACATACAGTAAATCGTTCGAGTCGACAGGCGCTGGAGCAATATATAAAGTTAAAGGGAATTCAAATATTGGGATATGGTGAAGCTGGTTAACACACATGACTTTGACTCATGCATTCTTTTGGTTCGAATCCAAATATCCCAGCCAGTTGCTATGGTTTTTAGATTCCTAAAGCGTTTTGAACTCCAACCAATAGTTGGGGACGCCCACTATAGAGCAAAACAACATAGGACGCTATGACTCTTAAAAGATTAGAGCAAGTCAAATTTGATAATGGATGATTCGCGGGACAGCCTGCCTTAGTGATGAAGTTCCGCTCCATGGAGAAGTACTCAAGTTGGTCGAAGAGGACGCACTGCTAACGCGTTAGGTCCTTTATTGGACGCAAGAGTTCAAATCTCTTCTTCTCCGCCAATAGTCAGCGACCACTGACCTTAAACTCTAACAGTACGGTGCATAATGGTGAAATATTCTATAGTGGTAACGAAGTTTACACAGCCTTAATGGTCCAAGCTAAAGGTGTGTTTAGCAATTAGAGGACACCATTCCTGAAATTTAAAAACCACACAAATTGGTCGAAGCGTAACGTAATCGGCGCGTAGGGTGTTTGACACACGAATCTTAAACGTATGTCACGTGTATATAAGGGTAGAATGATAAAGGCTTCCCTAAATCCGGCGATAGTGGAGAAGACGTGGAACTTCATGTTGAAAAGCCTAACCGTATTTGATTTATATACGATAGGACGGAGAGCATCTGCAGTGCTAGCAGTTCAATAAATCACAATATGCGGTGATAGTTCAATTGGAAGAATGCTGGTCTCCAAAACCAGAGATATGGGTTCAAATCCCACAGCCGTGCCAATAATATAAACTTTCCGAGGCGGCTGCAACACTTAAGAGACAAAGCAATGCCAAAGAACCCCGAGACTGCGGTGGAAGAAGTAAAGGCTGTAAAAAAGATGCGTACCGCGAGAGATTCCCCCTATAACTTGTGCCTAGGGGTAAGTGTCGAAAAGTCACCAGCACAAGAGGTTTTTAAGGACTTAGTAGACCGTGAATCGGGTTCAGGATGAGGAGAGGCTACGCAGACCAACTTAGTAACTTATCATACCATACACGTCCATGTATAAGGGAGTGCTAAAGATATGGTCGTAAGTGAAAATAGTGTCTAGGCGTAGAGTAGGAAAGCTTATATTAAAAAAAAATAGCAATTTAGCTATAAATGTACTTTAATTTATGTAGGTTATTTAATCTAACAATATTATTACCCTATTTACTTAACTGTCTAGTATATAAGTTATGTTTGATTAAGTCAGAATCAAACATAAATAATTATGAACTTATATACGTGAAAGGAAAAGTAAGTATGAATATTATTTTTAAGATATTAAATTATCTTAAGAACTACAGAAATATTATAGGTTGTGTGTTAGCACTTCTACTTGTAATTATGTGTATTGTACAAACAATACGTGTGGGTAATTATAAATCTTCATATGAAGAGGAACTAAAATCAGGTTCAACAGTACAAGCCGAACTTGATTCAATTAAACTAGAAAACGAAGACTTAAAATCACAAATCTTTGACTATGAATATTACATAGCAAGTAAAGATGAACAAATCCAGAAGCTTGAAGAACAAGTACAAAAATTAGAAGATACTTCTGCAAAATTTGCAGCTTCTAAAGCCGGTACTTTTAAAGCTGACGGTAACTACAATCAGGCCAGAACTGTATGGAACTATTTAAGAGACTTAGGTCTTAATGAATATGTCTGTGCGGGTATTCTTGGTAATATAATGGCTGAAGTAGGCGGTCAAACTCTTGATATTTCAAGGTGGCCACAATATAGCCAAACTAATTATTACGGTATATGTCAATGGTCTGCGGGTAGGAAGCAGAGACTTTTAAATGATTTTGGCACGACACTTGAAGACCAGGTAAGGTTTTTATCTGTTGAATTATTTGAAGTAATCCCGAAAGGTAATTCTTTCTATAATATGCAGGATGAAAAAGAAGCCGCATTATATTTTGCAAAGTATTACGAGCGATGCAGTTCTAAGTCTTATTCAGTAAGACAGAAGAACGCCACTAAAGCCCTTGAGTATTTTACTGCTTGATGCTTAAGAGATAAATAAGAAATATTAAAAATAGTAAACATAGTTAATTAAAATAGAGTAGTATATGTGTTAGATTTTATAATCTTACTAAATGTAAGAACATTATTAAGAATTGGAGCCTAAAATTATGTCTTTAATTAATTGCGATAATAAATATGTTATTGATACAGATACAATTAATTTTAGTATTGACCCAGTATCTACAAATGTAGAGTACATTGATAAAACTGCGGACCCAGTAAAAGTTAAAAGTTATGTATCTGAGTCTCAGCCCATAGTTAGCTGTGAATATTATGTTCCAGGCTGGGAAGATTGCCGTCATACTATGACAGTTAAATTAGAACCCACAGGTTCCCTTAAATACGAATATGATGAAGCGCTAGACCGTATGATGATTACTTCTTATGATGTTATTAATACGGAAACTTATACTCCTGATAAAGTTCTTTCAGAGCTTAAATCTGCTATTGAAAAACAGCTTGATTCAAGTAAGAAAAAAGATAAAGTAGATAGTGATGATATAAAATTTAAGTATCATATGTCTCAAGTAATTAAAGAACTTCAGAAGTAGTTTTATTTGATTAACCACATTAAGGTGTCAAGTATACCGTTAAGTAGCGCTCAGGTAATTATATCTGAGCGTATTTTTTTTTAATAAATTTATAAAATTATTTAGAAAAGTAAATAATTTTAAAGATAAAATTTTAATAAATACTAAATATAATATTGAGAGGATTAAATTGTTTATTTAATTTTCAAGGTGCAATAAGGCGTAACTTGTTTACGCCTAATATCCGGGTGTGGTCAAGTTTGGTATGGCACCTGCTTTGGGCGCAGGGAACCGGGAGTTCAAATCTCTCCACTCGGGCCAAAGGTATGTGTTGACTTTTATCGTTTGAAACGTGCCTAAAGACGGTAGTATAACGGTCGCATTTTCATAGCGATATATGAAACGTATCGAATAGTACTGTTCGTTATTGGAGTACAAGTATAAATGAGATTACTAGAGCGCTGCCCGGCCGTTAACTGGGTGTGCGATTAGTAATATTAAATGTATTCTACTTAGATACTTAAGGTCTATTTATTGAGTCTTCAGGTTATACTAACAAAGCATGTTAATAAATAATCTCATTGAGGAAAACAATGTAAGACAAACACGTTTCTAACTTGCCTGCGTATGAAAGGGTAAACGTTAAAGTTAGGTGCACGGTACTTTCGTCTAATTGGTAAAGGACACTACCTACTTAACGGGTAGAAACATAGGTTCAATTCCTATAGGTATCGCCATAAATACTATAAGGGACAGGTTCTCTGATGCGAAAACTTTGAGGGTTTAGCTAAAAACCAGAGTACACAGAGCGTGTAGGGAGTGATTCCGTTGTCAGACCCTACGTTGTACGGAAGACCTAAATTCTAATAGTATTTAATTAAACATTTATGGGGAAATTTAGCTCAGTGAGAGAGCGGGAGCCTAAATAACAGGTGTGGGTAATCAATCCCACAGGGGCCGCAACGGTCCCTCGGAATCGGAATTTGGTTATTGAAGCATCGTCAGCATAGGTTTGAATCCTATAATTTCCACTACGTGTGGTCTTTAGCAAATACGTCCCACATTATGGCGAAAAAAGATGGATGTGCGGGTAGAGCCTTGAGCACCTTAGCTCGGCTTATATGGCTCATTAGTTCAGTTGGTTAGAACGCTAGCCTGTGTCATATTAGTTTAAGAGTAAAACACTTAGTCATACTTATTGTAAAATATTTTTCTTATAGCGCTTTGAAAGATAACAATAGCAATGAAAGAGATGTTAGTGCAAGACTAATATATGACTCCACACGTTAGAGGTCACCGGTTCGAGCCCGGTATGAGTCGCCAGTCACCTTTGAGCGTTCCTGATGAAGGGTAGTGCCTAATCACTGAAGGTGCACCAAGTAAGTGAGGTGGAAAATCGCTCGTAGTTCAGTTAGCAGAGAATCTTAAAGAGTGCTAACATTAATATCTGTGGTGATAGTTTAACGGTAAAACGCTGGTTGTCCATGGGCAGAAATGTAGGTTCGAATCCTATAATCCACGCCAAAGCGCTGCTTGGGAATCCTTATATAAAGTATCTGCGGATAGTTTATATTGACAAGTATCAGTACCCGCTGAGAACGGATTGAGCTTTACAAACAGGACAAAAGGCAGATAAGTCACTGTTCTAGATACAAGTTGGGCTGGTTCAATCTAGGAACCTTAGTCCACTAAAAAAAAAATAGGGAATTTCCCTATAAAATTAACACTGGCTGTAAAGATGCTAAGCTATTTCAAAATAGAGAAATGTTCCGGAAAGTCTTACAGTGCAGAACAAAGTAAAAACATCGTAGATACCAGTTGAAGTGGTGCGTAACCTCATTTACGAGGTAGAAAACTTTAACGGGGTTTACGGTGTTTTTTTTTAATTTTATTATTACTAAGATTAACTAAATATAATTTTAGAAGGGGTGGATTTTAATATGTCTAAAAAGATAGGCTATGAAAATTTCTTATATTTATTAACTTATATAATTTCTGCTAATACTAACTTTGATACTATCATAGCAACTGATAAAAAAGAGAAGCATAAAATTATAATTAATGGTAGTACTAAAACTTGTAAAGTTAATATTACTTTAGAAGAGTCTACATTGAAGTACTGGTACAACAGTCACTATGATGGCATAAAAATTGGAGAAGAACAGCAAGATTCCAAATATCGGTTCTTCTGGCTTTATACCATTAAGCCATACCTGTGTAATGAATTTGTACCAATATTAGGAACGGAGTTTTTTATTAATGGAAACTAAAAAGAATATACATATACCAGACAGCTATAATGTTTGGACTATTCCAACAATGGTTTGTGAAATAGAATGGTTTTGTAAAAAGAAATATGGAACTACTAATGCTGACCAAGTATTAAATAGAACCTATAGAAGCATGTATATAGAATGGTATTTGCACAACATAGGTTATTGGTTGACTCTACCTTTTAAAAAGAATCCCAAAATTGTAGCATTAAATGAAAGATTTAAACATCTTGATTTGGAGGAACATCCCGAAAATGAAAATTCGTAAAGAGAAAGCATATTTAAATAGTGACCGAGTCCTTTTATTAATGGATAAGCTCAGTCATAAAATTCCATTAACTAGAGTAGAACGACTAGAACTACATGGATATAATCCTAAACATTTATTCGGAAAGTGGTATTTAGTGCGTCACTTGAGCATAAACCGAGCTAGATTTTCTTTTTATACTTTATATAAGATAGATAGTACCTACTAATTAAAACTCCATATAGGCTAAATTTAGAAGTAATACGGTATATAAAAATATTTTAAAATTTTTCCTAAAAAGGGGTTTACAAATCCAAAAAAGTGTGATATAATAAATATTGTCGAGATTCGACAAGATTTTTATTATTGAAAGGATTTATACATATTATGGAAATCGGAGTAACTTTTTTATTATGTATTATTTGCTTAGCTATTTTATTTGAAGAGAAAACTTGTATTGGTGCTAAGTTTGCTAAATGGTGTCTTAAAAATCTTTGTGATATTAATGCTGATGAACTGGAGGACTAATAATGTTAGAAGTAATCATTAAGTCTGGCAAATTTGATTGGGATGATATAGAATATAGTTTAATTGTACTTGACAGTTGTACAATTCCTACAATAGGTAGTACTTTTATACACAAATTTAAATCTGGTCTACTTGAAGAACGTTTTAAGTTTAAAGTAATTGATGTTGAGTATATATCTGGAGCAGATTACTTTAATGAATATTGTAGACCAGAAAATAAATATTATTTCGCTAAGGTTTATGTAGAGCCTATAAGTGAAAACGCAACTTATACTAGAATATCTAAATTATTGGGGAGAGACTGCTAATGGAATTTTATTGGGAAGGTATTACGTATCAACTTTATGTTGAATATTATAATGGCAGAGTAGTTACTCATACATATCATACAGAAGAAGAGCTGGCTGAAGGAATAAAGAAATGGGGCAATCAAGTTATTTCTTTTAAGAAAGTTACTAATGGAATCATTGTTGAGGATTAATATATGTGTAATAGACATAAACTGCTTTTAAAGACTTTAGATAAACTAGAAAGAAGTTTATATACTGGCGGGTTAGATACTTATTGGTGTTCAGAAACTATTTCTTGGTTATGGAAATGGCGAAAGATTACTGAAGAGGAAATGCATAATCTCTGCGATAGAGTTTTTGAATTACATAATCCCAATTAGGAGGTTTATATATGAGTAGAAATGTTGGACTTGAAGGTACTGGTAAATATGATATTGTTTATGAAGTAGACCATTATGAAGTAACACTTGAAAATGGTGAGGCCCATTTATTTGGCACTGAAGAAGGTGCAGTAAAGTTTTGTTTGGATAATAAGAGTGGTAACCCGCACTTTAAGAAAATACTTTATGGTATTTTGATATAGGTGATACAATGAGAAAATCTGTAAAACGTCTATATGAATTAGACAGGACTTTTGATTATGGTAAAGAAGGTAGTCTTAAGAAGAGAAAGTTTGTAAAACTTAGAGCACGAAAACGCTTAAGACAGCAATTAGAACCTAATAGTGAGGTAATAAATAATGATTGATTTTAAAACTAAAACATTTTATTTTGGCTATGGAGATATTATTGTAAATAATTCTACATTAGGATTGAGATTTATTGAGTGTGAACCGCCTGTTGAGGTTGGTACACAGCTTACTAAAGAACTTGAAGAAGAGCTAGGTGTTAAATTTACATCTGATTGGGTTACTATTCCTATTAACTATTATGAAGAAGCAGTAGAATTTGATAAATTGCTTAATGAGTTAGATGGCAGAGATAAATTTCAATTTTATTTTAAAGACTATCTATTCAATTTTTCTATTTGGAATCCTAAATCTATTGAGTCTATTAAAAGATATTTGAATGTAGTCAGAAGTAACTTGTTAATGTGTATGGCTTGTTAGGTAAAATAAATTAATCAAATGACGATTTTATGAGGTAAGATTATATGATAATTATTAAACAGTATGAAGAAGAATCTTATGGAAATGATTGTCTTATAAAAGATTGTATTGTGATGATGGAATGTCATGGAAAATATATTGTTGCAAATTTCCGCAGACATCTTGGATGGTGCGACAACGGAATCCAAACGAGAGGTTGGAAAGAATTTGACGGAGATATTGATGCAGATTATTACTATCACGATATGATTGACAATAGGTATAAGTATTAAGAATAAAAGAGTGATTTGATACGGAGGATTTATTATGAAAGAAAGATTAGAAGCATTATATAAAGAGGTTGAAACATTATTAAACCTTGCGCCAACAGAAGATGATTGTACAGATGAAGAAAATGAGATGTATTCTGATATGGCAAACTTAAAAGAATCAATGTTTGACGCAGGATATGGACGATAAAATAATGATTTGATACGGAGGGAAAAATGAAGAAACAAGTAAAATTTTCAATAGATGAAGTAAATCGAATTATTGGACAATATGTTTGTGACAAAAATTTGCTCGGAGATGTTAAATGTGTTGACATTATTTTTCGTGTTTGTGAAGACATAAAAGATTCGTATGTGATAGTAACAGAAAAATAACAAGTATATAAATGTGTGGTTTTAAGTGGAGTAATTAATATGACAAATAAGATTTATTTTGACTTTTATAAATATTTCAATATACCTTCGATTACTTGTAAAGAATGTAAAAAGGAGAGATGTAGATGACTACAAAATTGCAAGAAAGACTTGTAAACATTGCTAATAATATAAAAATTCCAATGACAGTATACAAAGTTACTAAAAAGGGTAATATAAAAGAATACATTCTTTATAAAGTTAAAATATACATTTTAGAAAATAATTTAATGTCAGTCACCTTTTATTGTGAGCCGCCAAATGGCGATGCGTATGATGAATATTTTAACTATTCGGATTTTGAAGAAGGTCGAGTATTCATAGATAAAACCTTAGCAAACAATCAAGCCGCTATGAATACTTTAAAATATTATGGAGGAGAAACTAATGAAAATAATATCTTGTAGTCGGGTATTACTTTATTATAGAACACCTTATGAAGATACACGTGATTTAATTTGTGCATGTGAATCCGAAGAAGTTGCATTAGAGGAGATACATCGTTTAAAAGAGGAATGGCCAGATGCTTACCCTGAACCTGAACGTTTCGAAACAGAATTAGTTAGGTATCTAAGGAGGGCTTATTAAATGCTTAATTGGATTATTGACCATTATGAAGTTATAGTATGCAAATCTAATGGTTTAAATTACACTTATATTTGTCATTCCGAAGAAGAAGTGCAAGCTTATATAGAGAACTATGGAATACAAGTAGCAGATATAAAGCAAGTCAATAAAGCAGACTTGTCCGATATAATTTAAGTTTGGAGTTTATACTATGGAAGTATTAGAAAAATTTGAATTTGATTTTGCCGGTGGAGACCTATTTGTACTTAAAGCTTATGCTGGTGGTAAAGTGGTTCACAGTGAGTATGTACGTAAAGATGAAATGCAATCAGCTATAAGTAAGTTTACTAAAGATTATTACTTAAGAGGTGTAACAAATGAAACTACTTAAAGATTTTAGGTTAGAACGACCTGGTAATGACTGCCTGATTATTTCAGCTATTGCTCTTCTAGAAATTCGTAGAAATTATTATATAGTAATTTCAACGGAAAAAGCTGAAGGTAGTTGGACTACAGATGAAGCTTTTACAAGTGATTGGGATTTTACTAACCTTAAAGAAGCTGAAGCAAAATATTACAAGCTTAAAGAAAATTTAGAGCATTTTGCTTAATTTTAATAAGGAGCTGTTTAGTTATGTTTGAACTTATTACTAAATTGCACACAGTACTTAATAATGTTAAAGGTTTTATTACTGGTTATGGTACTAAAGGTTTTAATGACCGTATGTATATTAATTATAATGGTAAACATTATATGTTGAAGCTAGTTGAACTCGACCCTATTGAGGTTACTGATAAAGATAGAGAAAAGTACCGTAATTCAGATGATGAAACTATTTTAGGCTTTAAGTACATTGACAAACTAAAATATTACGATTGAGTTTATGATTAATTTATTAGATGCCGAGGTTTATTAAAATATACTTTGGCATCTTTTATTATTTATTTCTAAATATAATTATGAGAGTTATTTTATTTTTTATGAAAGAGGTGTTTATATACCAATGCTGAAATTTACATATATAACAGCAGTTATAATTGGCTTAAGCATTATTTGCTTATTATTACCTAAAAAAGTTTACAAACGAAGTCAGATTGATTTTAGATTTCTTGGTGTATGGGTATTAATGCTTACTGGGTCTATTCAGTGCCTTGCTTGGATTTTCTATGGCTTTATTACTTGGGTTCGCAGTTTACTCATATTATATGGTATTTCTTGGGGATTTGCTATATGATTGATAAACAGTTATTTATTACTATAATGAATCAGTGTAAATCTATACATGAAACTATTTGTAAATTAGATGAAGCACTAGGAACTTGTCTTTGTAATTCTACTCTTGATAATGTTTTAAATAACTTATTAGAGGGTCTTGCGAATGAAACAGAGCCTACTGAAGAACCCTACGAACCAGAATCTGATGCTCCGGCAGTTTGGCGTTATGCTTTTGATTATAATTGGGGTGAGGGCTTTGGTGACTTTGTGGACTGTGAAACATGGACTTTCGAAGGAAAACCATTTGATGTATTTGATTTAGAAACTCTATATAACTATTTAAAGCTACATTATGATAAACATAAAGCAAATCAGGAGGCTCTTAAAAATGTCCGATAAATTACCTATTGTTGTTTGTTTTGCGGGTGGTCCTGGCAGTGGTAAATCAACTACTGCAGCATCAGTATTTTCAACTTTAAAGAAGTTAAATATAAATGCAGAGCTTGTAACTGAATACGCAAAAGATAAAACCTGGGAAGGTAATATGTGTGCTCTTCGCTGTCAAGAATACGTTTTTGGTAAACAGTCTTATAAACTGGCTAGATGTAGGGACGACGTAGATGTTATTGTCACAGATTCACCATTATTCCTTGGATTAATGTATAATAACAATCCTGCGTTGGACGAGCACTTTGATTATCTTGTAATGAATGTTTTTAATTCATATAACAATATGGTTTATTTTGTTAATAGAGTTAAGCCTTATAATCCGAAAGGTCGAAATCAGACTGAATCTGAAAGTAATACTATTGCTAAAAACACTAAAGACCTTATGCAAAAATTTAACATTCCCTATAT
>JAEIGA010010301.1_pt1 | contig 14165 bp, 13 predicted proteins | sample 9270691 | NCBI WGS metagenome assembly JAEIGA01 (sample SAMN17057246, study PRJNA624740) | gut metagenome | biome: biome; isolation source: fecal sample | host: Bos grunniens | place: China: Xizang | collected 2019 | reverse complement strand
CAACAATGTGGGTCTGCATGCTGCCGCCTACTATAGCTTCTCGACCAACAAGTCTACTGTGATGGGAGGAGAGCTCAAGAATCCCAGCAATTTCGGCTTCCGTCTCGGCCTGGCATTCTGACCGAGTCGAGAAGAAACCATATTGACAAAATAAATCAGGAGACCTAGAGGCCTCCTGATTTATTGTCTATTATTATCATTTACTGAGACATAAAACGCTTGATACTTTTCTTAGGAGTTTTCTCAAACTCCTCGCTCTGTATCTGCACGCTGGAGATCTGACTATAGGCAGGAAGATTCTTATTGAGCTCTACACGATTGGCATCCATCTGAGCTACTACGTCCTGTTCGGTCTTACCCTCTTTGAAAGCAGTATCATAATCAGGATGGATGAGTGCCACAAGCTTGCCTTCACGATGGATAATGAGCGATTCTGCCACATAGGTCATACTATTAAGTTGATCCTCAATCTCCTCCGGATATATATTCTGTCCTGATGGGCCAAGGAGCATATTCTTTGAACGTCCCTTAATAAAGACATTACCTTCGCTATCCATCACACCTAGGTCACCAGTATGGTACCAACCATCGGCGTCAATAGTCTCAGCTGTAGCTTCCTCATTTTTGTAATAGCCAAGCATCACATTTGGTCCCTTCACCAGAATCTCACCTGCGATATTGGCAGGATCCTCGGAGTTGATACGTACCTCCATACCATATGCGGCCTTACCGCATGAGCCAGGCACAAATTTCTTCCAATCCTCATAACAGATGATAGGAGCACATTCGGTAGCTCCGTAACCTACGGTATATGGAAATTTGAGCTGATGAAGCAAAGTTTCCACTTCATGATTAAAGGCAGCACCACCCACGATAACTTCGTGAAAATTACCTCCAAATGAACTAATCATCGTCTCACGTACCTTGGTAAGAATGGCCTCATTTACGATAGGCACTTTCAAAAGAAGTCTCATGCTTGGAGTTTCAAGCTTAGGCAACACATTCTTCTTTATAATCTTTTCTATAATAAGGGGTACGGCTACTACAACTGAAGGTCTAATTTCGTTTAGCGCCTGGAAAATAATCTTTGGTGAAGGTATCTTGGTCAAGAAATAGATGTGCATACCTATAGTTAGTTCGTAAAGGAACTCAAAAGCCATACCATACATATGGGCCATAGGCAACATTGATACGATGGTACTGCCAGCCTTGAGGTTGAGTGCACGATCAGCAAACTCCATATTATTGGTTACCGCACGATAGGGAATCATCACACCTTTCGAAAAGCCCGTAGAGCCACTAGTATAATTAATGATGGCTAAATCATCAGGTTGGTTGTCATGATAATAATTCACCATATCCTTATCGAATCGTTTAGGGAACTTCTTACCAAAGAGCTCATTCAGGTGCTCGCGAGCATCTGTCAGCTTCTTGCTGCGGCTAATAAAGAGTTCATAATCCTCAATACGGATAACACCCAACACATTCGGTATCTCCTCCTCATTCAGGTTCTCCCAATTGCTATCGCTTACAAAAGCTAACTTCGAATCACTATGATTGATAATATTATGTACATTATCCGCCTTAAACTCGTGCAAGATGGGGACAGGCACAGCACCATAGGTTAAGGTAGCAAGGAAAGCGACACCCCAGTTGGAGCTATTGCGACCACAGAGCGAAATCTTATCGCCTGGCACAACGCCGACTTCATTGAAAAGAATGTGCAGTTTTTCTATAAGGCGAGCCACATCCTTATACTGCAATGTACTACCCTTGTAGTCGGTCAGCGCATCGCGATTCCAATTTCCCTTGATACTGTCTTCAATTCTTTGAATAATGTCTTTTGCCATAGTTTTTTCTTTTTAATTAACGGTTTGGGTTACATCTTCACAAATGCAAATTTACACATTATTGCCGAAAACACAAACATTTCAACCAACAATTACATCTCCCCTCACACCTACATGAGAGAAGGAGATCAAACATTCATGGTCAAATAGGTGATATACCCTATATAGACCATCAAGAAGAAAGCACCTTCAATACGATCGAGTTTATAGCGTTTGAAGGTGAAGGCTGATCCCCACAACAATAGTACTGGCACAATCAGCATCGCCATGTCAACAGTAGAGATTGAATCAATCTCAAATGGAGATATAGCAGCACTAGTTCCCACGATGAGAGCTATATTAAAGATGTTGGAACCGATAATGTTACCCAGCGCCAATTGATTCTTACCCTTCACGGCAGCCACCACACACGTCGCCAACTCGGGGAGCGAGGTACCCACAGCCATCAATGTGATGGAGATGAACGCCTCCGACACATGAAAACGTTCAGCTATATTCACCGTATGATCCACGAAAAGACGACCACCAAAAATAAGACCGGCCAGTCCCAACAGGATAAGGATTACAGCCTTTACAACAGGCATCTGTTTTACCTCTTCCGGCTCCTCTTCAGATCCATCTTTTGAAGACTTGAACGAGTCGGCCATAAACACAACAAACAAGAGCAATAGGAGCAAGGAATCCATACGCGAAATACCCGGAACGCCCATTTCGCCCACCAATCCAAATCCGTTATACAGAAGAAGAAGCAAGAACACCGAAACGCCCAAAGCAAACGGAATGTCCTTACTGATATTACTGCGCGTAAATCCAATGGGAGATATCAATGCCGTTACACCTAATATGAGCAATATATTACAGATGTTGGATCCCGTAACATTACCCAAGGCCATATCACCATGACCACCAACGGCCGCAATTGCACTTGACACCAATTCCGGCATCGACGTACCGATACCCACAATCGTCATACCGATTATAAACTCACTAATACCATATCGACGAGCTATTCCTGAAGCTCCATCAACCAACCAATCCGAACCCAACAGAATCAACACAAGGCCAGCTAAAATAATAAGAACATCTGCAATCATAGTAATATAGAATAATAATTATCATGAATCAATATTCAACGTATTTCTTTTCCGAATGGCGTCAGCGCCAACAATGCCAACTTGAAATGCTGAACTCCAAACGGTATGCCAACAATGGTAACACAAAACAGGAGTCCAAACATCGCGTGGCAGAGAGCCATTTCAAATCCACCAAACACAATCCACAGTATATTGAGGGACAAAGACCAACAGCCCATCTGTCCACCCCTATCGACCACATCGTGTCCGAAAGGCCACAAGGACAGACCTGCCAATTTGAACAGTTGCACTCCCACAGGGATACCCACAATTGTCGCGCAATAGCACAAAGCCAACAAGGCATATCCCAACGACATGAAGAGACCACCAAAGATGAACCAAATCAAGTTTCCTAAAAATGACATAGCAATATATTATTTATTAGTTAACAGCACTTCATTTGTAAAAACCGGTGCAAAGGTACGAAAAACTTTCCCATTTCAGCACATCATAAAAAAAACTTGCAATAAATTTGTTTATTCAAAAAACATCACGTACCTTTGCACTCGCAAAACCAAAGGGTACCTTGGCCGAGTGGCTAGGCAACGGTCTGCAAAACCGTGTACGGCGGTTCGAATCCGCCAGGTACCTCAAAAGAGTCGTTAGAGTAATCTAACGGCTCTTCGTCGTTTATAGAGTATCAGCGACTTAACTACCCCTCCGTTTGGGGAAAATACCGTGCAAAAGTAGACCATTGGAAGACCATAAAGGAAAAAAGCTATGATTAACGTCGCATTGTACATCAGGCAGACGAAGAACGCCAATACAATTTGGGTACGCTTCTACATCAAGAGAGAAAAAATTCATTTCTCAACCAAGGTGAATGTTTTGGACAAGGACTGGAGCAAAACAAAATCAAGGGTTCTCAGCTCAGATCCTATGGCCAAGGATAAAAATCTCATACTGGAGAATATCCTGGCACGCATCAACAATGTTTTTGTGAAGTTCCGGCTAAGGGACAAACAGATGACCAAAGCAAGCTTCATGCGTGCATATTCAAGGCCATCGGATTTTGACTCGTTCCATGACTATGTCAAGCACCAGCAAGCGAAACAGGGGGCAAGAATTAAGGACACGACCCTGAACACGGAACAGGTAATCCTCAAGAAACTCGAGGAGTATGCCCCAGCACTGGCCATCGACGAGATAGACCGCGACTTCCTGGACGAATATTTCTCCCATCTGCTGAAGCTGGGGAACAACAGGAACACGGCATTCAAGAACATGACCGTGCTGCGCAAATATACCAGAGCGGCATTCCTCTCGGGATATCTGGACACAAACCCTTTCGACGGATGGCGCATTGCCAAGGGAACTCCATCGATGGTGTATCTCACCGAGGAGGAACTGGGAAGACTGGTGGAGCTGTACAAATCGGGAGAGCTGGAAGGAAAGCTGCACCACTCACTGGAGATATTCCTGTTCCTATGTTTCTCGAGCTTGCATATCGGTGATGCCAAGCTGCTGAAGCTGGAACAGTTCTCTGAAGGGAAATTCACATACTATCGACTCAAGCTGTCGAACCGCAATCCCAAACCTATCATGGTGCCTACATCCATCCCTCTCATGTTCGTGCTCAACAACATCGTCGGGACAAGAAGAAAAGGCTTCATACTGGAGAACCTCCCAGCAGAACAAACCATAAACTACAGATTGAAGGAAATTGCCAAGATAGCCAAGATTGACAAGAACCTGACGCTGAAGGTAGGCCGTCATACATTCGCCACCATATTCCTACGCAAGACCAAAGACCTGGCCACACTCAAGGAAATCATGGGACACAGTGAGTTCAAGGAGACACTCGTATACGCCCATGTCATCGATGATTCAAAAATCGAGGGCGTGGAAACTGCATTCAATTCGTTAGAATATTGACCATATATATATAATAGGTGTAAAAAACGTATCAAATAACCAAAAGATTATTGAAAATGCTTGTGTAATAACCAAAAGATTATTACCTTTGTATCGTCAAACAAAAAAACAACAACATTATGAACAAGAAAGAAGAAATCAGGAACCTTCTTGTAAGGAGAATGGAGCTGAAATCGAAGATTGAAAAGCTGAGATTCCTACAAGAAGCGACAGGAAGAAGTTTTAGACACACAATCGACCAGTATCTGGACATGATGAAAACCATTGACAGAGTGATTGAAGAACTTGAGAAGAATTAAAAAAGTCTCCCCTTCGGGGGAGCACTTTGAACAATATAACAATAAAAACTATTTAGACACTATGGCACTGAAAGAAGATTTACAAGTACTGAAGCAGTTATTCAACAATGGTGATGACGCTGCTTTCCGCGAGCACGTGACAATGGTAGTCGCCAAATACACCGACCCCGAAAGTGAGGAGCTCATCAACCAATGTGTAGATGAATTGTCACAAAGCACATTTGATGAGGTGCAGCAACTACACGAAGATTCAATCAAGTTGCAAATGGGGAATGTAGGGAATTACCTATCGATGTCCTATATTGCCAAGCAATATTTCGGAAAGACTCGAGCATGGCTCTACCAACGAATCAACGGCCATTCTGTGAATGGCAAGCCCTGCCGCTTTACAGAGGAAGAAAAAGCTACATTCAATCGCGCACTGCAAGACATCTCAAGAGAAATAGGCTCGCTACACATCGCATGATGTTGTTGATGTTTGACACAGAGTCCCCACTTCGAGCCGGTGGGGACTCTTTTTATAGAAAAACAAGCTCATCGGGCCAATACAGCTCACCATCCTCGGTAAGGTAATGGCCGTGCAGTTCGAGAGTGACAAACACCGTTATCTCCGTGCCAAACACACGGGCATATCTGGAGACTGGCATATCACTCTGTTTCAGGAAACGCCAGCTCGTAACCCTTCTCGACCTCTCTCATATCAGCATCCACTCCATTCTCAAAGCGAGACATTGCAGCTACGATAGCACAGAAACGTTCCTTGGTGATATCGCGCAGATCCTCGTCCTCACCGACTCGGGATTTTCGGGAAACATAGCCCAGATAGTTGTCCGTAGGATTCTCTACCGTAGGCGCCCAGCGGTTGATCCAGCCACGCAGCGTGACCAGGCCATGCAGCTTGCGGTAGTTGGACAGCGTGATGAACGCAGCACGATAACCATACTCCATAGATACGAACTGAAAGAAACGGTTGTCCGTCTGTACAGGACGGAGCCCTTGCCAACGGGTGGAGTTCTTCTCGATGTTGAGGGGATTGCAGTTGTTGATACCTCTTGCCATAGTTTTTTATAGCAAAAGTATCAGGAATCCATCAGACACGAAAGGACAAGAAAAAACAAGGGGAACAGACCGAATCCGTTCCCCAATTACTTAAGATTTCCATCCATCGACAATACGGATGGCATTGTCGCGCTCTACGCAGAACTCCGCCCACTCGGATGCATATTCCGAAGCTTTCTCGCATTCTGGATTCTTCAGAAGAATTATCTGGTGGGTCTTGATGGCATCCTCCTCAGTCTGTGAGTACCGGGAGCGGATAATGCCGTTAATCAGCGAATCGCGCGAGTCATCGGGTGCATCAAGCATCGTTCCACCATCAAGCTCTGGACCACTGTAGGCATAAGCGGTCACGGGCTTGAAGTCCTCGGGAGCATCGTCCGGAATATGGTTCTCAATCACTTCCTCGTTCAGATAGGCGAGGCAATGCGTATCGTCATAACGGGTGTAGGACATACGCTGAAGGTAAACAACTCTATTCATATCTTCTTTTTTGTGCCTCGCCTGAACAGCAGGGTCGGCTAGGTGAATTTATAAAACCGCTTGCGGTTCTTGTTTGTAAACTCTCGGATGGCAGTGACCAAAGGCAGATCCTCACGCGAGAAATCGTTCAGTGCCTGGTCAATCATCACCTTCGAACCGCTGAAGGAATACCAATCGCCCTCCTTCCACTTGTAAGACGGATTGTCGGAGTCTGCTCCAGAAACACTCTCGATCATCTGATAGCGGATGGCTATGCGCTGCTGGGGAGTGCCGTCATCGTTCCGCTCAATCACCGAATCTTCTATGCGGTAATCCTTCAGAAGTATCAGGCACTTGTTTTCATCCTCCTCCTTGAAGCAGACGATGTCGTCAATAGACTTCTTCTGTTCTACGGTCATGTCCTCAAACGGGGACTTCTTCTTGCGGTTCTTTACAACCGTTCCTAATCTCTTTTCCATATTCAAACTTTTTAGTAAATGATGTGTATCTGCATGAGAAGCGAACCCTGCACGGCTGGCGCACTTGAGGCGTATATCCCTTTCGGAATAGCCTTTCTTGCGTAACCGGGCAACTTGACGGCATAGGGCTTTCTTGTTACGCTTGCGCAGCATGATGTGGTCATGGTAGAGCACATAGCCGCAGATGTCATTGCCCATCCACGTAGGACGAACATTCCAAGACTTGTTCACCTGAAGGTAGAAGTCACGTGCCAGCGTCATGACGGCCAGCTCAACCATCAGATGAAGGAAAACCTTATCACCATGCTTGATGACGATATTGTCAGCGAAGCGACTGTAATGATTCAGACCTTCACGGACATAACGCTCAAACTTGGCATTAAGATAATCAACACCCTTAGCCAGTTCGGATGCTTGATCCCGTGTGCGACAGGTCACGAATGAATCTGTAACGTAGCGGTTCTGCCAATAGCGGAAGCGCTCAACGTCATCACCGATACCAAAACAGCGTAAGGCAAGCCTGTCGAACGGGGCAAGATAAAGTCCTGAAAGCAATTGGGATATCTTGACACCCATTACGAGACCATGAGGAAAACTGTCTATGAACTCATCAAGGAAATGCAGCAGCACCGGATCCTTTATCTTGTCGCGTAAGCGCAATTTCATCAGACCATGGTGAATGTTCGGGAAATAATGATGCACATCGAGCTGCACATCATAATACACCTCTTGTTGGCTGCACCTCCGTAATTCCGCCATTTCTTGCTTCACGTAGAAATGGGTACCCTTGCCTGGCACGCAGGCTGGAGAACGGAAATACAGAGTGTCCATTAGCCAACTCTCGACTGGGAGCACGGATGCCCATTGGATGACATGGTCACCAACAGGCAGCTTGTGGACTGTACGGTGTTTAGGGATAAAGACTTCCTTGGGAATATAAGGGGAAGTACGGAAAGAACATGTTGCGAACGCATGAAGGAGATTTTCAAGGTTGGACTCAAGGCTCTGCTCAAAGACCCTAACCTCGTGGCGGTCGCGCTTACCACGGCTGTAGCCCCAATAGGCTGACTGGAGATTCTCCTGCGTCGCAACAGTCTCAGATATGTGTCCCTTCCGTTTCATACGGTGTCATAGGCGGTGTTATGGCGGTGTCATACGGTTCGTCTGCGTCTTTTTGTCCCTGCCGTCGGCCGTACAAAGTACGTCTACCAGCACTTCTTGCATCGTGTATCTTTCACCATGGGGTGCGGTCCTGTCTCATTTTCAAGCATGGGGCAGACGAATGCCCATGCCAGGAAGTTAGAGGGGCGAGCCAACGAGCCCATTGGCACTCGAGACACCAATGTTAGCATAGAAGTACTCCAAGCCAGCAGCGGCTCCATAGTCACCATTGCCACCGCGATAAGGCACGCGGAGACCCGAAACAGCTCACATGTAGAAACAGCAACCGATATCATCAATGATGATACGCTGCAAAATTACATAAAATATGAATATGGAAAGTATATCAAAGAGCAAATTGTATTTTTTTCTTTTAAAAGCCCCTTACGGGGCTCTAGGGGTGCGGTGCTTCGCACCTTGGGTTCTTTGTGTCCTACGGACACTCCGTCTCCCAAGGTTCCTGCGGCTTCTCTGCTATCATGCGGGCACTAGCGTAGGCGTTGTGTCCCAGTCCTCTTCTGCTTCGCAGAGGGGCGAGCCAACGAGCCCAGCGGCACTCGAGACACCAATGCTAGCAGAGAAGCACTCCAAGCCAGCAGCGGCTCCATAGCCACCAAAGCCACCGCGAGAAGGCACGCGGAGACCCGAAACAGCATTGTCATTGTAAAACCCGTCACAATAGTGCGTAGAAGAAGTTGCTGGCGCTCCTGCGACTGTAGGACAATGACACAAATGATTCATCGAAAGCTGTTGAATGTATTCCCATGAGGAAGCAACAGCTGCTGCAGGTAATTCCGCAGCTTTGACAAGGCCATTCAAGCTGCTCATGCTATAGCTGCTGTGCAATCTCGGAACGACATACAGGTCACCGCCACCGCCTTCCTTCTTGTTGATCAATTCGCCACGGCCAAGACGACCGAGATAACCATAAAAATTCTTCAGACCGAAGAAAACAGGAACACTCACAGTACCCAAGACATTACCACCATCATCTTTTACAGAATAGGATACGGTACCGCAACCGTCAGCCAATTCTACACCAACAGAAGTGGGAAGGAATGGATAATAAGAAAACTTTTCAGACCATACGGTATCGTTGAAACCCGTGACACCAGAACCGAGACCACCTTGATAAAGTCCGTTGGCATCCTTGCTGGCATTGTAGGCGGCCTGCACGTTGCGAGTGCCAAAGATGATGCGGAACAGCGCACCGATGATACCGCTATGGGCGTACCAATAACCTTCCCAGCCATCGCCCTTCTTACGGGCATAGCTGCCAAAGGTAGCGGCATCAAGATTCGTGGCTGCACGGCCAAGCATAGTGTTGAACTTGCCATCCTTGGAGGTGTCGTTGTTGCCTCCTCGATACTTTGCGGCATCACTTACCACACTGACAAGCTCAAGGTTTTCACGGTCTACAACAGAGACACCCAGGGCACTCGTAGAAGCCACAGGAATGGTATAGTTCAAACGGCCAGGGATAGGCTTCAAAGAAGCTGCTTCATAATAATAGTTCCCTTCAGTCCACCATGCATAGTACCACTTGGTGCCCCAGCCCCACATGTAGTCTCCCATGGAACCGTCCAAGGCGGCAGTCTCACCAGTGGCAAACTTGTAGTGATTCGTAGGGTCGAGCTTGCGACGACCGTGGTTCTTATCCACTAGATAACAGCCCAAACCCAACAAGGAAGGAAGCTTGCGGAGGTAGTCAATGTTACCAACTGCCTCTCCCACGGGAGTGCTCTTCGTCATATCCCATCGACGGCACGCATAGCCCTCAGCCGTAACGAAACTGACCGGTATGAAACCGAACTTCTTGCCGGACTTGCTGTAACCCAACATCACATCCTGGCTCTCCACACTTGCCAACTCGGGCAGAGTGGACAAATCAATTTTTTCTGACATAATCGTTAGTTGTTGTTAATATTGATGAATATTTAGGATAGAATGAAAGCATTATAATCCATAGAATCTCCGAGCCAATAGGTTCCTGTATATTCAAGCTTACATATTACACCTTCTTTGGGGAGCAGAGTATCTCCAGAACTCAGACTGATTATATTACCACTATTATTACGCAATTTGATGAACCCGTCCTTATGACATTTTATATAGAATGAACCGCTTACATCATCGCTCTTGAACCAAAAGAAAAACAATTCTCTTTTGGATATTTTAATGTAGATTTCTTCGATGGTACCAAGAGTAGTGAAAGACTGCGGTGTCGGTAACAGCAGGAATTGATAGCAATTGTCACCAGCAGTCATTGCATTCCACTGCGTGTTGAAATATACTCCATATAATGTGTCAAGCATATGACCTCCATATGCAGACATATATATAAACCTGTTCCTGATAGTTATGGCCTTCTGTACGGTGAGCCACAATGGCTGCATACCAGAAGACTGCCACATTTCACCGGCACTATTCCAAACCAAACCCTTACCGGCTATATTTCCGCTACCGTCACGAGCGAAAAGGACTTTGCCGTTAGATATGTTGACCTCACCATTCTTGAATGTTCCGCCATTGGCATTGATGATACCTGAAATATCAACATTATTGCAAAAAATGCGACCTGTCTTGAAATCTATAAACAGATTGGGAGTCCAAATGCCCGTGAGTTCTTTGGTATCTACATCAAAGATAGGTGAGGAACTATCTGCATAGACAGAATAGTCTACAACACTACCTCCTCCTTGAGGAACACCCAAGGCAGAGAATAGGTAATGTTCCCAGAACACACCGCCCTCGGGACTTCCGAATCGTGCCCAGTTGGCCATCAACAAATCTACCAGAATGGCTGCATATTTCTCGAACAGTAGCCAAGCTCCTGTGCCTCCATAGGTGGCATAGTCTGTGGCTGGATCGAGCGGCTTACCGTCACTACCATATTTCAAGGGATTCTCCGTACGCACATACACTTGTGGGTTCGAAGTCTTGGGATAAGCGACTCGAGGAGCATAATTGTTCTTGACAACGTAGGTAGTCCCGACATCCCACCAACCACAATCATAAGGCTGGGGAATAGTCTTGCCTGGCAGACCTGTACTGCCCCGCTGCACATAGCTTATCGTAATGGTAGATGATACTGAAAAACCTGACTTATGACTTACTGTTATAGTCATGACATCGATGGGAGAATACTTTTCGATTCCATCAGGAATGGTAATGAAAATCTGGAAACATCGTTCCATGAAGTAAGTATACACCTCTGCGGAAACATTTACTACTGAAGATGCGGTACAGTCATAATCATTACTCAATTCCAGTGCCTCATTATCTTGAAGTACACGAACATATACATAATAGGTATGTTCCCCTATCGTTTTCTTCGTGGCAGAATCTATGGGATGAGCTATCAAAGGTGGCGAAAGCTCCAATATCTTGGGGCTCTCACCATCCTTAGGCGCAGGAACCAATGAGTCGAAAGCTCCTATCCGGTGATTCATGACTTTGACGCTGAAATGTGAATATTCAGACCACCATGCTCGTGCACAAGACTGCCTTCGACACTGAAGGTTGATACCTTAGATGACTGAAGGACGACATTACCTTCATTGTCACGCGCAACAAAGGAAAACTCCCATCCACTCTGTACCGTATTGCCGGAACGAGAGAGCACCTGAGGCGTATAGGTGACAGTGTCGCTCTGTCGAACCAAATTACCAGCCTGACTACGGCCTACATTGATGTAGTAAGGGTCATGGGTATCGCACACCTGGATTCCCTTTCGGTAGGTGGCTCCGTTGTGCTCTACACAAGCAAAGAACTCTTCAGTACCTTCGACAGCGCCATGGAAAATCCTGATACCATCAGCACCTACAAGCTCTATGATACCATTGATATATTGAAGATCATCAAGACCACTGGAGGTAGCACGCTTCCAATCCCAACTGCCAGAAGGAGAAACCGCCTCGCCACAGTTCAACAGCATAGGCTGAAGTATAAGATACTCCGTATCATTATCTATCACGGTGTCACTCAATCCTTTTTCATTGAAGCAGTTGATGAGGATGTCAAACATATCACCAACACTCTCTTTGATAGATATGCTGCCGTGACAGGTGACCTCCATACCGTTGAACGTCGACCTGAAGTAGATGGTCACATCGTTCAAGTTCTGGGCAGAAGCAAGATTCCCCTTTACTTTCAAGGCTGGGAACGTCTGGTTGTTGACGGTATACGTGGTCAGCTCAAACCTATCCTTGTAGGCATCAGCTACAGCTCCTCCTTTAGCGGTCAGAATCTGAGAAGAAGCTGCTTCGGGATTCCCCATGTACCACATCATCTGCTCGCTGCTCGGAACAAGGAACCGACCCGTACTACTCGAATAGCAGTAGGGATACAGCATTATAGGCTTATCCTTGTAGTTCGGTGTACACTGACCAGTTGAAGGGTTATAATACTGTGTGGTACCCACACCTGAAGGTAACACGAAATTCATTCCAGGAACGATGGTGTCACCGTCCACAATCGCCTCAAGGGCATCTATTGCACTATACTTGCTCATATCCTTTTATTATAGTTTGATTAATTCAATCACTTCATCACGACTCAACTCCACAGCTCCTGCAGCAAGAGCACGGTCTATACCATAGGGATACAAATCGGAAGAGCTGAGTAACACTCTCACCTCGCCATCCTCCAACCAATGGAGACGGAGTTGTCTATACACTAACCCGTCGGCAATCGTGGCTGGAACGCTAAAAAATCTACATTGGCTCATAGTTCTATTTTTATTGGTTGGCTACACTCATAGTCATAATAACACCGTTCAGCATGACCTCCTTACCGTCTATAAGGCAAGCACGCAAAGCTGTGCGTTCCTTTACTTCACATCCGAACACGGGAAGTACATTAGGATCCTTGCCGACGATGGAGGCAGGAACAACGACCCTCTCGCCATAACCGATGACCTTCTGTGGAGCACCTTTCTCGTTCGTGGTGAAGATATGGGTGATGTCAAAGTAGTCTTCGGGAGATACCACCTCACCTCTGGGAGTGTCAACAGAACAGCATATCTCAATCTCTTTGGTGGTGGAACGGACGAACTTGCCACGTGTGATTATCTCACGCTCGTCCCACTGGCCATACCAGCGATAAACCTTCGTGTGTGCTTCTACCGTGTTGTCAGGAAAAGATATCGGATAGGCCACAACACGGATGAATTCCTTATCGATGTAGGCACGGTCTATCGTCAGTGACTTGGTACCCTGTCCCGAAACATAAAAGAGATCATCCTCAGTAATGGCACGCCATGCATTACCGTCAAGGACTTCCCATCGATACACGGCATACTCATCGGGGATGATGCTGTCACCGTTGCGGAAGGTGGCGGTAATCGTACGACGCTTATTCGTCAGGAAGGGGCTTACAGCCATCTTCTTGGCGGCATCGATAGCTATCGACAAGGCAAGCTCGGTACCGAGGGCAGAGGTAAGCGTCACAAGCTGGGTCTTGCGGTAGGGTTTGTTCGTACGAGGGTCGAGGAAGGCACAGCTGAAGAATAGGTTCAACGGCATGGAAGGCTCCACGTTACGCTTTACTGTCAAGGTTCCATGTTCACCTAGGGAGAAGCCGGTTGTGGACTGGGTAACACGCTCCCCAGTATCATCGGTACCAATATACCAACGGCAATCGATGAGGTCAGACGTGTGGTCACCGGGAGCGACGAGATTGTCCGCATCATGAATCTCAAGACGAGGACGCAGCATCATGGGGAACAGCGAGCGGTCGGGGTCGAACATTCCAGTCAGACCGTCCTTGCGCTGGCTCAAACTACCGCCTACCGCATCCATATATAGGGATAAGGTAAGCGGAGTGTACAAGATATAGGCACTTGCTGTT
>JAEIGA010010300.1_pt1 | contig 14166 bp, 15 predicted proteins | sample 9270691 | NCBI WGS metagenome assembly JAEIGA01 (sample SAMN17057246, study PRJNA624740) | gut metagenome | biome: biome; isolation source: fecal sample | host: Bos grunniens | place: China: Xizang | collected 2019 | reverse complement strand
TGCCTCTTCCAAATTATCTGCTTCAATTTCTGGTAGACCGCGATGATATGGGTTTAAGCTTGATTTTCTAAACTTGTTAAAAAGTTTAGAGGACTTAATCATCATCCATATTTTCTTAAAAAAAGGGAAAGCCCTTCTCTCCCATTCCATCGGATCTCTATATGCCATATATTATTTCTCCTTTTAGTATAATATACCGCATATTTGTACTAGTTTCAATATAAAAGTCGCTAGATAGCGACTTTTTATTACGTTTTTATTGCATCCAACTACAAAGGTTTTTGTGGAATTAGGTTTTCTATTGAGTTTTCTGGAGTAAAATCAGTATTTTTAATCCATGTTTGATTTCGTCCTAAAAAGGCAATTTTGCCACGAACAATCAAATTATTACCTTCTCTCCATATTTCACAGCCATAAACCTTACCTTTGGTTGGATCCAAGATTTCGCCACCTGTATATTTAGAGCCTTTTAGCTCTAAGTCCCAGATAATATCCATACCCTTTATCTTGGGATTACCTTTAATTTTGGCTGTTGCTTCTTTATTTTTGAGCAATTCTACAACACGACCAAAAATCTTTCCTTGATATTCATAAATTTGAACAATACTTTTGGCTGTTTTTGTTTCATCATCAATAGTTGTCCAATAACCAATTACACTATCCCCTGCTCTAGCGATATTACTAACCAAGAGGAATAAACATATCATCAATATTTTTTTCATAACGTTCCTTTCGTTGTGTATTTTTACTAACTTGTCTTTAGATAATATGCAAGATATTATTGCAGATTATACCAATACATATTGTGATTATTTGTGGCTATATTTATCTCCTGTTTACAGACACTTATTCTTGTAGATATTCATCTATATTGGGTTGCCTTTCATAAAAAGAAGACTATTATTGTGCAACGATAGATACAAGAACAATCACTAATTCTATGGTTTTTGAATATGCGTGTACTAAAAATTTGTGCTTTTGGAATATTTTTAATGGCTATTATAGGCTTTTTTGTTAGATTTAAGCCTCAGTACCATTTAATAAACGGGGAAATTTTTGGTACATATTATACTATTAAAATTCGCACTTCAACAAAAGATTCCCATCTTGAGCGAGCTATAAATGATGAACTAGCTAAAATAAATGCCCAAATGTCTGTTTTTGATACTAGTTCTGAAATTTCAAAAATTAATAATACTGAAGCGAATCTATGGATTGATTTATCGGAAAATATGCAACTTGTGCTTAAAAATGCTCATTTAATCTATAAATTAAGTGATGGAGCTTATGATCCCACCGCTGGAAAGCTTATTGATTTGTGGGGATTTGGAGTAAAAGGTAAAATTGATAAACTACCAACAGATGATGAAATTTCTGAGATATTAGAAGTAACAGGATTTGATAAAATTCAGTTTGGCGAAGACTATAGCAAATTAAAAAAACTACATAGTGAAGTGGTATTAAATTTATCATCTATTGCTAAAGGTTTCGGAGTTGATAGAATTGCTCAACTATTAAAATCAAAAGGTTATAATGATTTTATAGTTGAGATTGGTGGCGAAGTTGTATCTTCTGGCAAAAAATCAGATAAAGTAAAAGGTTGGAATGTTGGTGTGGTTATGCCTAATGAGACATCTAATGAAAATGCCTTTGTGGTAACATTAAAAGACTATGCCGTTGCAACTTCTGGTGATTATCGTAACTTCTTTTACGTTAAAGATAAGAAGTATTCTCATACTATAGATACAAAAACAGGATATCCTACAGCTAACAACATTTTATCGGTTACTGTTTTTAATGAAAGTTGTATGTTTGCTGATGGTATAGCTACGGCTATTATGTCTTTGGGAGAAGAAAAAGGACTCGCTCTAGCTAAAAATAATGACTTAGCTATTATTATGTTTGTAAAAACAGAAAATAACCAGATTATAAATATAGTTTCACCAAAAGCTAAAAAGTTGATAGAAAAATGACAGAAATAACACATACAGGAATTATAACGGCAATTAAACAAAATATTATTTGTGTAGAGATTATGCAAAAAGAGGCTTGTTGTAATTGTGCCCTAAAAGATGCTTGTTCACAAACTACAAGACAACATATAGTAGAAGTAGAATGTGATAAAACAAGTGATTATCAGGTTGGTCAAAACGTTGAAATTTTGATTAGCGGTAGGCAAGCTTTTATAGCTTCTCTGTATGGTTACATTTTTCCATTGATTTTAGTAATTTTTAGTTTATTTTTAGGTTTTATTTTTACAAAAGATGAAATTATTGCTGGCTTATTTGGACTAGGTGTTTTATTACCTTATTATGTTCTATTATGGATTTTCCGTAATAAGCTAAAGGAAGGACTAGTAATTAAAATAAGCGCAAAAACGAATCTTTAATAAAATATGATGGGATTTTAACTTTAATATTAACAACAGAAATATGGATATGATGGGACTAATAATATTTAATATTGCGATTTTGGCGGTTATTGCCGTTATTGCTGCAATTGTATTGTATTTTACTGCTAAGAAATTTAGGGTAGAACCAAATGTTTTGGCTGAGGAAATTGCTGAAATATTACCTCAGGCTAATTGTGGTGCTTGTGGAAGCGCTGGATGCCAAGATTTTGCAAATCGCTGCTCAAAGGCATCTGCAGATGAATTTCGCTCATTGTATTGCCCAGTGGGCGGTCGTGATGTTATGACTAGAATCGCTGCAAAATTAGGTTATGTTGCTGAAGATCATGAACCAACTGTTGCTGTATTACGTTGTCATGGTAGTTGTGAAAAAGCTGCTGATAAAATAGAATATGTAGGATTAAAGAATTGTCGTTTAGCCTCTAGAGTTTTTGTTGGTAAAACTGGTTGCCCTAATGGTTGTTTACGTTTAGGTGATTGTGTGCGTAGCTGTCCTTTTGGTGCTATTGAGATGAACCCTGAAACAGGATTACCTGAAGTTAATCAAGATAAATGTACATCATGCGGAACATGTGTTCGCATTTGCCCACGTGGATTATATGAAATTAGACCTGTAGGATCTAAGGGGGTACGCGTTTATGTTGCTTGTAATAATAAACAAAAAGGAGCTATTGCACGTAAAAACTGTAAGGCAGCATGTATCGGTTGTATGAAATGTACCAAAGTTTGTGCTGATGTTAAGGTGGAAAATAATTTATCATATATTCCAACAACTGTTTCTGCTGAACAATATGGCGCAGAATTAGCCTCTGCTTGCCCTACTGGTGCTATCGTTTATACTGGAGAGAAAAATGTGCAAAATTAAGACTTTTACAACTGGTGGTATTCATCCAGAAAAATTCAAATTATCTTCAGATATTGCTATTGAAGATGCAGGTATTCCTGAAATTGTTACCATTCCTGTAAAACAACATATTGGTGCTCCTGCTAAAATTTTAGTTGATAAGGGGGATAAAGTTAAAGTTGGAACTCTTATTGCTGATGCTGATGGTATTGTTTCTGCTGATGTTCACTCTTCTGTTTCTGGTGAAGTTATTAAAGTTGAAGAAACTGAGACTGGAAGTGGATATCTTGAAAAAATGATAACTATCAAAGTTGAAGGAGATGATTGGGAAGAATCTATTGATAGATCTTCAAATATTATTTCTGAAGTAACAGCTTCTAAAGAAGAAATTATAAAAATTATTAGAGAAGCTGGTATTGTTGGTATGGGTGGCGCTGGCTTCCCTACTCCTGTTAAAGTTACTGTTCCTGATGGTAAAAAAGCTGAATACCTTATATTAAATGGAATCGAATGTGAACCTTATTTGACTGCTGACGATCGTTTAATGCAAGAATGCGCTGAGCAAATTGTTATTGGTGCAAAAATATTAAGCAAAGCTCTTGAAGTGCAAAATACAGTTATTGCTATTGATAGAAATAAACCTGAAGCTATTAAAGCTATACAACAAGCAACCCATAAATATGAAGGAGTTTGTGTTCAGGTTTGTGAAACAAAGTATCCTCAAGGTGCAGAAAAGCAACTTATTAAGGCTATAACTGGTCGTGAAGTTCCTTCTGGACGTTTGCCTATTGATGTGAATTGTGTTGTTCAAAATGTGGGAACAGCTTTTGCTATTTATGAAGCAGTTCAAAAACACAAACCTTTATTTGAGCGCATTGTTACCGTTAGTGGTGATGACGTTGAAAAAGCAGGTAACTTCCGTGTTCGCATTGGTACACCTTCATCTTATTTAATTGAAAAAGCTGGTCAAAAAAGTGAAATTGGAAAGATTATTTTTGGTGGACCAATGATGGGTATTGCCGGAGTTAACCTAAATGCCCCTATCACAAAAACAAGTTCTGGAATTTTGATATTAAAAGATGAAAGTGCTTATAAACCAGAAGTTAGTTCATGTATTCGCTGTGCTACATGTGTTGATGTGTGTCCTCAAGGACTTGAACCATATCTTATACATACACTTATCCGCAATGGTGAATATGATGAAGCTAAAAATATCCATATATTAGACTGCATTGAATGTGGTTGTTGTGCATACTCTTGCCCTGCCCGCATTCCTTTGCTTGACTATTGTAAATTAGCTAAATACGAGATTAACAAAAAGAAATAGGACTATTAATTATGCTTAAAGTTTCTACAGCCCCTCATATGTATGCTCCAACAAACACCACAACTATTATGCGTGATGTTATTATCTCTTTAGCGCCTGCAGGTTTAGTTGCTATTGCTTTGTTTGGACTAAATGCACTTATTACTATTATTACAGCTGTGATTGGTTGTGTTGTAATGGAATATGTTGCTTGTAAATATTTTTTGAAAGTAAAATCTTCTACTAAAGATTTATCTGCTATTGTTACAGGATTATTGTTAGCTTATAACTTACCTTGTAATATGCCTATATGGATGACTTTAATTGGATGTTTTGCGGCAATAATTATAGCTAAAGTTGCTTTTGGTGGAATTGGAAAAAATTTATTCAATCCAGCTCTAATTGGGCGTGTATTTTTATTTGTATCTTTTCCTGTTCAAATGACAACCTGGGTTAAACCTAATCTTTTAGATTTTACAAATACAGATGTTACTACATCTGCAACAACTTTGGGTATATTAAAGCATATTGATGCAGAAACATCTGCTACTTCGCTAACATCTAGTATTCCTAGTTATTTAGATATGTTTTTAGGATATACAGGTGGTTCTATGGGCGAAGTTTCCGCTTTTGCTTTGCTTCTTGGTTTGTTTTATTTATTATATCGCAAAGTTATCTCTTGGCATATTCCTGTTTTTTACGTTGCAACTTTCTTTGCTTTAACAGCTAGTTTTGCTTATTATACAGGAGATGTTTCTCTTGATCCACTTACTCATTTATTGTCCGGTGGACTATTTTTAGGAGCTTTCTTTATGGCTACTGATTATACAACATCTCCTATGAGTAAAAAAGGAAAAATTATTTTTGCAATTGGTTGTGGAGTTTTAACATTTATTATACGTCGTTATAGTGCATATCCTGAAGGTGTTTCTTTTGCTATATTGATTATGAATGCATTTGTTCCTCTTATTGATAAGTTCGCTAAACCTCGTAAATTTGGCTCTAGGAGAAAATAAATGAAACCTGTTAAATCTAATCTTTTTAATATGATTATGGCCATGGCTGTTGTTTCTATTTGTTCAGCTGCCTCAATTGGATATGTATATCAAAAAACTAAAGAACCAATTGAAAAATCTAAAACTATGAAGATTTCTAATGCTGTAGCAGAAATGCTTGGTAATTTTGATAATAAACCTTTTGAAGAAAGAGTAACTCTCTCTTCAAACGATTTAGAACTTTACCCTGCAAAAGAAAATGGAGTAACTACTTCTGTTGCCATTAAATCTTATAGCAACAATGGTTTTGGTGGAAAAATTGAGTTGATTATAGGTTTATTGATGGATGGTACTATTACAGGCTATAAAGTTATTCAACAAAATGAAACTCCTGGTTTGGGTACTAAAATTGCAGAAAATAAATTTAGCAAACAATTTGTTGGATTAAATACTCATAGTAATAGTTTTGAATTGAGTAAAAATGGCGGAGAAATTGATGCTTTAACTGGTGCTACAATAAGCTCAAATGCTGTTGTTGATGCTGTAAAGAAAGCTGTTACTGCATTTAACAATTTTGCGGAAGGAACTAAAAATGACAAATAAAAGTTTACAAAATTTTACTAGAGGAATTTTTAGAGAAAATCCTGTTTTTGTTATGATGCTTGGAATGTGCCCTACTTTGGGTGTTACAACATCTATGGCAAATGGTTTTGGTATGGGACTTGCCACACTATTTGTACTAGCTCTATCTAATATGGCTATTTCATTAGTGAAAAACTTCATTCCCGCAATGGTTCGTATTCCTTGCTATATTGTAATAATTGCGTCTTTTGTAACTATAATTAACTTATTGATGGAAGCTTATTTGCCATCTTTACATGCTCAACTTGGAATTTATATTCCTCTTATTGTAGTTAACTGTATTATATTGGGTCGTGCAGAAGCATTTGCATCTAAAAATAACATTGTACAATCTCTTTTAGATGGTCTTGGTATGGGAATTGGTTTTACAATTGCTTTAGCTTTATTGGGTGCTCTTAGAGAGATTTTAGGCTCTGGATCTATACTTAACTATAATTTTATTGGTGATGATGGCTATCCTATTTTGCTATTTATTATGCCTCCTGGAGCATTTTTAGCTTTAGCTGCATTGATTATGATTTATAATAAAATAAGTGGAGCAAACAAATGAGTATTACTATGATTTTTATCTCTGCAATATTGGTTAATAATATTGTTCTTTCTCAGTTTTTAGGTATTTGCCCTTTTTTAGGTGTTTCTAAAAAAATATCTACAGCTTGTGGAATGGGTCTTGCTGTTATGTTTGTTATGACTATTGCCAGCATTGCTACATATTTGGTGTATTATAAGCTACTTCTTCCTCATGGATTAGAGTTTATGAATACTGTGGTATTTATTTTAGTAATTGCCTCTCTTGTTCAGATGGTTGAAATTATCATCAAAAAAACATCTCCAGCTTTATACCAAGCTTTAGGTATTTTCTTACCTTTGATTACAACAAATTGTGCTGTTTTGGGTATTGCTATTTTATCTATACAAAAAGAATATAGTCTTATTCATTCTGTATGCTTTAGTTTAGCTAATGCTATGGGATTCACCTTGGCTATTATAATATTTGCAGGACTTCGCGAACGTTTAAATGCATCAGCTGCTAGTATGCCTAAAGCTGTAAGAGGTACTCCGATTGTTTTGATTACAGCGGCCCTACTCTCTTTAGCTTTTATGGGTTTTGCCGGTATTGGCAGATAATATTTTACATTTTAATTAGACTTAAATACCTTGTTTATTAGCTTAAGCAAGGTATTTTTTTTATAACAATTGATTACAATGTCATCCTAACAAAGATATGCATTTCATACCTAAAATTAAGGAAATAAAGCCTACAATAATTGAAAGAGATAAGTATAAAAAGGCTTCTGTGTAATTGTTTTCGCTCATTAATGTTGAGAAATTCAGTAAATAGGTTGAAAATGTTGTAAAACCTCCTAATAAACCGGTCATTACAAATAGTTTAAGATTAGGATTATCTAATAGATGCTTTTGAAAGTAGGTATATGCACAACCTATAAAAAAAGCGCCAAGAATGTTTACAATCATTGTTCCCCAATGAGTGTTGATTTTGCAACAAATAAGCCATCTTAAAACTGAACCGATACCACCACCAAAAAATACACCTAATATTGAATACACAGCTTATCTCCTCATATAAATCAATGGAAACGGACGAGATTGTTCATCAAAATCTGTTTGTTTATAAGTGTTAAAACCGAGATGCTTATAAAAGCCAACAGCATTTGGATTTTGTTCATTAACGGTAACTTCTGTAATTTGATGTTTTTTTATACCATATTCTACCAGTTTGCGACCAATACCTTGTCCTATATGTTGAGGAGCAAGAAATAACATTTCTAATTTTTGGCTCTCAATTCCCATAAACCCCAAATACTCATTTTTATTTTTGGCAACGATTAAATGTTCTACTTCTTTCAATGCTTGCGGAAGATATTCTTCAATTTCTGCAATATCTTTGTATGTCAAAAATGTATGTGTTTGAATAACTGAATATCGCCACAAAATGGTCAGTTCTTCAATTATGCTTAAATTACGATTTTTAATTTTTACAATTTCCATGAGGTAATTATTATTGAAATAATTTTATAAAATCAAGATAAATTAATTTGGCTTAGTATGTTATAATTTTGTAATATTTCGTAATTTTATTTGGTTTGATTTTTGGGGATTACTCATCAAAGATATAACTCTGATAAGGAGATATATAATGAAACATGGTAATAATTTTATATTGGGTGAATATGTTATAATAAAAAAGCCAGACTTAATGGAAATTGGCGACAATGTTCGTATTTCTGACTTTTGCCGAATATCAACTGCTTGCGTAATTGGTTCGGATTGCGAAATATCTCCTGGTGTTTATATTGCTGGTGGAGAAGGAAAATATACATTTAGAATGGGGGAATGCTCTAGTTTAGCTGCTGGAGTTAAGGTATGGTTGAGTAGCAATGATTATGTGAATGAATTGGTTACTCATTCTATTCCTGAGGTAAAAGAAATTCAAGGTAATGTATCTTTAGGAAAATATACCGGAGTTGGTACAAACTCTGTTATTATGCCTAATAATGATATTCCTGAGGGTGTTACGATTGGGGCTTTAAGTTTTGTGCCTTCTAATTATAAATTTGAACCTTGGACAGTTTATGCTGGTCGTCCTATTCGTCCAATTAAAAAGCGTAATAAAGAAAATGTTATTAATACTTTACGTAAAATTGGCCGTATAACAGATTGATTTAAACTAAAAGTAAATATATGAAAGGAGATTATTTATGAAGTTTTTTGAAAAAGCGAAAGAGTTTGTTTATTGGGAGATTTTTAATAGACTAAAAGGTAATAACCAAGATGTTGTATGTGCTGTTATTATCAATCAAGATAAAATTTTAGCGCAAACTGCTCAGAAAAATAACATTATCAACACTAATGATACCCAATATGTTGTTCCTGGTGGCAAGGTTGAACCTGGAGAAACATTAAATGCTGCAGTGCATAGAGAAATAAAAGAAGAAACAAATCTTAATGTTGATGTAATAAAAAAATTAGGTACTACTCGTAATAATAAATATAAACTTCACTGGTTTGTTTGTGCTCCAACTGATTTATCATTATTAAAAGTTGTTGAACCTCTTAAGCAAAAAGAGCTTAAATGGATTAATTTAGAGGATTCATCTGTTAATTGGACACCTAAAAATTATGAAGCGCTAATGAAATATAAAAATCAAATTTCTGTTATTCAAAAAAATAATAATTCATAAAAGAAATAGTCATTATTTTATATTGAATGAAATATTATTAAACAAAAACGGTTTCTTTTATCAAGAAACCGTTTTTGTCTGTAATTAAATAATTCTGATAAACCTCAAGTCATCAACAATAGTCTCTGCTGACTTAAAAGCATCTTCGCTGCCATCAACTGTCACCATAACGTTTGATACATCTTTAAGATTATCCCATAATCCTGATGTATTTTTTTGATACTCTGACAATCGCTTTTCGATTACAGCATCATCTCGACGTACTACGCTCTCACCACCACATTTAGGACATTTGCCGTCATCTATGCTGTGTGTACACTTGCAATCTTTACAAACGCGACGCTTAGAAACTCTTTCTAGAATAAGCTCCTCCGGAGTATTGCGTTTAATACTAATTACGACATACCCTGCATCACGTAAGATTGTTTCTAAATAGCTGAGCTGTTTTGATGTTCGTGGGTATCCATCTAAAAACATCACCAGCCCATCTTTTTGTAAAGCTTTACCAACTAAGGCATCTACTACAGTATCTGCCACAAGTTTACCTGAAGCAATAGTCTGCGCTATTTCCTGACCGAGAGCTGTTTGAGATGCTACTTCTTCGCGAAGTAAATCCCCTGTTGAGATGTACTTAACCTGATTTGCTGAAACAATTTCTCGTTTTACAAGCTCAGATTTCAGACGTTCACCCAAGAAGCCCTTTCCGCTACCTGGGGCACCAAAAAGAATGAAAATTGTCTTATTCATACATAATTATAGTTATAAATTATAGTTATAAACTTAAACACTTACAGTTGAAAATTATATTGCTCTTTATTGCTTGTCAAGTTTTTATATATAAAAAGAAACATACTACTTTTGTTTATTTTAAGAGAGATTTACGAATTGCTGTTTTTTTTGCGAATAACTTACTTATTTTTTAAAAGAATAAACAATTATATTAATCTTTTATAAACTTAATCTGATATATCAATATAGCATACTTAGTACTTGTATTTAAAAAAGAAATGCAAGATTTAGTATTTCTAGGAAATAATTTTTATTATTATAATAAAGTGTAATCTTATACCAGGAGGTTTTATGATTGATATATTGTATGGTATTTCAGCGCTAGAACTCTTCGAACAATATGCTATTTTCGGAGTTTTAGCGGTTGCTTTTATCGGATTATGGTACACTTGGTTTCTTAAAAAACAAGTTATGGCCAATGATACTGGTACTGGCAAAATGGTAGAGGTTTGGACCGCTATTAGACAAGGTGCAGATGCTTACCTAAAAAAACAACTAAAATCTATTTTACCTATGATCGCAGTTTTGACAGTTTGTTTATTCTTATCTGTTTATATTGTTCCTGTTTCAGCAGAGGCTAAAATTAGATTTTCTAATTATAGTGATGAAACTGTAAAATTAATTATCGCTTTTGGACGCGCAGGAAGCTTTATTTTAGGTTCTTTATTCTCTTTATTAGTAGGACAAATTGGTATGCGTATTGCTGTTGCTGCTAACGTACGTGTTACTGCTGCTTCTAAACGTTCTTTTGGTGAAGCTTTGAAAATCGCTTATCGTGCTGGTACTTGTACTGGTATGTTAACTGATGGTCTTGGCTTAATGGGTGGTACATTAATCTTTATCATCTTTGGTGTTGCTGCTCCTGATGCCCTACTCGGTTTTGGTTTCGGTGGAACTTTAGTTGCATTGTTCATGCGTGTTGGTGGTGGTATTTATACTAAAGCTGCTGACGTTGGTGCTGACCTTGTTGGTAAAGTTGAAGCTGGTATTCCTGAAGATGACCCAAGAAACCCAGCTGTTGTTGCTGACCTTGTTGGTGATAACGTTGGTGACTGTGCGGGTATGGCTGCAGATATTTTTGAATCTTATGAGGTTACAATTGTATCTGGTTTAATCTTAGGCCTTTCTTTATGGCATGTTACAGGCATGTATGAATGGATTGTTTACCCACTTTTAGTTCGTGGTATTGGTGTGTTCTGTTCTATCATTGGTACTTATGCTGTTAGAGATAATGGCTTAAAAGGTAACGCAATGAAAGCTATCTTTAGAGGTTATGTAACATCTGCTACAATTTCAATTATTTTATTTGCTGTTGTTGCTTACTTCTATTTACAAGGTATCATTGGTGGTTGGTGGAGACCATTCTTAGCAGTTAGTATTGGTGTATTCTTAGCTATGGCTATTGATAGAGTTACTGAACACTTTACTGGTACAACAGGCGCTCCTGTTCAAGAAGTTAAAAAATCAACAGATACTGGTTCTGCTACAACTATCTTGAGCGGTCTTGCTCTTGGTCTTGAAAGTTCTGTATGGTCTGTTTTAGTTATTGCTATTACAATTTTTGCATCAGTATTAATCTTCGGTACTATTGATGGTTTATCTGCTGCTGAAAGAGTTACATATATCTTATATGGTGTAGCAATGACAGGTATTGGTATGTTAACACTTACAGGTAACAACGTTGCTATGGACTCTTTTGGTCCTATTGCAGATAATGCAAATGGTATTGGTGAGATGGCTTGGCATGATGAAAAAGGTGCTAAAACTAAAAAAGCTCGTCAAATCATGGCTGACCTTGATGGTGTTGGTAATACAACAAAAGCTATTACAAAAGGTGTTGCTATTGGTTCTGCCGTAATTGCTGCTGTTAGCTTGTTCGGTTCTTACATGGTAGACGTAAGTAACGTTCAAGCTGCATTAAATAGCACATGGGCAAAAGAAGGCTTAAATCAAAGCTTAACATTACTTAAAGATATTGGTATTGTTGTTTCTAACCCTGTTGTGTTTGTGGGTATGCTTATTGGTGCAGCTGTACCATGGTTATTCTCTTCATTTGCTATTAATGCGGTTAGACGTGCTGCAAGTTTGATTGTTGAAGAAGTTCGTCGTCAATTTAAGCTTGGTATTCTTGAAAACAAAGCAAAACCTGACTACGATACAACAGTTGCTATTTCAACAGCTGCTGCTCAAAAAGAGCTTGTTATCTTAGCTTTACTTGGTATTGTTTCTCCTGTATTTGTAGGACTTTCTCTTGGTGTTGAAGCCTTGGGTGGTTTCCTTGCAGGTATTATTGTTTCAGGTCAGTTACTTGCTGTGTTTATGTCTAATGCAGGTGGTGCTTGGGATAATGCAAAGAAACTTATCGAAGATGAACCTAGCAGTATTGCAAAAAATACTGGTAAAGGTTCTGAACGTCATAAAGCAAGTGTTGTAGGTGATACTGTAGGTGATCCACTTAAAGATACTGCAGGTCCTGCTTTGAACCCAATGATTAAGGTTGTTAACATGGTAGCTGTAATTGTTGCACCTATCGTTGTGGCATACAATAACGAATACACAAAACTTTCAGCTTGGGGTTGGTGTGTTGTTGTTGGCTTACTTGCGATTTTAACTTTCGTTATTATGAAGAGTAAAAAACAAGCTTCTTAATATAACATAAGTTACAAAATAGCCCCCGCGTTGAATTAAACACGGGGGTTTTATTTATATAATAAATTACTTGATGTATTATATAAAATGTGGTACTATTGAACATATTTTATTTAAGGAGGATATTATGATGAATGAGCAAAAAAGAAGAGAATTCGAAAAAATGTCACCTCAAGCAAAGATTGAAAGTGCTGTATGGAGAAAGCATGCTTCATTACGCGATATATTAGATGCTATGGATGGCGTTAATATGAGTGAAGATTACTCTCCTAAAAAGAAATTAGTTTTATTACAAAAAATAATCAATTTTGGTCAATATGTATCAAAAGAGATTTACTTGGGAAATAGAGAAGTTCCTAAAACAGACGATAATGATACTATTAAAGAATTTAATTTACGTATGCAACATAACCCTCACGATATATACCATGCTGATAAACACCAGGGTGAACCTATACATGGCACGGGATACTTTGATGACAAAGGTAAGTTTGTATTTGTTCATCACTACACATCAGGTGTAGAGGAATTAACTGATGATAAAGCTACCATAGTTACTGCTGGTGGATCTGTTAAAAATCCTAATTGGCATCCAATTCCTCTTAGAGAAGAAACAATTACCCCTATTCCTGTTCCTATTCATGACGATATTGTTAAACCTACAAATGTTGTAAATAATGGAGGTGGTGTAATTCCACCAATACCTGGTGTTAGGGATAATAATAATGTTGTTGATGGAGTGGTAACTCCTACTGAAAATAATATTGAGAACAATGGTGTGGTTACACCTAATAGCAGTGTTGCTGAAGCAACAAACTCTGATGATAAGAAAAAAAGACGTTGGGGAGCATTTCTTATTCCTCCTATTATTGCTACAGCTACAGCTTTAGGAGTTAAAGATTGCACACCTGCTCCTATGGTAACACCAGAACCTCAACAAGATACTACTGAACATGTTATTAATGTTCTCAGCGAGGCTGAAAGTAATTATCTTAACTACACTGTAGAAAAAGGTAAAGCTATGTTAAATAAACAAGGTGTCGAAAATTTTGATGCCGTTTATGATAATTTTGTTAGCAATATAGATAAGGTTCCTGAAGGACTTAAAGATTTAATTCTTCAGTATAATATGGGAACTGCTAAAGATGCTAAATTTGGTATAGATCTTAGTGATAACCCTCAAATTGCTGCTACTACTTTGATTTTAATGGCTGAGTCTTACCCTAATATTGCCCCTGTTATTCATGAGCAAATGCAAAACCCTGGAGCTGAAATACCTGATGTTCAGTTAAAGACTATTAGTACTAGATGTCAATGGGCAAAATCCG
>JAEIGA010010299.1_pt1 | contig 14167 bp, 23 predicted proteins | sample 9270691 | NCBI WGS metagenome assembly JAEIGA01 (sample SAMN17057246, study PRJNA624740) | gut metagenome | biome: biome; isolation source: fecal sample | host: Bos grunniens | place: China: Xizang | collected 2019 | reverse complement strand
CTTTTTTCTTATCTAAAACTTTAGAATCTACATCAATAGCCTCTACATGATTCCAAACTCTAAATTCGTTTCTAGTCGGATAATAAACAATTTCAGCCCCAGCTAAATGATCATAATTAAACGGTTTATTAGCTTCAAAACGTTTATATGAATCGTAGACATCATTAATGGTATCCCATCTAGAATAATACTTAGGCAAATCAGCAGATCTATTATGTTGTTTAGGTTCTATTTCTAAGAAGTTAGGATTATATTCAATATTATAACCATTATATTGATATAAAGCTTTTAAAGCCTCTTGTCTAAAGTACATAGTAGGTTTATCATCAGCAAAATCGTAAACATCTCCAACTACTTCATAGTGGAAAGATTCAGGTTTAACTTTATTAGCAACTAATTCTAAATTAGTAAATATTTTATGTACAGAAGGATTGTCTACAACAACACATTCAAATTCAAAAGGATGTTGTTTACCATACCAATAAGTTGGATAAATTTTATCTGCTATATCCATAATACCAGCCTAACCATGTTTCCAAAAATCAGTAGATAATAAAGATAAATTAAATGAGGTTGTGACGGCAACCTGTGATTCAAAATATCCAGCATCGATCATACAAACATTGTTATCTCCGTTTGCGAATTGACTATAATAAGCTTCAGTAGCATTCATTTCCTAATTTACAGGTTCAATATACACATTTGCTTTGATATTTAAATATCTAACCAATTGATCAGGATTAACTTGTAAATCTCTTGGTAACATTAAACGTTTACCTTGTTTATTTTTAAATATTGGTTTATCTGTATAAATATAATAACTTTCAGATGCTTCTAGTAACCAATATTCATGTATTGGATTATCAAGCCATAAAGTCTCTCTATCAATACCGTCATTATCTAAAGTATCAGAGAAAGTACATTGTTTTTCTATTTCTCCTAAATAACCACAGTGATCTGCAGTTTCTTTAGTTAAAGTTGCGTCATGTCCAACAGGCCAATTAGGACCATACTATTTTAATAAATTATCGTATGTAGTTTTATTAATAATTCTTGTATTATTACCCTAATTTAATTTTTTATTGTTGAAGGAAGTCAACTATGTTTTAGGAGCAACTTTATTAGAATCATAATCAGGACTAGATATTCCAGCGTTATTACGATAATATAATTCTGATAATAAAATACTTGGATCGACATCAAGTTTCAACATTAAATAAGAAGCTTCAATGTATTTTACATTAGATTTAGTTAACTCATTTACAGTATCAACTGCTATTTTAACATTTTTAATTTCAAAAAGTCGATGGTTATTTTGAGAATCTCTCAATAATTCATAAGCTATTTTATATCTAACTTTACCATCTGGTAATGCACGATTGTCTAAATGTAAAAATCCTATAAAATGTTTAGAATTAGTAATACTTTGTAGAGTTACAGTTTCATTATATCCATTATCATTTTCTGGAATTTCTTCTAAAAAGTTATATAACTAAGATTCTCCCTATGGATCTAAATAACTAATTTTTAAATCGGTATTTTCAATTGAAAATGTTGAGTTTTGATAGATAGTTATTTTTGAATTTGGGTCTACAATAGGATCTGGGATAAATACATTTAAAACATTATTACTTAAAGTAACTCCATCAGAATAGTCATTTCCATGATCACTTACTCCTAGTTTACTAATAGCTTTTACAGTATTTCTATCAAAACTAAAAGGTATATTATCAATATTAACCATTTCACTAGGAATCCAACTGTAAAATGTGGTAAATATTCCAAGTATCTCATTCCAACACAAATTCCAAGATTTTTCATGAGTTCCGTATAAATTATCGTAGAAAGTAAACATTACATCGTGTTTAAAAGCATTGTAGAAAGTTTTTACATTTCGTATACCAATAATCGGTGTTAATTCTCTTTCTGATAATGTGATGTTTTGATTTAAGAACTCTTGTACTTTCATATCTGAAATTAATTCGATTTGACCCTCTTTAACTCTCCATATTTTTTTAGCAACAGTGTCAACACCGTACACACCACTAGGCGTTTTAATTATACTATCTTTCCATTGACTTCCATAAGTGTCACTGATAATATTTAAATCAGATAAAATCTAAGAAGAATGTTCAGCCTAATTATTGATAGAAACAAGACCAATACCATGTTCAAAAACAATAAGTAATGTATTTTTTAATTCTATTAATTTAGTAATAGAACCGTGAGTCATTGGATAGTCTTTATGATTAGTAGTTCTGATTACTCTGAATCCATTTTTATAAGCATCATTAATATGTATATCAGAGAATATAATTCTATTCTAAAATTCCTATTTAATATAAGGTACATCTGGAACTTCAAAATAATATTTCTCACTTACAGATTTACTAAAACCTTTATTGTACTAATCAGAGTCAGGTATTTTCTAACCACCTACTGCTAACTAACCGTAATTAGGATAAAAACTACGATAATTACCACACATAAGATATTCATCTACGTGTGATTTATCTATAGTTCTAATATTTAAATTATAACTAGATCTAACCCAAAAAGTTAACCACAAACCTAGAGGAACAGCATTAACATCACCTAAATTTATATCAGCATACTATTCTGGTTTATCTGGATCATAGTTATCTTTCCAAGTATTTATATCTACTACTTTATCATTATAAGGAGCCGAAGGATCGTTAAAATTTCTATTTATACGGTGTGTATATTGACATATATAACTATCACCTCTGTAACAAATTAATGAAAAATTCTAAGCAGAAGTAGCAGACTCGTGTAATATTGAATCCGATTTATTTAGTTGGTTTATGTCTATTCTATCTGATATAGCATAAAAAGCAGAAGTATCTTGTGCTCTTAATTGTACATATTCAAACAACTAATTTTCTTTGTATCCTGGAATCATAATATTTACTTGATCTCCCGCATGTCCAGAATAGTCATAAACTCCTACATAAGATCCATAATTACCTCGAATAATATCAGAGTTATCTTTTTTATTTAAAGCATCATCATACGAAACTCCCTAAAATTCATATTTATAAGCTTCTTCAGGATAACCAGCTCTAGCTCTATACTTAGAATCTCCAATCATTTTTATAGGACAACTATCAGGAACTCCTACTAATTTAACTGTATAAGGTCGATTATCAGCTTGTACCAAATAACTATCAACATAAAAATGTCTCTAATAACTAGGTAAATATCCATCCGTTAAATAGTTAGTGGAGGGCTATTCATAAGATAGTTTAATGGTAAACGTTTCTCCTGTTAAAAACTGGTTATAATAAGGCTAATTTACCTAATAATCAGGAACTACGATAGCTTCAGCTGTATTTTTTTGAGGATCTGTAATAATGTACCGATCTTCTATATTAGCACTTAATTGTCTACTTTCTTCCTATTCTTTTCTATATAATCCTTTAGGAATTTCAGTATGTCTACCTTTTACTTCTAGAAGTTCTTCCAAATTTCTTTTTTGGCGATTTTTTATAACTTGTCCCTAAATACCAAAACCAATAGCAGCAGCTCCTACAACAGAGGCTGAAACTATTCCTATAGTTACCAAAGATCCAGCTACGAGAGAACCTCCAGCAGATAAAACAGCTCCAATAGTAGCACCAATAGCAACTCCAGCAGCACCAGCTGTAAAAATAGTAGCAACGACAGCTGCTGCTAGTATAGCAACTACGGCTGTAGCTATTAGAATTTTTTTACCAGTACCTATTTCTTCTTTTTCTAAAGTATACTTATAACGACTTAAAAATCCTTCTGATATGAAATTAAGGTCATTGTAGTTAGAAGATTCTATGTAGCTATTTTCAGGATTTATATCTTTTGTGACTCCCTTAATAGTAGGTAAAGTTGGAGTTCTAGATTCTTTGTCTAAACCTATTACTAAACCCTAACATAATGTAAGAGGCATTCTTTTCTGTCTTACAAAAAAGAATCCTTTAACATATTGTTTTAATTTTTCGATTATTTTGTGATGAGTGTTAATTTCAATTCCAGCAACATAAAAAGGAACATCCGAAGTTTCATAAGCATCTGCTAATTGAATTACACCTTTAGCATTTTCATTCTCAGCTTCACCTCCAACAATCATGAAATCTTCTTCAGAATATTTAATTGACTCTAAAAGAGTGTCAATATCTATGTCAGAATTATTATAAAAATTAGAATCAATTGCATAGATATTATTAATATGACCATCCTTATCTTTTAATACTGGAATATTCGTAGCACCTCTAATGTTAAATACTGGAGAAAGACTACCATCTTTTAGAATATACACAACACCAATACGATATAATTCACCAGGCCAATAACTCGTTTTGTCATAAATATACTAAGAGTCGTAATATCCTTGAGAATTAGCTCTAATAACATAATTATGATCCATACCGTCATTTGTAAGAGGATACACACTTTCATGTTTATAAGGACAAAAACATAAAGATAGTTTTGATAAAATATCGTATTCTATTTTTGACTTATGGATATTAGCCATAAATAATCTATTAGCAGCAGTGCATTGAGTTTTAGTATTTTGAATTACATCAAAAGAGCTATTAATCTCTTCTAAAGTAACTTCCGTTTCATTTTCATCTCCTGTAATATATATCAAACAAGTTCCTGAATTAGTAACTATAAAATTTTTATCAATTCTTTTTGCTGATACTACAAAGTTTCCATCTATATCGGAAGAATAACGTGTGTAATATACTTTAACATAAGAATATCCTATATCTATATTAGATAGTTTAAACCTAACACTTTTAATACTATTCTCATCCCTAATACCTGTATTAACAGATTGTGGAGAAGTACCCATAAATACACTTACTAAACCAGATTCAGCAACCCAGTCAGATTCATTACCATCAGCATCTGAGTATTTAAAATAGAAATGGTAATTACCAATTTTCATATTACCATTATAAGTACCAAGATACTCTAAATTAGGAATTTTATTTACGTTTTTAAATAAAGAAGTGTCAACATCAAATTGAACTCCCTAATCATAAATATTAGTATCATTATCTCCTTTTCTATCTATAATTTTATATGTATTTTTACCAGTAACTGTAAAACGGCTGTTTATAAGTCTAGGAATATTTAAACCATCGTTTAAAATTAAATTAACAGATCCGTCATAACTATACTAAGGTAGAATATCTACAGGATGTTGTAAATTAAAAGACAGTTCGTCAGTAATAAAATCAACTAATTCACCCGCTTCTCGCAAAGTCCAACCGTCAGGAAGATCTTTTGTAGTCTACGATACATTTTTTTCGATGTTTGTAAATTCTTCCCAAGTATAATATTTACCGTCTTTTTCATACATATTTTTACTTAATCTATAATTTCGTAAAGGATTATATTCCCACGCTAAATATCCTTCTGTTGGTACTACTTGATACTGTGATCCCAACCTAATTGAACTATTTTCAAGGACAGGAATCCAAGATACTTCTTCAATTCCTGTCCAAGTGTTTAAAATGTTATTCATATATTTTTATTTATGTTTCTTTCTAAAGATCGTCTGCATTTAACCCTACAAAACTAGGACCATTCATTAACCACAAACAATTTTTATATTTGGTATCACCCTCTTCATAATCCCACTCTTTTAAAGGTTTTTCACTAATAGTTCTATAATAAACTTTACTTCTAGGATTACTTTTATACTGTCCATTTGTTGTTATAAATAAACGATGGTCTGAAGAACTACAATCGTAATATAAATCATTCAGTGTAATACTACTACCCTATAAACAAATATGTCCCATATTAGTTTCATCATAGTTTTGATATTTAGATGCTATTTCGTATGTGGTATCTGTACTAACATAATAGTCAGAAGATCTAGTTACATATACTACACTTTCCTTTATACCTTTTAAAGATTCTTGTTGATTTTTGGTCAGACGTAAAGTACCGTCCCAATTTATTCTATAATTAGATACATCTAATTGCACTAATTTATGAGTAGTTGTATCGAATGTATATAATAACTACTTATTTAATTGAGTTCCTGGTATAGTTTCGATATTTCCGTTATGATGTTTTATAACAATATCATTAGAAGTTTTAAATTCTAATTCATTTACAAATTCAGTTGGATTAGGAATATTGTAAGTCAATTTACTTACTAAGTATTTCTAACTATTTGTTCCACAATAATCTAAATTAGGTATAAATTGTAGCTACTTTTTTAAAGCTTCATCTAATGCAGCATTTGCCTCATTTGTTTTCGAATATTTATAAAGTAAATTGATATAATCAGAAACTCTGACATTACCAAAACAAACAAATTTATTCAAATCAAAGTTTTCTTTAAAACTAGAATTAGAACTAATAATATTACTTACAAAAGATATATTATTATTTTCTACAGAGGTTGTTCCAGTTTTTACCTACAAAGAGTCATAATCTGGATTATAAGCATAAACGTTCTACATGGTTTTGATTAACAATTTATTAAATTTGGCTAGTTGTATTCCATTAAATCCTACATATTGTCTCATATCTTCCGTTAACGTATAATCGTCCATGCCCCACTTATCAGATTTAGAACTAGCGGTGCGTGTAATAGTGGTTTGTATTTTCGTAGATAAATTATCATTATTTATAACAGAAGTTTTTGTAGTAGATATAAATTCAGATTGTGTATTTATAGAATTAATTGTGTTTAAACTTAAATTGCATACAGGAACTTTATATACTAAGTTAAAAGGAACCGTTCCATTAGAACTCTCACTCTAATCGCCAAATTTAGTGTTTAACTCAGGAATAACTACATAAACCAGTTTCTGAGCATTATCAATTCCCGCTACTATATTTACCCCTTTGGTAGAATCTAAACAATGAATATGTGGTTGGCAAAACTACAATTTTCCAACGTAAGGAAGAGCAGCTTTTAAAGGAGCTCCTGTATTTAATAACGTTTCCCTAGTATGAACTTCTGATGGTTGTTTAGAAGGATCTCCCTATTTTGCAAACATTTTAGTAGCCTCATCATTTAGCATAGTCTATGTACACACCCCAAAAATTTCTTCTTCTAAATCTCCCCCGTTATAAAATACGCATTTTGAATAAAAATATTTGTCTATTGGGTGTAAATATATACCAAAATCTTCATAATTATAATTTGAATTAGAATCGGATTTATGACACAAAGCACACACGGTTGTTGCTGGAACTTCTGTAGAAACAATATTAGAAATATTTGCTTTATAGCCTACGACAAATTCATAATGAATGGTAATAGGATCCTATCCATTATTAGTAATAAAATTCTTCGTAGTCAAATCAGAAACAGACATACTAGTTGTCTAATCAGCAAAGTACAATTTATTTATACCCTAATTATTATTATTCCAAGATAAAGCCTTATTATAATTTAAAGCAATCTCGGGAGCTTCTGTAGTATTTATATTAAATGATTTTTCTGAATCATTTTCTAATAACTATATGTTACAAGAAAAATTATCATTAATTTTAGGATCATATTTAAGGTTATAATAATCATAATCTTTATGTAATCCAATTTCTAAATATAGTTTTGTATTACCTAAATATTGATAGTATTTAGTTAAGGTTAAGTTAGTTCCGTCATAAACTCCATTCATATAATCATTATAATTATTAAAATCGTCTTGAATATAACCATTATTAATGGATCCTCCAGTATATGGGATTTTTGAAGAACCTTCTTCTACTAATTTATAAGTCAAAACTAAGTTTAATTCTGGATCTACTAACTAACTAAAATCTTGTTTAGAATAGTACTAAGAATTGTAAATGGGTAATGTATATAAAACAAAATCCTTTTTTCTTATAAATTCTGGAACTCCATCTACAGTACGTCTTAAATAAGTTTTAACAGCATATACTATATTTGAATAAAGAGTTCCGCAATCATTGTCTACATATGTTCCGTCTTCATAACCCCATCCACTAATTGGATCTCTTAGACTAACTTCAGTATTGTTTAATTTAAATACCTTAGACATAGAACCATCGCTGTTAGGTTCGTTAATAATGTTTATATTTCTATGGTAAGCAGAAGAATATTGGTTATTAACAATGCGTTTAGTACTAAGTGCTCCTAAAGAATTTAAATTTATAATTTTAGTAAAAATTCCAGAGTATGATTTTTTATCAGTTATTTCTAAAGATCCCGCAAATCCGTATAGATCATAAAATTCTAAAATTAATCCATCTACTTTATTATCTTCATAAGTATCATATACATCAGCACCAAAAGTTAATCTCAATTGATTTCCATCTATTCTGTATTTCCAAGTTGTAAACTATGATGCATTAAAGTTATTTAACTTACTAAAATCAATTGTATTAGACATCGCAAGATGATCTAATTTTCCATAATTCATACAAGGTACTATTGTGTAGTCATATTTAAAAGGAAGATTAAGATCTTTACTGAGAACTGTTCTAGGTAGTTTAAGTTTAGCTAATTTTATATCCCCATAAGCTAAGTAATTTGCATCATCTTCATCTTTACTTGGGATAAAATCAGATACTGTACATAATTCGATCGGTTGTTCATCTGGATACCCATCTTCAGGTTTGTCTGGACCCTATGGAGATTGTTCATGATAAGGAATTATATAATTATAATTCAAATCAGGTTTAAATTTACTATAAGGCACATAGGTATCCATAGGTACTGTAATGAAAACTTGATTAGGTTCTTTATAATTTTGCAAATTAGGGATATACACATAATTTGTATTATAATATAAAGTAATTAATAAAGTATCTCTGTTACTGATTTCATTTACAGTAGCTAATCTATAAGTGTCTTCTGATTGTTTTAAGTATAAAGTAACAGGACTTCCGTAAGGTTCCGTGTTCGTCATAGGATATTTAGAAAAATCCCAATAATTATTTAAATCCTCTTGAGATGCTAGTTCATAAGTTTTAGTATTTGGATAATACCAAATTTGCTAATTATAAACATCATTTCCTAAATCATACCCAATAGATTTTAGATTACTTTCTACTTCTTTTACATAATAAGTAGTTGATCCTCCTATATCAGGTAATCCAGATCCAGAATATTCTATATACTCTATCTTTCCAGTATCATGATTAATAGTTTGTATATGAAAGGTATAATTTTTGTTTAAATCTTCTTTTACAGCAGGTCTGAATCGAATAATATTTTCTTCAATAAATTTTTCTATAGAAGTGTTTTTAATTTCGTTATCTGTTGCTAAAGATGGTTGTACGTTAATTTTATACAATTCATAACCTTCTTTGTATTTTTCATTTCTTTTGACATCTATATATGTATCTTCTGTATCTTTAACATAGTAGGTTAAAGTTTCGTCTATGAAGTCGTTTTTATATTCTTCAAAAGCTGTATTAGAAGGAACAAAGTAATAAAACTTGGCATTAATGGTATTTTTATAATAGTCTGTGTATAAATCATTACTAATTTGACTTTTATCAATTCTGTGATATTTTCCTTCTGTAAATTTAGTAAATATTAAATCATTTTTCAAGGTATCTTTATACTATACCATTCTACCGTGATAAGAGTTAGGTTTTGGGAAATTAAATTTTCCAGTATAACCTATTTCTTGATTAAATAATTTATACTCTGCTTCATCTTCTGTATTGTATTCATAAAGAGAGGAAAGTTTGGTTTCTAAAAAAGCATCGTTAAAATTACCTTCATCATTAAATAATTTAAGCACCCTTTCATTTCCACGTGTGAAAACAGATAAGTTACCTTGGGAATTTTTTAAATAAAAGTATTTTAGTTTAGGTAAAATATTATAGCTATCTGGATCTAAAGTAGGAGTTATTTCAGTGTGTATTACCACATCAAACTCACCTTCTTCAGCACCTCGTTTTACACTATGAGTAACTGAATAAGAATCGATCATTATTAATTCTACTAAAATAGCTAATTTACCAGAAGTTTTCGATTTAAAAACACTGTAACCAGAACTCAACACATTTCTATAAGAATCAATGTCTATTTTCTATGTAAAATTAGAATCTTCAGACATTTCCCCTAATATGTGATATTTATAATTTACATTATTAACATCTACATTGTATTGTCTTACAGAGTTGTTTAAATATACTATTTTACCACTATCTTCTATAGATACTATATTTAAAGATAAAATAGGATTTTCTTTTAATTTAAAACCAGACCCATCGTTTACATATAAATCCTATAAAAATTCTTTATAAATAGATTTTTCTGATTGAATAATAAACTTATCTCCAGGATTTAAAGAATCGTTTTTTAATATTACATGCTAAGTAGTTTGAATTAAATCACCTGTAGGTTTGCCATCTTCAAATTTCTAAAAGCTCTCTCTATCTATAATCGCATCTGAAATTCCCAACTCGTCATTACTTATATTTCGTTCTGGGCTAGGAAAACATCCAATCTATGATTTATCTTCTAAAGGATTGTAACTAACAATGTAGATTATTCCTCCATATTCACAAGTACCTACAGGCATATAACCTTCAGGTAGAAAAGCAGTTTCTACACGCCCGTTACCCATGTCATTCTACAGTGACATTTCATTACCATTAAAAGTAAGTAATGTTGCGTTTAAAGCGTGTGTTAAAACTTCATTTTGTGTATTTTCAGGAGAAAAGTCCATTATAAGTCCTTTAGTAAACTTATTAGTCGATTTTTTAATTATATCAGCCATTGTTTCTTTTCTTTTTCCATTTAGTATAATCTGTTACATACTAATATTTATAATTAGATGCTAAAATGTCTTTAAAAGTTAACGGATCTCTTTCTAAAAATAATTCCGCTTTATCTGTTTCAAAGTTTGGTTTATATAAACTTAATCCAAAATCCGACTAAAAACTAACTCTAAAAATAGCAACAGCACCGCTATTTCTTAGATTACATTCGTCGAAATATTTGTATAAAACTATATCTCCATATTTAAAGTGCTTCTTTGGTCTACCTTTTTTATTTTTTTGACTTAAATAAAGATTGTATTGATTCTAAGTCATACCAAAATAGTAATAACCATCCCAAGGAATTTCTAAACGTTTGTGATTTATTCTTATCTTTGTAATCATTTTACGTCTATAGTATTCATAGTATTGAATGGGATCTTTCATTAATTTACCACAATATAACCATAAAGTAGGATTATTTAATAATATATCTCCTCCGTAATTATTATGCATTAAAAAAGATTTTAGACCGAATTGCATTATTCTTTTTATATCTCTTTTTGGAATATCAGGATATAATTCAAATAACTATTCGTAATAGTCTTGTACTTTTTTCAATTCCATCAGTAACGTTTTCCTTCATTAGTTAATTCTGTGATACGATCTTTGTGTTTATATCCTAGATATATGGATTTTTCTTTTTCAGGTCTTTTAGTACTTTTGGTTTTTAAAGCAAGCTAATATCCTGAAAAATTAGATGTAAGAAAATCTACATCTTTCCATTTTCCATTTTTAAAAGCTTTTTTAAAAGAATTACCTGAAGTTTTTTTCATATATAAATAGGCTTCACTGGTGCCTAAAGTAGGCAACAAGAAATGTATGTTATTTTCAATAATATCTTCTATAATAAGCTACATTCCTTTCATAAAAATAGATGCCGATAAAGCTCTTTTATCACCATCCGAGTAAACCTTTTTAACAGTGTCATAATCCATCTTTAGCTTTTTTATAGGAAAATTAAAAAATATATCCTACGCGCTGAATGTATGACCCATAGCAAACTTTTGTTTCATTTTCATAAACATTAATCATTTTTACTTAATCTTATAAATCATAATAATATTATATTCTTTAAATGAAGAATAACAAAGTATAGAAATCCAAATAATAAAGTAAAAATACAATGTATTTAAGATATGAAAATAGGAGAACTCAGTTTCCCGAATTCTCCTATTTCTTTATACAGTAGGTTTGTAAGATCTTCCATGAACCTTTCTGTTGTGAGAAGACATTACCTCAAGTAAATCATCCATTTCATTTTGGTTAATATATTCAGGAACTCTGGCAGCATCGCAATGTATTTGCCATTGAGCCTTTATAGTTTGAGCCATTTGAAATACTGCTGAATTATTTGTTCGCAAGGCTTCTTTATACTTAACTGTGTAGGCTATATAATCAGCGATAGCTATTGCTTCTTTATCATTGATTAAAGGAAGATCATCATCATCCAACTACTCTGTATGATATAGAATACAAACCTAATCAATTTTTTCGTTTACATAGATATAATTACCTTCTCGTCTGTATTTAACAAATCTACCACGTATATATAAAGGATCTATAGATTGTTTAGAGTTTTCTATATACTGTTCGACATTTAACGTATTAAAATCTCCGAAATTTTTAACATTACTTGTATAACTCCAATCTTCTGCACAAGGATATGTTATAGCTTCAACTAAATCCGCTTTACAAGGAAGCTTAATTAATCCAGATTTTTGATCAACATTAACGATTTCTTTATTTAACTATGTATTTTTATTTCCAATAAAATTGTAGGCTATTAAACCAATTTCTATCAAAGTATCCATATCGTTAATATCTATATCATATAACATTTGTGCTAATGTTATTGCGTATTTAAAATTATTTATCATGGATTATAAGTTTGATCATTAGGTTTTGTAGCCATAGCTAACTATCTATAATATTGAATTTTTTCCTAAGTTAATCTTTCTTTAACTAGTTGAGTTATGTAAGACATATTATCATCAGCTCCAGTTAGAACAAAATCATCTTCATTGCGGCAGCAATGGTATCTTTCTACTTGTCTAGGATCTTTAAAAAGTCCTACTACAGATACTTGTTTAATCATAGGAGCATTGAAAATAAAACAATCTAACATTCCGTCTATATTTGGTGCAAAATCAATCCAAACGTAAGGTTTATTTTTTCCTCTTTTTCTATATTTTCGTGTTTCTAATTCAGATAGAGAGGTAACTATCTGAAATTGATTTCTTCTATCAGTAGAACCTATATATTCAATAGATTGCTTGCCAAAATCATGAATTAGTTGAGGAATCTAGAAGTGTGCAACTAAAGTATCGTCGGTGCTTTCTTTGCATTTACAGCGTTCCAAAGATTCACAATCAACATCTACACAATTTATAGCAATTAGTAGATCTTTGATAGGTAAAACACCTTTTAAATATTGTTCTTTAATAACTAATAAACGGGTGTTTACAATTTCATCTTGTAACTATTCAATATTTAATCCTAGATTCTAATGGTAACCTTTTAAACCTGATAAAATATCATTTTTTATCTGACTTGCGAGCTTATCTATATACATAAGTTTATTGATTTAAATTTAATTCTGGATTATCTTTAATACGCTTAGGACAGTCCATGTCATAGCAACTGTATTTCTTTAATTGTTTGATTTCTGCTTTCAGTTCAGCTAGTCTAGAATATCTATCCTAGGCTTTTCTAATAAATTTACGTTCTTGCTCTGTTGCGCTTTTTCTAAATTCTCTAAATTCATCAGAAAGATCATTATAATCCTACATCATCTTATTGATTTGGCTGTACATAGCTTCATATCGATCACGTTCCATGATTCCGATTTTATTTTCGGTTTCAATTTTAGCCTATTCAGCAGTTTCAACATGAACTTCTGCGTCTGCTTCAGCCTTCTTCTTATTGCTTCTAAAAGTTACTATATAAGTAATAGCGGCTCCAATACCGCCTCCAGCAATAATTGAACCAAGCCATTGTAATATAACGCCTGTAGTAATCATAAAAATCAAAAAGGCGGGCTTTTATACCCGCCCTTATTAAATATTAATACAATTAAGCGTTCTCAACGAGAGACTCTTTCTTATTATTATACACTTTCTTGTCAGCTAATACTTCAATTGTATTTAAATTCTTATCACCATCGGGATCGATAGTTTTAAGAGCTGCTTCCCAAAGAGCACCTACAGTAGTTTCGTTACCTTCTGCGTCTGTAGCTTTAGCTGCAGTATTAACCCAGAATACGTGAGTAGTTTCAGACATAGAACGATTACCTACAGCTGTGAATGAAGGATTAGCAGTTGAAGGAGCGTAGTAGTTGATGATGTACTGTGTATATACTGCACCTACAACAGGCATTTCGTCTTTCTGAACG
>JAEIGA010010298.1_pt1 | contig 14171 bp, 7 predicted proteins | sample 9270691 | NCBI WGS metagenome assembly JAEIGA01 (sample SAMN17057246, study PRJNA624740) | gut metagenome | biome: biome; isolation source: fecal sample | host: Bos grunniens | place: China: Xizang | collected 2019 | reverse complement strand
TGTTTAAAATACATAATGTCCTCTCAAAAGTAGTGTTTTTGAAGTGGACTAAAATCCCCTAAGGTCCTTTTGGGGGATTTTTTCGTCTACCCCACAGATACATTATATAGGGGTGTCCAAAAAGATGGGTATAAAAACAATCTACAAATTTTTCTTTTTTGATAGTATGAACTTTAAGATATAATTATATAGTATATAATATATTTTGTTTCTTATCTTTAATATTTATATGGTAGCAAATGGAAAATTCTATGTTTAATTTAAAATTATTTATTTTTATAATAGTAATTATTATATTGTCTATAGTAGTTCTTGCTACTATAGGTGCTACTATATTATTAATTTACAAACTATTAAAACGAAAAAGAAAGATTACAATTGTTTATGATAGTTTAGATGCAACAGATAATGAAAAAAATGAAATTTATGAATTAAAACGAAATGAGGTAAGCGTCAATGGCTAAAAAAAACAAAAAAGCTAATGATGAAAATACTTCATTAGTAACTATTAGTGAACATAACTATTCAGATCTAAAACCAGAAAAAGAAGTTGATGCTAAAAAAATAAAGGCAAAAACTTCTATTTCAACAAATTTAGCATTGAATATTAAAGTTTATAATTCATTTATAGACTATTTACCATCTGATTTTAATGCTAGAACAATCAAAGAAATTTTTATTTCTAAAAAAAATACTAAACTACCTAAAGGTGCAAAGATTTCTCTTGAACTACATCCAAATGATGTGGAAAAATATTTAAAAGTTATTGTATCAGTTGATAAGTATTATCGTAATGGGAATATTATTAATGAAGTTCGTTTTTTTAAACCTTTTTGAATTATTGGTTTTCAAACATACTCATTATTAGTAAGTGATGAGAGACCAAAAGAAGCTAAATATCGGGTTAATAATGTTCATAATTTTGCTTATCGTGAAGCATCAAAAATTAGAGGTAGTCGATTATCTAGTAGGAAATTAGATCCCAAAAAATCAAATTATGAAATTGAACAAGATTTTATTAGAGCAAGAGAACAAAAGAATTGATATATCCAACAATATGTAGATAAACTTAATAAAATGTCTGATGTGATGTGAGAATGTGTTCCTAAATGTAATTTGAACTGACAAAAAAATATTTTAAATATTAAATTATATATAAGAGTTGATAAGATAAAGAATGATATTAAAGTTAGTAAATACATTTATGCTGATCAATTCTTAGTAAAGTTAAAAAATGTTTTAGCATTTACTAAGAGTGATGATAAGGTTATTGATATTGATACCATTATGTATTTAGTAGCTTTAAATGCTATGTATAAAAGCATTAGAATTTTTTCTTATAATACTTTATATTCTGTTTATAAACTTATTACTTCATCATTATTAGAAAAAGGTTATACATTAAAGCCTATAAGTGCTACTAACCTATCTTCATTAAAAATTGTTGATTTTTCAAAACACTTTTTTTGTAAAAAAATTATGTTTAATGATCGTTTATTACACATTATGAATTTAATGTCTAGTGATGAAGATTATTACCGAATGAAATATGCACTAACAGTGCAAAAAAATCCTACATTATTATATAGTGATTTTATTGTTACTGAATTTACTGATAAGGTAGTGAATGAACTTTCAACTATAATTAAAAATCAAGAAATTGATCATTGAAATAAACGTTTACAAAAACTAGATGAAATTAATAATAAGTCAAACGATAGAAACAAGGACTTTTATATTAATAATTATAATATTTTAGATATATCAAATAGAAAATATAAAGATGTTGAAAGTTTTTTAATGGGAGTTATTAAAGAAAATAAAGATGAGATTTCTAGGATTTCAAAATTAGGTGAGGAAATTTTAAGAATTGATGAAAACCCACGTTTTACTGCTAAAGAACTAAGCGAAATTAAAAAAGCTTCTAAAAAAATGGATCAAGAATATAAAAATATTTTAGGAAAAATGAAATCTAAATCATCAAATAAGGATAAGTTATATTTATCATAGAATATATAATTTCATTAAAAGAAAGGAGGTAATAGAATGGCAAAAAGAAAATTAAATTCATTAGAACAAGAAATATTAATTCAAGAGGAATTAACAATTGCTAATGAAATTAATAAATTAGAAATGGAAGTTGCTAACAACAATACTAATGTTGTTCAAAACAACAAATTACGTTTTTGAACCTTTTTCTTTTCGGGTATTGTTATTGCTGCTGGAATGCTTTTTATACTAATCATAATTATTATTGGTGATTTAATTGGACTATCAATAGAATTTAAACAATTTTTAATTATCATTGGTGCTATTTTATTACTTTTTATTCCTATTTTTAATGTTATTGTTTGAACATGTATTTCATTACATATTAGAGGACGGAACTCAGCCTACATTAGGGCAAACAAAGTAATGTTAGTTCGATTAGAAAAATATTATCGTCTACTTAAATTTGAATTAGATCCAGAAAAATACCGTATTTTTGATGATAGCTATGTAGTTGATATTGATGAAAATGGAAATTTAATTAAATATGTTAGATTTTATAATGAGGATGGTTTTATAACCACTAAACCATTTGCTGATATTCGACAACTAAGAGAATTTTTAGATAATAATGATGCTCAAGAAAAATTAAAAGCAGATAATAAGCGTTTGTTAGAAAAAGCAAATAAATTTAAGGAAGCTACTAATAAATTTAATAGTTTTAATTTAATTGATAATAATTTTGTATCTAAGTCTATTATTGACGGAAATAACATAAACAATGTGCGTTTCTTAAACGATACTGATTATTTTCCTGAACAGTATGAACATAAGGTTTCTAAATGATACAATCGAGAGCAATATCTTGATAGTGCTGAGTTTAAAAGGCAATTATCTAAGAGTTTAGTAGATGATGCAACTAAAAATGATGATACTGTTGTTGTTAATGCTTCATGATTAAAGGGACAATTTGAAAGTAAAGAAAAAGGTTCAAATACTTTTTTCAAACATTATGACATAACCAAGACAATGGGACAATTTAAAGATGTTGAAAATTTTATTAACATTGTTAGAAACTTTGATTTAGAAAAAAACCCAGAAATTAACTGAGAAGATACAATTGATCCAAAAGATTTTAATAAAGAAAAATTAACTTTATTTAATAAGAAAATTAAGGAATATGAAGATCGGGCAAGTCAATTAACACAAGAGCAAATGGCACTTGAAGCTAGTTTAAAACAAAATAGAAAAAAAATATTAAGAGTTGCCTTAGTAGATGAAGTTGGTATTGATACTTATGTAGAAGATAATCCATATAAAGAAATTGAAAAGGAATTAAGCAAACAACAAAAAAGAGCAAATGAAATTGCAAAAACAAAAGCTATTTTTATGGAATATGGTTTTGATGATGTTAATTATGATGGACTTTCTATTCCTGAATTAAAACGATTAACTAAATTAAAAATTAAAGAATATGAAGAATTAAAACGTTTATCAAAAGATAAGAATCTAGACTCAGTTGTTATTTTAGAAAATGATATTGCAAAAATTAAAGGTGAAAAATTCAAAGAGGTTCACTTACCAAACGAAAAATATCAAAATGAAGATGGTTTATGAGAATATTATGATGATAATGGACAGTATTATGTTTGTAGTTTAGATGGAGTTTGAAATCCTGTTGCTTCTGCTATGGACCGTTTTGAGTCTAATAAAGAAAAACGAATTTTAAAATTACAACAAAAATTCAATGAAGAACAAGAAAGAATCTTACAAGAACAACAAAGAGAACTAGATCAAAAACAAAAAGAAATTGATAATGCTAAATCAATTGCAATTGAAAAAGAAAATAAAGCTAGTAAAAGAAAAGAACAACTTAAGATATTAAAAAAAGAAAGCAAAGAAAACAAAGCTTTTGAAAAACAACAAGCACATGAATTTAAAGAAAAACAAAAACAAAAAGAAGCAGAATATCAAAAACAATTTGATAATAAAGATAATGTTGAAATTATTCCATATGTTGAAAAGAATCCTGCTAATGAACCATTCTTGAATGATGATAATAAGTGAATGTACCATGATGGTAATGGCAATTATTATGTTGCAAATGAAAATAATGAATGAAAACCATCAGAACCACCAAAAGACAAGGTTTTAGCAAGAGCAAAAAAAGACAATGACTTAATTAGTCCATGAGAAAAAGAAAAATTAGAAAGTGGAGATGAAGCAATTAATAAAGCCCAATTGAAAAAAGATAAAAAAGCAGAAAAATTAGCGAGAAAAGAAGAAAAGAGAAATGCAAAAGAAGCATCTAAGTCATCTACATCTGTTGAAGAAGTAATAAATAATGACAATAATGTTGTTACTGAATCAAATGCTACAACAGGTCAAGCACAACAATGACAAGATGAATCAACTGGCATTTGATGATATTTAGATGAACAAGGAAATTACTACTATGCTGATGAAAACGGTAATTGGTTACCTTATAATAATTAAGTTTTGTTGATATAATATATAGGAGAATTTTATGGCAGACAACAATCAAAACAATCAAAATAATTATAATCAAGAATATGAAGCACAGGCAAATGGTTCACAAGGTCAATATGATACTTATGATCAACAAGGTCAAGCATATTATCAACAACAAGACTATAATTATAATCAAGTTGATCAGTCTTATGTTGCTACTGACACTACTACCAATACTAATGCAGAAGAAAATAATAAGATTGAAAAGGTTGATGTTGAATTAGAAATTATTAAACAAAAATTAATTGATTCTAGTGATGCATCATCTGCCTTTCATATTTCGCAAGAAAATCTATTTTCAATTGATTTTGTGGAAATTATCTATAAATTTACTCCCTATCACACTCCAATTGAATTATTGCAAGCTTTAAATCTTGGTGATGTAGAAATTAAAGTTAATTTATTACAATTAGAAAATCCAAGATGAACACCTGATAAAAGTAATTCTTATTCTTATGATGAATTTGGAAATATTATTAAAGATCCTAATGCTGCTAAAGGTGAAGTAGATTGTACTAATTGAGATACTATTTTTACAAAATTACAAAAACAAGCTGAATTAGAAGAAGCAGATAGTGGTGATTGATGTTTAAAAATTGGTTTTCCAAATATTCGTGGTTATTGAAAAAATAAAGAAACTTATACTGCATTTAACGCACCATTATTTTTTGCTCCTGCTAAAATTCAATATACCTCAATTGATGATATTACTATTACATTAAAAGGACGTTCTTTTGATATAAACCCATCAATTGCAACAATTGTGTCAATCAAGAAAAAAATGTTATTTGAAACAATGGTTTTTGGTCCAACTGAAGAAGTCAATCTAGAAAAATTATTAAAAAGTTATGCCAACATTGGAATTGTTTTTGACCTTGTGCCAATGTCAACACCATTTGATCGTTGTCAATTTTTGAATAAACAACAATTATTAAATTCTTTTTCTAATAGTCCAGTCTCATCTTTTCTAACTCCAAATATTACAATTGGATTGTATGATATTTATAATAATGATATCTTTTGAGATTTTAATCACATTTTACAAAAAGACTCTAAGGGATTAGCTGAACTATTAGAACCAAGAACTAATTTGATGTTTAATTATAAAAAATTTGTTGATGATTTTAGGACAAATGATATCTATTTATTCTCATTTATCGATATTATCCAACAACTTTGTGTTGGTCGTTCATTAGCTGGTAATACTTTAATTCAAGGTCCTCCAGGCACAGGTAAGTCAGAAACAATTTGTAATGTATTAGTAAATATAGTATTAAACAATAAAACAGCATTAGTTGTTTCTTCTAAAAAAACAGCACTTGATGTTATCGTCAATCGTTTAGGTGATTATTCTCCAATTGCTTGTCATTTAGTTACAAAGCGAAAAGAAGCAGAATACTTCTATGCACAATTTGATAAATTATATCGTCGTTTCATTCAAATTCGTGCTCAAATGGAAGATGATGCAATTGATGAAGTAGTGAATAGAGCAACATCTGAAAAATTATTTGAAGATATTTATGAAGATTTTAAAATTTCACAAAAACTTTATCAAACAAGAGTTAATTATGGATCAAAAGATTACTCAATCAAAGATTTAATTGGAATGGCTGATCCTGCTGATGTTGCAATTTTACAACAAAACAATATCAACACACGTGATGACATTTTAAATTTTGTTCAAAATTATTGAGATGATTCTAGTTCATCTTCTTCAGCAACCGATTTATTAAGAAGATTTAGTGAATTTGCTAATGCTTTAAATCCTAATTTACAAGTTAATTTAGGTTATATTCAACAATTATGTGATTTTTTAGCATACTACCAAGGATATGATAAACGCTTGATAGTAGCTGCATATATTATTGATAATCAAGCAATTGAATATGATGAATATGAAAAAATTGTACCTTTAATTGGTGATGAATCTGCAGATACTTCAGATTTAACATCAAAACAAAAAGCATGATTAGATGCATGCAATAATAGTGACCTAAATTCATTAGTTAGCATAGTTGAATCTTATTACAATGTAGTTTCTGAAGTAAACTCAAAATATGAAGTCACACCAGATTTAAGATTGTTTGCTTCATGATATATTTTCATTAATCCAGACATTAAAGGTTATTTAAATGAATTTAATAATAAAGAATCTAAGATAGAAGAAAAAACAGATATTTATTTAGATCGAGTTGAAGAATCAATATATGAAACAAAACAATTATTGAATCGTTTTATTTTCTTGAGATTTATTAGTACAGTTAAAAAATATGGAAATGAATTTGCTACTATTATGCGTCAACGTTCAGCATATAATCCTAAGCCAACTAGTGCTATTATTAAAAATAATTATCAACTATTATGTAATTTGTTCCCAATTCATATTTGTTCAGTTAATGATGTTTCATCTTTAATACCTGCTGAGCATAATATTTATGATTATTTTGTTTGTGATGAAGCTAGTCAAGTGGAACTAGAAAAAGCGCTGCCTAGTATGTATCGTGGCAAAAAATATATTATTACAGGTGATACTAAACAGTTACAACCAACTTCTGTATTTAAGCAAAAAGTTGAAATTAAAACATCAGTAGCAACAAACTCAAAATATGCTCAAGATTTAGCTGATGCTGTTAAAGCAAGTTCAATTATGCAATATTATGAAACAAGAGCTAGTACTATTGTTATGTTAAATTATCATTATCGTTCAACATTCTCAGAACTAATTGATTTTTCTAACCAAGTGTTTTATGAAAAACAACTAAAATTAGTTTCTAAATGTGTGCCTTTTCAAAACCCTGTATTAATTCATAGAGTTAATGGTGTTTGAAAAAATTCATCTAACTTAGAAGAATGTAATGCAATTTATCAAAGAATTATTGAATTATCACAAACAGATGATTATGAAAAATCATTAGGTGTAATTACATTTAATGCTACACAGCAAGCATTGATTCAAGAAAGATTATTAAAATCGTCTTCTCCACGTATTAAGGAATGAATGGAAAGAAAATCTGATGATGGTTCTCATATAGGTATTTTTGTTCAAAACATTGAAAATGTACAAGGTGATGAAAGAGATATCATATTATTCTCAATTGGTTATGATAGAACTGTTTCAAATTATGGTTCTTTAACAACACAACCTGATGGACCAAATCGGATTAATGTTGCAATTACTAGAGCTAAAGACCGTATGGAATTATTCCAATCAGAAGATGCTAATCAATATCGTGGTACTTCTTCAACTGCTAAAGGTCCAAGAGTATTTACTTCTTGAATTAGATGAGCTTCTAATATTTCATATGCTTGTGCTAATAAGCAAATTAATTCAACAGTAACACCAAACTTTGTAAATCGAGTTCATCGTGAAATTTACAACTTCATAAAATCGCAATTATCTAGTGAATACAATATTGTTTATAACCAAATGCAAGGTACTTTTTTTGTCAACTTTGCCATTTATAAAAATGTAACACCAGTTGCAGCTATCTTTACACAAAGAGGGGATTGAAAATCAGCTGGTAAATTTAGAGAAGAATATGTTTATCGAAAATTATTCTTTAGAAATCGAAAATGAAAAGTTTTAGATTTAAGTGAACTTTCATGACAAACTGATCCAAATTATAAAAACAAGATTAATAACTTTATTCAAAAATTATTAGTTGCTGAGGAAACAACAGAGAAGAAGTATTCTAATATGGTTGATAATGAAATGCAAGATATTTTTGATAATAATCATTCTAGTGTTGAAGTTGATTTAAAAATTAATGATGATGAAACAATGCTTGAAGATCAACAACAAGAATTTACAAACAATTCATCAAATGATACTAACAATGATGGTCGTCGTACAATGACAAGAAGATAATAATATTTAAGTTTTTATATTATGAAAACAACTATTTTAAGTAACAAAACTAAAAAACTAAATAATACAAAGGCTATTAATGAATTTGATGAGAAACCAATCATTAAATTTGATACATTAAGTTATGACAATTGATATAAAATTATTCAATATGTTATCAATTATGATATGACTTTATCTAATTTAGAAAGATTAGATATGATGTTAGAAAGAAAAAAACAACTAAATGCTTTTTTAAAATGCAAAGGTGTTATTCCTGAACAATATCATAATATTCTTAAAGAACTAAATGCTAAATACCAAGAAATGATAAATATTCAAAATGAAGTTGAACTCAATGATTTTGAATTATCTAAAAGAATTAATGATGAAAAATTAGTTAAAAAAATAAAAGAAGAATTAAAAGACCAAATGGTAAATAAAGATAATTTAAAAACAGCAAAAGATCATGTTTTATATTTTAGAAATCCTTATTTTTTAGAAGGAGATAATCAACTTTTTGAACAACGTTATAAGGCTTTAAAAAAAGAATATAAAAATATCAAAGCTAGTATTAAAGAAATAAAGCCATATCGGAAAAAATACTCAAGATTTTTAATGCTTTTAGAAGAACAAGCTAAAAAAGCGATATTTAATCAAGATTTAGATTTTAAAACAATTTTTAATTTTGCAAGACCATTTATTAATGAAATTATTAATTCTCCTGATTTTTATTATTCAAAATTGCTTTCAATTAGTTTGTTAAATTAATTTAAAATGTGTATAATATCTACACACAAGTATTTACAATGGTTTCTATATAAATAAATCTAAAAATTTAGATTACTAGATTTAACATGGACTTAAAAATATTTATTATTACAGCTATTGTATTAGGTGTTATTTTGCTTATTATTGTTTTTTTAATAATAATAGCAATAATTTTATTTGTTAAAAAAAGCAAAAAAAGTGATGTCCAAAAAAACGAATTAAATAAAGAAAAATTAAATAATGATTTAGCAAAATTAAGTGCTTTAAAGGAACAATATCAAAAAGAAATTTCAAATTATCAAAATAAATTAAAACAATCATCTAAATTGGATGAACAACAAATTGAAAATGAATATAAAGCTTCTATATATGATGAGATCATCCCTCAAGTTAATAAAGAAGTTAAAGAGTATATAGATACTACATGAGAAACAGCTAATGAAAAAGCAGCAGAAATCTTGATTGAAACAATGGAAAGGATTTCAAAACCAATAATCCAAGATAAAACAACTACTAATATTGAAATCCCTGATGATTCTATTAAAGCTAAAATTATAGGTAAAGAAGGAAGAAATAAAAAGAATCTTGAAAATATTGCAGGAGTTGATCTAATTATTGAAAAAGATAGCAACATTATCACTATTTCTTCTCCTAATCCTATCAGAAGAGAACTAACCTTAAGAACTTTAAAAAAGATATTTACATCTAAATCAATTGAATTTTCAAAAATTGAGTCTATTTTCCAAGAAGAAACTGAAAAATTTAATAAAGAGAACTTTAAATATGCAAAAGACGTTATTTTACAAGAATTAAATTTTACATTTCAAAACGATGAAATTTATAACTATTTAGGTCGTATGAAATACCGTTCAAGTTATGGCCAAAATGCACTAAATCATATAATTGAATGCGCTAAGATTGCTGCTGCAATTGCAGAAGCACTTAATCTTGATAAAATCAAAGCAGCTAAAGCTGCTCTTTTACATGATATAGGTAAATCTATGGATTATGAGTTAGATATGAATCATGTCGATTTGGGAGTAGAAATAGCTAAAAATTTAGGATTAGAAGATTATATAATAAATGCAATTCACTCACATCATGATGAAGTTGTAGCTAATAATATATATAGTCAAATAACAAAATTAGCTGATTCAATTTCAGCCTCTAGACCAGGTGCTAGAATTAATTCCTTTAGTGAATACTTTGAAAGAGTTCAGGAATTAGAAAACATTATCAATCAATTTGATGAAGTTAATAGTTGTTTTGCTATTAGATCTGGTAGAAATTTGCGAGTAATTGCTAGTCCAACTAAATTAAAACATAATTCAGATTTAGAAATCCTTGCTTATAAAATCAAAAAAGCAATTGAAAATAATCCAATCGTTAGGAAATATAAAATAAAAGTAGTTATCATCAAAGAAAATAGATTTGAATTTGAAACATCTAATAATTTAGAATAAACTCTATTTTTTGTTTTTAGTGCAGTCACACTCACAACCACAATCACATTTATGGTCTACTCCACAACTACAATTTTCATCACATTGACAATTTTTACAACCACAATGACATTTATTTTTTTTCATGATATTAATCTCCTTTCATTAAGCAATATCTTTAACTAAGTTTTTAATGTCTTCAATTTTGATTTGTTTATTAGTTCCCCCTTGAACAAAATTTGGTTTTCCACCACCTTTACCATCAAAATTATTATTAATTATTTTTATTAATTTATTCAAATTATAATTTTTACTATTTTTTTCATTAGTAGCTATTAAATATTGAGTTTTATTGTCAATATAATTTAGACATATAAAAACATTTTCTTGATGTTCATTAATCATTTCACTTAAGGCATTAAAAATATTTTTATTTTTTAAATTAACAAACTCACAGATCACAAAAGGATTTTTTAGATTAGCTAAAAAATGTTGTTTTATTAATACCACTTCATTTTGGGCATTATTTTTTTCATTCTGAATTTTAATTTCTTTAAATAATTCTTTAATTTGATTTAAAGTTGATATATTATTTCGGTTATTTTTTTCATCAAACATAAAATCATTTATTTTTTTCTCAAATTCCAATGATTTAATTGTTCATTTTTTATATTCATTTTTTAATAAATCTAACTCTTCTTTAATACTTTGCTTTTGCACTTTCATATAATCATTAATAGTTTCAAAAGATGTGATAGCTTCAATTCTTCAACTACCTGCACCACGAGGGGAAATGCTAATGATCTTAAATGCCTCGATATCTTTTGTATTATGTACATGTGTCCCACCACAAAGTTCACAACTTTCATTTCCTATTTTGATTACTCTTAAAGTACCTTTTATTTTTTTATAAACATCTTCAAAATAAGCCTTTGCGCCCATTGCTTGTGCTTGTTCTAAAGTTAGATTTAAAACATCCACCTTTATTTGTTTAGCTATAATTTTATTAATCTCTTCTTCTATTAAATTAATTTGATTATCATCTAGTTTTTTATGATATTGAAAATCAAATGTCACTTTTTGTGGCGATTTAAAAGCTCCTTCTTGTTTAATTGATGGATCAATTTTTTTTGAAAGAACTGCATGAATTAAATGTTCAACTGAGTGATTTTTCATTAATAAATTACGTCGATGTTCATCAATGGTTAAAAGATATTTATTATTAAGTTTTAATTGAGCATTTTTTAAATGATGAATATGTTGTAAATTAGGCCCCTTGATTACATTATCAACTTCAAATTCATTATTAATTAATCCAACATCATTTAATTGACCACCACTAGTAGCATAAAAACAAGTTTGATCAAATACAACTCAACCATCTTCTTGTTTTAAACAATCAACTTCATTAAAGTGTTCATCAAATAATTTAATCACTTTTGCTTCAAGTTGATATTTATCATAAAGAAAATTAGATTCAACCTTTAAATTAACTAATACAGGATTTTGTTCAGTCATGGTTTTAATATTAGCATTAGCATTCGAAATCATTTGGTGTTCTCTAAATAATTCGTTAAAACCATCAATATCTAATTTAACATTATGTTCATTTGCTAATTCTTCAATAATTTCAATTGGAAAACCATATGTTTCTACTAATTTAAAAATTGTTTGTTTATCTAGTTTCTTTTTTGCAATCTTTTCATTGAATAACTTTAATCCTTGGTCTAGTGTTTTTTTAAAAATTTCATATTCTTTATTTAAGATATTAATACTTCTATCTTTTTTATCTAATAAATATGGATAAAAATCAACCATTGATTTATTTACAGAATTAATTAAATTGGCAAAAATATTTTGTTGGATTTTTAATTTATAAAACATAACAATTATTCGTCTAATAAGGCGACGAATAATATAGCCACGTTCTTTATTAGAAGGGACTGCTCCATCAGCTAATGCAAAAGTAACTGCACGCATATGATCAGCTATTACTTTAAAAGAGCTATTAATATTTTTTTGCTTTTCATCATTTGAAAAATATTCATTAACATTATATTTAAATTGTGTTTCTTTTTGAATTTCTTCAATAATAATTTGAAATGAATCAGTATCAAAGTTTGTAGGTACATCTTGTAAGATACATGCTAATCTTTCAAGTCCAGCACCAGTATCAATATTCTTTCTAGCAAGTGGTGTGTAATGATTTTTTCCATCATTATTGAATTCACTAAAAACTATATTTCAAATTTCTATATATCTATCATTTTCAATATCTTGATTAAATAATTTAACTCCTTGTTTTTGTGGGTCATATTTTTCACCACGATCAAAATAAATTTCAGTACATGGTCCACAAGGACCAGAACCGATATCTCAGAAGTTACGATCTTTATTACATTTAATAATATGAGTTTTATCAATTCCTAATTCTAATCATTTTTTATAAGTGATTTCATCTTCATTGAAAACAGTAATAAATAATTTATTCAATGGTAATTTAAAGCGTTTAGTCAATAGGTTGAAAGCTAATTCAATTGCTCTCTCTTTAAAATACCCACCTATAGAAAAATTACCTAGCATTTCAAAAAAAGTATGATGTCTACTTGTTTTTCCTACATTGTAAATGTCATTAGTCCGAATGCATTTTTGTGAGTTAGTCAAATTTTTATAAGGTGGATTTTCTTTACCACTAAAATATTTTTTTAAAGTTGCCACTCCTGAATTAATTCATAAAAGAGAGTTATCATTAATAGGTATCAAAGATTGTGACTCTACTATCAAATGGTCATTTTCTTTAAAATATTCTAGTCATATTTTTCTAATTTCATTAGTTGTTAACTTATTCATATTACTTTATTTTATTTAATAATACTTTAAAAGTAGGTAAAAATTAAGTGTTTTTAACTAAAAAGTATTAAATTATTTTATTTATAGATTGTTAAATTTTATTTTTTTTTAATATAATTTATATGCATTTTATGCAAATGGCCACATAGCTCAGCGGTAGAGCAACCGGCTGTTAACCGGTTGGTCGTAGGTTCAATCCCTACTGTGGCCGCCATTATGGCCTGTTGGTGAAGTGACTCAACACACACGCCTTTCACGCGTGCATTCACGGGTTTGAATCCCGTACAGGTCACCATTTTATTTATTTAGGCATAACATACAAGTTAGTTATGTCATCTGAGGAGTGTTAGCTCAGCTGGGAGAGCATATGCCTTACAAGCATAGGGTCGGGGGTTCGAGCCCCTCACACTCCACCACGCCGTCGTGGCTCAATGGCAGAGCAACTGACTTGTAATCAGTAGGTTGTAGGTTCAACTCCTATCGACGGCACCATGCACATATGGCGGAATTGGCAGACGCGCTAGACTTAGGATCTAGTTCTTCGGAGTGGGAGTTCGAGTCTCTTTATGTGCACCATTAAAAATAAAAATTTTATAAATTAATTTTAACCCTAGGTTCTTTTTATGATCTAGGGTTTTTATTTATATTAGAGTGTTTGAGATAAATTGCCCAGAAATGGGGAAGATATGGGACAATGACATAGACCATCACAGGTCGCACTGATAATTAAAAAAATACAG
>JAEIGA010010297.1_pt1 | contig 14171 bp, 18 predicted proteins | sample 9270691 | NCBI WGS metagenome assembly JAEIGA01 (sample SAMN17057246, study PRJNA624740) | gut metagenome | biome: biome; isolation source: fecal sample | host: Bos grunniens | place: China: Xizang | collected 2019 | reverse complement strand
TGCTGTACGATGTGGGCGTTGATGCAAAGGTGTTGAAAATTACCGGTGCAAAGGACCCTGATGAATATATTAAGAAGTACGGTGCAGCATCGTTTTCAAAAATTCTCGGTGCCTCGGAAGGTCAGACCGACTACAGATTAAATAAAATAGTATACAAAATATACAATTATTTTAGGTACAAACTCTCTATAGGAAAGAAAATTATATATGGCTCTCATATAGGGAACTTTATACCAAAAAAATCTGTATATTTTGTATACGATAGAAATGGAGGTAAAAATTATGGCAACAAAGAAAACTAATAAAGAAATAACCGAGGCTAAACCCAAAATGAAACCGAGAGGGAAGAACATTGGGGAAACTCTCGCACCGATTACAGAACCGGGTGATAATGCAAAGTACATTGGTGTGAGCTTGCAACTCTTTAACCTACCGCCTATCGACTTACATAAACCCGAACAGGTACAGGCGAGATTGACGGAGTATTTTCAAATACAGTTTGATGCAGATGTTAAACCGACAGTAGCAGGTATGGCGATGGCTTTGGGGATAGATAGACGGAGATTGTGGGAGATTAGATCGGGAAATCATCACACGAGCAAGGGATTGGAGGACTTACCGACTCTCACCACGGACAGTATAAAAAAGGCATACGATTTTATGGAGAATTTGTGGGAAAATTATATGCAAAACGGTAAGATTAACCCTGTTTCGGGCATTTTCCTCGGCAAGAACAACTTTGGCTATCAGGATAAGACCGAATATGTGGTTACACCGAACGTGCATAACGACTCCGACTATAGTGCAGACGATATAAGAAAGAGGTACTTGAGCGACTCTCCGACTCTCCCGACTCTCGACTCTCCCGACTCTGATAGCGACTCTTGAGCGACTTTCGACTCTCGTGCGACTCTCCGACTCTGCCGACTTTCCCGACTTTATAAAAAGCACCGACTTTGGCGACTTTCGACTTTCAAGCGACTATCGACTTTCGACTTTCAAGCGACTCTGACCCTCTCACGGGCACGGGGTCGCTTTTCTTGTGGTACTGTCGGCGGGATCTGTCCGGGCGTGACCGTGTCGCGATCCCGTCGCCCGTGCTGCTGTCGCTCCGATCGTCGGCGCGTTTGCCCGCAATCGCCCACAAAGCCGTTAAAATCGTTTTTAAGCCGTTTTAATAGTTCTATAGTATAAGAATACCACCAACGGCAAAAACGGCTTAAAACGCGTTAAAACGAGCTTATAAACGATATCAATATATCAGAGCATAAGAAAAGCCCCGCGCGGGGCTTTTCTTTATTTGTCGTTTTGATCGTATTTCGAAATTTTATCTTTTTTGCCCGGTTTACATATGGCGCAAAAAGTCGCGCCCGCCATTATTACCATTATTAATATAAGTATTGCGTAAATCATTTTTTAAAGCTCCTTTTAATAATTTTTACAAAGAATAACGCAGCGCGTTTTATTGGTCTTTTTACTATAGATATATTCCGTTAGATCGATTTTTGCGGGCTTTGTTTTATCGTCGCAACAATGATAATTTTTTGCTATTTCGTTGTGATACCGTTCTATAGCTTTTTCCTTGTCTTTTCCTGCCGGGCTTGACGTTTCTAGCGCGGCTGTTTCGGTTTTGTTCCATAGATAGTCAATGTTTATTCTGTACCATTTCATTTTGTTATTCCTCCTCTATTCTTTTAGCAAGTCCTTTGCAAAGTTTTTCAGCCTGTGCCGCGTCGGTGTCGTCAAAGACAAATATAACGGTCGCGCGATCTGTTACAAATGATTTAAACGGAATTTTCGCGTAATTTAAGTTATCCGTTAAATATAGAGCCATTGCCCAATTTGCTGCAAATTTTACCATTTTTTTATCCTCCGTTAATGTTCATAAAATGCTATTGTTTCACCGTTGTTAAGCTCCCAACAGCCCACGCCACGGCAAGCGCATTCGGCACAGTTACCGCCGCATATTTTCCAATCCTGTGCGGGTTCAGAGCCTTTAAAAATAACTTCCGACATTGGCAGCCCGTGCGGGTTTTCACACTTCCACGCGCCCCAATTGCTAAATATAATTTTTAGGTTTTCGGGGATCGTTCCACCGTCGTTTAAATAGTCGTTAATTATTGAGTACTGTTTAGTAAATGCTAAAAACGTTGTGCCGGGGAGGTCGCGCGCCGTTTGTACCATCATTTTTAAATAATGCCCGTTGGGAATATCCCCGCTAACGTGATATCTAAAATATCGCGCCACGCTTGCCGCCGCCTTTACTTGCAGCCAATAATGTGCGGGTTCGGTTTTTAATATGTCAAGATTGCGGGCGTACGCGTTGCGGGTGTTCTTATAAATGCGCTCCAATTTTGCCGCGTAGCACTTTTTAAAACAGGGTGCATTTGGGTTGCAAGTACTACAGGCGGGAAGTGATACGGAAGGGATCGCGCCCATTTTCACGTTGCCGGGGCTGATTGAGATTTGATTAGTTTTCATTTGTTTTTTACCGTCCTTTTTAATTGATTACTACACATTTTTGTGTATCTACCTATATTATACACATTATTGTGTAGTAGTCAACAGAATAACGGCACTATTTACAATTTGTTAACACATTTTTGTGTATGTTTTTGAGTGTGAAAAAATGTGTGCTTTTTTGCACACTGCCGCAGTAATTCCGCAGCGATCGCGCCGGGGATATCCCCGGCGGGGGATATTGAGCGCGAGTACGGGGCGGAGTTAGTCGTTTGAGTAGCCGAAAAAATTAAAAAGGAAAAAATTTTTGGAAAAGTACACAAAAAGGTGTTGACATTTATTTGTGTATGTGCTATAATGGTCTCATCGAAGTAAAGGAGCGTGTAAAATGAACTCAAAACAGATTGTAGCAGAGGTTATGAACCTCCGAGGATGGTCACAGAAGAAACTTGCCGATAAGTTGGGGTATGCTACCACAACAGGCGTGGCTAATCGTCTTAATGGTAAAAGCACCAAAGATATGAATGTTGCTACCCTTGTTGAATTTCTTTCTCTTATGGAGTGTGAAGTGATTGTTCGTAGCACAACCAAAGACAAGCAAGAGTGGAAAATCACTCTTGAAGAAAAGGAGAGTTAAATGACTTACTTCTATACGAGAGTATCTACCACAGAACAAAACCTTGCTCGACAGCTTGCCGAAGCTAAAGCGTATAAGGATGTTGATGAAGTGTTCTGCGATAAGCAGAGTGGTAAGACATTTAACCGTCCCGAATACGAACGGCTGAAATCCATTGTCCGAGAGGGCGATGAGGTTATCGTTAAGGAAATGGATAGGTTGGGCAGAAACAAATCAGCCACCAAAGATGAGATCAAGTGGTTCAAGGACAACGGCATCACATTGCGTATTCTCGAATTACCTACCACATTGATTGATTTCAATGGTCAAGAGTGGATTGCAGATATGATAAACAATATGCTGATAGAGGTTCTAGCTACCATTGCTGAACAGGAAGTCAAGAAGATAGACAAGCGACGAGCCGAGGGTATAGCCGCGATGCCTATTATAAATGGTAAAAGAGTTTCCACCAAAACGGGTCGTGCTTATGGTAGACAACCCATTGAGCTAACCGATGATTTTCAAAAATTCCTCAGAAAACAAAAAGACGGTGAAATGACCGTCGCAGAATGTTGTAAAGCATTAAACATAAGTCGTAGAACGTGGTACAATAGAGTATCGGAGGTGAGAGTATGAAAAAGTTCGGTTGGTTTTTGTACATAATGGCTTGGATATTAGCCGCCCCGTTTATGATAGTGTGGTATCTAATAAAAAAGAAATAGATTTGAATTTGAGTGTGCAATGATTTACAAAGGAGATAGAGTATGAAGAAGTTCTTGTGGGTAATGTTTTGGATATTTTGTTTTCCAATAGCGGTATTTGTTGGGGTCTTTTGGAAATTAGGCACAGGCAATAAACGAAAGAGAAGATAGAACGTAGGGAGGGATTATATGGATAATTTCAAAATAATCTATCGCATCTTAAAATATCTTGAGGAGCATTTGGGTGAAGAAAATCTCGATCTTGCTAAAATCTCTCACGAGCAGTTGGGTATCAGCTTCCTACGTTGGGAAACCCTGTTGCGAATGATGCAAGAGGAGGGGTACATAAAAGGTTTAGTGTACGAACAAACAATGTCTGATAGTTCGCCACACATCGTGATACCGATTAGACCGAAGATAACGATTCGGGGATTAGAGTATTTGACGGAAAACAGTTTGATGAAGAAAGCCGCCGAAACCCTCAAAACGATTAAAGAGATAGTCCCCGGAATGTAACACAATTAAATAGATTTGAGTATACAACGATTTTACAAAGGAGAAACGATATGAAGAAGTTTTTAAAGGTTATGTTTTGGATATGTTTCTTTCCAATAGCGGGATTCGTGTATTTCTTTTGGCTGATAGCCACGGATAAGAAACGATAACAATTAAATAGATTTGAATTTGAGTGTGCAATGATTTGCAGAGGTATAGAGTCCTCGGTAAGTCGTTGCACACTTTTTTATTGGAGGTAAATATGGAACTGTTACTTTTTACAATTCTCGAAAAAATAAAAAAGGCACCTACGATTGAGGTGTTCAATGATTTATATTATATGTGTCTTGAAACAAAGAAAACAGACACACCTCTCGCTACAAAGTATCTGATGCTCTTATCCGATGAGTGCGAGAGGGCTATTGCAAGCGGTGTGATGGATGATAAGATCAAGGAGTTGTTTGCACTCCATAAAAAGGTACTGCTCGCGGGCGCGGAACACTCCTTCCATCTGTTCTTGCTTTACATAGAGTGGAACAGAGAGCCGCGGAAGAAATTCTATCCCCCACGTAGGAAAGTGCTAAAGCAAGTAGTGGATGCTCTGCAAGAGTTAGAGGATGACAAGCTCGACCTATTGGCAATCTCACTCCCACCCGGTAGCGGTAAGACCACGTTGGCAATATTCTATCTCACTTGGTTGGCGGGTAAGCACTCCGATGAGCCGATGCTCACGGGTTCGCACAGTAACTCGTTTGTGCGAGGAGTGTACGATGAGTGTCTGCGTATTCTCGATCCTCAAGGAGAGTATCTGTGGCACGATGTGTTTCCGACAGTATCGGTCAGTAGCACCAATGCAAAGGATTGCCGAATCGACCTCGGTAAGAGAAAGAGATTTGAAACACTTGAGTTCACATCTATCGGCACAGGAAACGCAGGTCTTTATCGTGCATCCAAATTGCTTTACTGTGATGACCTTGTGAGTGGTATCGAGGTTGCCTTGAGCAAGGAAAGACTCGATAAGCTGTGGGAAACGTACACCACGGACTTGAGACAGAGAAAGATCGGTGACCATTGCAAAGAATTACATATTGCGACAAGGTGGTCGGTTCACGATGTCATAGGCAGACTTGAACACGATTACGGAGATAGTGACCGAGCAAAGTTCATCGTTATTCCGGCACTTGATGATAATGACGAGAGTAATTTCGATTATGCCTTTGGCGTAGGTTTCAACACAAAATTCTATCACGAGCAGCGCAACATTATGGAAGATGCTTCGTGGAGAGCATTGTATATGAATCAGCCCATTGAAAGGGAAGGGCTACTCTACCAAGAGGACGAGTTGAGACGATACTTTGAGTTGCCCGATGGTGATCCCGATGCCATCATCTCAATATGTGATACGAAAGACAGAGGTACTGACTACTGCGTGATGCCGATTGCTTATCAATACGGACAGGATTATTACATCGAGAAAATCATCTGCGACAACAGTAACCCCGAAATCGTTGAAACGAGATTGGTTATGGCTCTGCTCGAACACAAGGTGCAGATGAGCAGGTTTGAGAGTAACTCGGCGGGCGGTAGAGTCGCACAAAAGGTACAAGAGCAGGTGAAAGCAAAGGGCGGTCACACCAAGATAACTACCAAGTATACCACCGCTAATAAGGAAACCAAGATTATCGTCAATTCTCCGTGGGTAAAGGAGCATTGTTTGTTTAAGGATAATTCGGTGATTACCGATAAGGAGTACAAAAAGGCTCTCAATTTCCTTTGCACGTACACGATGGCGGGAAAGAATAAGAACGATGATATCCCCGATGGTTTCGCACAGTTGTCGGAGTTTGCACAATCGCTTGAGGGAAACAAGGTAACTGTGTTCCAACGCCCATTCTAAATAAAAAATAAAACGCCCTAAAATAGGGCGTTTTGATAAACAAGAATTTCGAATCCTTTATAATGTACAACAGATAGAGTTAAAACATACTATAAATATCAAAACATTTGTTTTTCACACGTTGTTTATATATTTCTCTATCGAGTCCCAAAAACCAAGCGATATCTTCTCTTTTTTTAGATTTTGGTAAACATGAATTAAATTTGCGAATTACTTTTTCTCCGATATCACTCTCTTCCATCATCCACCGTTTAAAAGTTGAGTAACCATCATATTTTTTTAGTGATTCGTTATTATCTATCATTTTCCAAACCATTTTCTCAACATACGGACAACTCAGTTTTTTGTCTCCTTCTTTTTTACAATGTTTTATTAGTGGGCAAAAGACCCCGTAACAGCATTCACTACATTCACTTGACACACTTGAGTTTTTGCAGTCTGTTTTAAACTCCCTGTGATATCGAGGAAGAGGTATTTCTCTGCCGTTTTCACATATTAAAACTGCCGGAACCCAATCAAATTTAGAGACATGTGTAGGAATCAAAGGGGAATTATTCGCTTCACTCCAATATTCTATTCCACACATATCCGACAAATTAGGGACAACTACATCTGGGTATCTATTGGCGTATATGCTTTTAAGAGATTTTTGATAAATTTCTTCGTTAATCGTGAAGCTTTCAATTTGATCTCTTATACTTTCGTTTGATATACCCGATAGGTATTTGAGTGTGAGAATTATATGATTAAAGTTTTCATTATCCAAAACATCTATAATATCCCCCTCGAACGGTGCTAAAGCAGGTAATCCAAATTCTCTTATTCGTAAAATTGTCAAACCTGCTTTGTTTAGCATAAGGTTTTTTCGATTATCCGTTTCCGCCTTGTTTTTGTGCCAATATCCCCCATCATACTCAATAGCAAGATTAAGACTTGGAATATAAATATCAACTTCAATGATTTTGTTATCACTTTTTATTTTGTATCCACTAACGGCGTCTGAAAAGAATTTTTGCACAAAATAAAATATTTCTTGTTCTATCAAAGACGTGCCATGTCTATTCATAATAGTCCTTTTTTTTCACTACAATTTTAAACCTGATATTAAAAATAGTAAGTAGTCATCTATTATAAGACAAATTATAACATAAAATGACAAAAAAGCAATACCTTATGAAAAGCAAGTCAATTTGTCTTGTGCAAACACAAGATATAGTGGTAAATAAAAAATATTTTACAATATCTTGTGTTTTGCTATTGACAAAATCGTTATTTTGTGATATAATGTAGGCGTGAAAAAAGTATTCGATTTATCCCCTTAAGTCCGAGTACTATAATTGAATATTTGTTGTATTTTTGAGTGCGTAATGATTTACGGTAGGTTTTAGTCCTACGAGATCATTACGCACTTTTTATTTTGTTGCGAAGGAGGGATTTGAGATGGAGATGTACGGTCGTAGAGTGATTACTACAGATACAGTTACGCTTACTGATGCGAACATTATAGACGAGATTAACAAAGCATTTGACACGCACAATCTTAACCGTGGAGAAATTGAATATCTGTGGAATTACTATCGGGGTAAACAACCCATCTTGCGACGAGTAAAAACCGTTCGCCCGGAGATTTGCAACAAAATCGTTGAGAACAGAGCGAACGAGATTGTCTCGTTCAAGGTTGGCTACCTTTGTGGTGAGCCAATTCAGTATGTAGGCAGAAATGGTGATGAGAGTGTATCTCAAGCCATCACGGAGCTGAACGAGATGATGTTCAGCGAGAACAAGGCTACACAGGATAAAGAGGTAGTCGAGTGGCAGATGATTTGCGGCACGGCATACAGATTGGTGCTGCCTGACACTACCGGGGAAGAAGATGACGCTCCCTTCGAGATGTTCACACTTGACCCCCGTGACACATTCGTTGTTAAGTCGAGCGAGGTCGGCAATAAGCCGATGTTCGCAGTTAAATATAGAGTCGATAGTGAGAGTAATCGTATTTGCTCGGTTTATTCTGCCGATTGGTTTTGGAGAATCGTAGGGAATAAGATAGTCGAGAGCAAACCTCACGCGCTCGGTATGATACCGATTTTCGAGTACCCGGCAAATAATGCAAGGCTCGGTGCATTTGAGATCGTACTGCCGATGCTTGATGCCATCAACAACGTGGCATCTAACCGAATGGACGGAATCGAACAGTTCATTCAATCCTTTATCAAATTCGTAAACTGCGATATTGATGAGGAACAGTTCAAGGCTCTCAAGGAGATGGGAGCAATCAAGGTTAAGTCGGTTGACGGTAGCGTTGCCGATGTGTCTATCGTGACACAGGAACTTAACCAAATGCAGACACAGACGCTCGTTGATTATCTGTATCAGACAGTATTGACGATCTGTGGTATGCCGAACCGAAATGGCGGTTCGTCTACGAGCGACACGGGAGCAGCGGTGCTGATGCGAGACGGATGGACGCTTGCCGAAGCTCGTGCAAAAGATAGTGAGCTTATGTTTAAGCAAGCTGAAAACGAGGTACTGAAACTCATTTTGAGAATAATCCGCGATACTCGTGGATTGAGTGATGATATCTATAACTTGAGACTCAAGAATATCAGCTTGCAGTTCACGCGTAGGAATTACGAGAACGTACAGAGCAAAGCACAGGTGCTTGTGTCTATGCTTCAGCAGAACAAGATACATCCTCGTCTTGCATTTACTCATTCGGGTCTGTTCACCGATCCCGAGAGTGCTTATCAGTTGAGCAAGGAATATGCAGATGAACAGGCAAAGAAAGCCGTTGAAATGATGCAGAACCCTAATGCAGAAGAAGGGGAGGGTGCTTGATTATGAAGGACATACGAATTGATATCGGTGTGTATACTGCCCTTGAGATTGACCTTTCTGTGTTTGACTTCGCGGGAGTTGAGAAAGTTATATTTACAGTGAAAAATTATCCTACTCCCGAAGCTCCCGAAATAATTGAGAGAGTGTTTACCGAACCCGGAATCCACGAAGCAGTGATTACTCCCGAGGAGAGCTTGGCTTTGAAGTCCACGGCAGAATATGACTTTAGTGCGGTACTTGCCGATGGTAAACGACATAAGGTAACCGACAACGGAAAAGTTGTATTGAGAAAAGCGGTAGGTGATAGCATTGACGATTGAGGTTAGAAACGCACCGACACAGAGAATTGAAATATCTGAAAAAAATAAACCCCAAGAAATTGATGTCAAACAAGATGTAATCATTGTACACGATGGCGGTGGAACTTGCGAAGGTGCTGTTCTTTCCGTTAACGGCATAACTCCTGACGAGAACGGCAATGTAGAGATAGATACCGCAACCTCTTGGAATGACCTTGAAGATAAGCCTTTTGGGGAAGAATTGGTAACGGGGGAAATCGTATCAAACCTAACCGCCGAAGATTATAATAGCGGCAATTTTCCACCCTGTAACTTCGTAGTCGGTAGTGAATACGATGTTATTTGGAATGGAGAGCATTATAGCGGCTTAATTTGCTATTTTGATGAACCGTATAATGTTATTAGCGGTGAAGGCTGTCCTTTCTATATTGACGATAATGGCGGAGATAGTCTTTATGTTGAATCCACCAATGGCGAGGAAGATTTCACGCTTACTATTATTGGAGAAAACCGCATAATCCCAAAGATTGACGAAAAGTATATTCCCGACACCATTGCGAGAATAGACTATGTTTACGAACTTATCGACGATGCAGTCGGAGAAAGTGGTGGTGTTACCTCTTGGAACGATTTGGAGGACAAGCCCGATTTCGCACCGATTGCAACGAGTGGCTCTTGGAACGATTTAGAGGATAAGCCGTTTGGGGTTGGAACAACTGAATGGAAACAAGTAGTTACTACAAGCGATTCGATACCGTCTAATCAAAATGGTGTTGAAATTGACTACACTATTCCAATCCCAACCACATTTTTACCAGTGGTGGGTAAAAAATACAAGATTGAAGTTATCGAGGCTATGCTTCAAACTGTAACTAAAAGCGTCACTGCATATTGCACCGAAGGCACAACGCCTGGTATGCAGGCGCTCAATATCGGAACAACCAAAGACCCTGTATACTATTCGAATACATTTGGTATAGTTGCCAATGTTTTTTTTACTGCTGTCGGCTATATGGGTTGGCATGTCAAGATCTACGAAGAAGCTGAAATCATAACCACCCTTGACGAAAAGTATATTCCCAACACTATCGCAAGAGTGGAAGATATTCCTACGGAAGCCGACATTCAAGCACTTATAGACGAAGCGTTGGGGGTGATTGAAAATGGCTCTTACTGATAAGTTGGCGGCAATAGCGGATGCTATTCGCACAAAAACGGGCAAGACCGAAGCAATGACCCTTGACGAGATGCCGAGCGAGATTTCAGGCATCGAAACGGGTGGTGGCGGTGGAACGCCTACCGAGATAATCTTGCAGACCAAGACGGTCACACCGACCAAATCTGCACAAGATGTCACCGCAGACGATGGGTACGATGCACTTGAAAAGGTGACGGTTGAACCGATACCGAGTGAGTATATTGTGCCGAGTGGTACAAAGGCAATCACGGAAAACGGAACACACGATGCGAAGGAATACGAGAATGTTTCCGTTAATGTTCCTATTCCTGATGGCTATATCAAGCCGAGTGGCACACTCAATGTCACATCTAACGGCACTTTCGATGTAACGGAAAAAGCCGAGGTGGTTGTTGCCGTTCCTGAACGAGAAATTGTTCTGCAAGATAAGACAATCACCGAAAACGGCACATACTCTGCCGATGAGGGATATGACGGATTAGGTCAAGTAACGGTTGAAGTGTCAGGAGGTACTAACACAGAGTCGGAAGAAGTCGCAGGTCTTTTGGGAAACACGATGACCGTTCTTGACAACAGTATAGTCACATCTTTAAGAACTCGTGCTTGTCAGAATGCGACAAAGTTGACTACTGTAAATCTCCCTAATGTAACAAGTCTTGGTGCATATGCATTTTACCAATGTACTGGTCTTGTAACTTGTACAATACCTAAATTAACATCTATATCCACTCAAACTTGGTATATGTGTCAACAACTACAATACGCTGACTGTGGGCAACTCGGTAACATTACAGCACAAACATTTGCTTCTTGTGCAGCACTTGAAACACTAATATTACGAAAAACCGGCAGCATTTGCACACTTTCTAATGTTAATGCTATAAGTGGTTCAGGTATAGGCAAAGGCACTGGATATGTGTATGTTCCGTCTGCACTTGTGGAGAGTTACAAGACCGCAACCAACTGGTCAACCTATGTCGCACAATTCCGAGCAATAGAAGATTATCCTGAAATTTGTGGAGGTTAATATGATAGTCAAAGAATTCTATATGACACGAAGTGATGGCGTGGATTTATATCGTAGTTATTCCGACAATGGTATGCAAATTCGCAAGGTCGGTACTGACGAAACCTACGATGAAGCCATTGATATAGAGGGTGCGGCTTTCACATACGAAGAAACGGATAAGTCGATTGAAGATTGTCCCGACATTAGCGGAGGATGAAAGAATGCATTATGTAAAACAGTTTAAGATCAACGGTGTAGACACCAAGCAAGTCGCTTGTATCGAGCTACACGGCAAACCCAATGCCGCCACCGAAGGTGCTGTCGGCGTGTTGGGAATAGATGTGGATTCTCCCCTCCACGATGTATATAAGTGCGTTGCCGTGAACGGTAGCATATACCATTGGGATCTGCTCTCAAGCGGTTTGAGCATTATGAGTGCTACTGTTTCGGGCGGTGGCACGGAATCGATGTCGTTTGATTACGACGATTTGAGAACCCCCACGCACTATGTAATAAAAGTAGGAGATCTGATTCTCGATAGGGAGGGATATCTCTATCAGATAAACGCCATTGGCGCAGACCATTGCGATGCTACATATTGTGGAACACAGGTAGTTGCTTATGGTAAGTCGGCATACGATTTAGCCGTTAAGAATGGCTTTGAGGGTTCGGAGGAAGATTGGATAGCATCTCTCAAGGGAGAAAAGGGCGATCAGGGTGACCCTGCGACGACATACCCCGTAGGTTTCCTCTATCTCAGACACAGCATCCTTTTAAGCCCCGAACGAGTAGGGCTACCGGGAACTTGGGAGAGAATCCCCGATGGTCACACCATCGTTGGAGCGGGCGGTAAATACGTGTCGGGAGTTGTGGGCGGTAGCGAAACGGTCACGCTCACAAGTTCACAGTTACCGAAGCACTCACACAGTGTGACCGTTAATGGTGAAGGATTGCCCGCATATCATAGCGATTATGTTGAGGTTAACGGCGGGTTAGACAGCGCGATTGCTGTCACTGCTAATACTATAAGGACGGATACAGCCGTTTCTCTTGAGTGTTACGGTAAATTTGAAGCCAATGATAGTATTACTGACGATAGTACCGAATCAAGAGGTGCGGCGCACGACAATATGCCACCTTACATTCCGTATTATGCGTGGGTGCGTATAGCATAAGGGGGAAATATGAGAGTATTTGATGAAACCAAAACAAACGAGCTTACCGAATATGACCTTAAAAAAGGCTATTTGAGGGCAGATAAGATAATCACCCCTATTCCTGAAGTACCCGCGATTACTGTGGAGCAGAAAGCAGAGGAACTGACAGCAGAGGGTAAAGAGGTCATCGAGATTAACGGCAATCTCTACGAGGTCACTGCTAAATACGATGTCGGTCGCACAGTATCGAGAATAAGGGAAACCCCGGCTGTTCCCGCTCACGATGATGTAGAGGAAATAGCGGTATATATCCCCTACACCGAGGACGAGCTTGAGAAAATAAAAGAACAGAAATACCCACTCCTCGTTGAAAGCTATATACGCGAAAGATATAGCCTTTCGGCAGAGCTTGCAATTCTGCGACAGAGGGATAGTAAGCCCGAGGAATTTGAGGAATATAACGCCTATGCCGAGGAATGCAAGGCAAGGGCAAAGAACGAACTTAATTGATATTAAGCAGAAATGCTTTTATATGACAGTGAAGTCACCAAACGCAAGGACAGGACAAGTCTTAAAAACAGAAAACATAGTCAGGGAAGACTCAAATCGCAGGAGGTAACTAAATGAACATTAAGGATTTACTTAAAGACGCTTACAAAGAGGGGATGTCACTTGAGGATATTGAAAATGCTCTCAAAGACATCGACCTACCTAACGATAACTCGGCAGAGATCGAGAGGTTAAAGACAGCTCTCTCAAAGAGCAATTCCGAAGCAGCCGAATTTAAAAAGCAGTTGCGTGAGAAAATGTCGGCAGAGGAAGTTAAGGCAAAAGAGGATGCCGAAAAGTACGAGGAAGTGGTGAAGGAGCGAGATGCACTCCTCCGTGAAAAAACCATTCTCGGTCACAAGACGAAGTATCTTTCACTCGGCTACGACGAAAGCCTTGCAAACGAAACTGCCGAAGCTATGGCGAACGGAGAAATCGAAAAGGTATTCGCCAATCAGAAGAAACATCTTGAAGCGATGGAGAAGAAAATCCGGGCAGATGTTCTTAAAGATACCCCGAAGCCCGAAGGTGGCAATGGTTCGGAAACAATTACAAAAGAAAAATTCTCGAAGATGTCTATTGCCGAACAGTATAAATATTCAATAGACCACCCCGAGGAGTACAAAAAGCTATATGGAGGTAATTAACTATGGCAAATCAGGTTTATGAAAATTTCTTCCTCTCGAATACTGTAGAGGATCAGTTCAATTCCCATCTCGATCTTCAGCATTTCTGCGAGGTCGATAACTCGCTCGTAGGTACGGCGGGTATGAAGCGCATTATCCACACCTATCGCGCTACCAATGGTACTGAAAAGCTCACCGTAGGACAGGGTAACTCCAAGTCCATCGAGGTAAGCTACACCCCCGTTGAGTACGAGATCGCTCTCGCACAGAACAGATTTGTATGGAATGACGAACACGCAATGACCGATCCTATGCTCGTTCCCGTA
>JAEIGA010010296.1_pt1 | contig 14173 bp, 11 predicted proteins | sample 9270691 | NCBI WGS metagenome assembly JAEIGA01 (sample SAMN17057246, study PRJNA624740) | gut metagenome | biome: biome; isolation source: fecal sample | host: Bos grunniens | place: China: Xizang | collected 2019 | reverse complement strand
TCACCAAGGACGATCTCGTCCGTGATCATGTTCGCCACTTCCGTACCAAACTCTTCCAGACCTTCAGCACCCATCTGCTTTAAGACGGATTTTACGGCATTTTTGATGCCATCCACGTTCTTGATCTTGAACAGATTGTCAATGCCGACATACTCAAAGGCTGCTTCTGCGATACCACTGGCAAGAGATGCTGTCATGATCTGCCCTTCTGTAGCACCAGCTTCCTTCAGTTCTTTTGCCTTCTGCTGTGCAGAACTCATACCAAGTAAAGGTGTGACTGCCACACCCATGGTAGCTGCTCCAGTCGCAGAATCTGCGATGGACATACCGGTATCATAGAGGAATCTGGCTACATTCTGGCCAGCGATCTCAAAGTTTGTCTCCTCCTCGATATTCTCTCCTACATACTTTCTGGTGTCGGCAGCAAAGTTAGACAAGGTCTTATGAAAACCATACGGATTGGTCTCTTTGCCCTGAACCTTGTCACTCACAGAACCGATGGCACTCGGAATAGCACCAATGATGTTTGCCGGTACACTGAGAGCAGACATGACCGTACTTGCGAATGCACCACTATCAGCCATCTTCTCCCAATTCTGCGTGTCCTTTTGATACACTCGCTTGGAAAGAGTCACTTCCATATCATCAAGGAACTTCTGTGCCTTCTTGGGATCTTCGGAGTAAAGGTAATTGTAGACAGCAATCTCGTCATCGGTCAACTCATCATAACCCTTCTTTTCCATGGTTGTGATGCCGTCACCGGTATCCAAGCCATAGATGCTTGCCTTGTTTTTGATCTCACCCCTAGCACCGTTTACATCGTTGATGTATTCGTAAGTGATATCTCCGTATCCAAGACCATAAGTACCACCAGTGAATTTTTCCCACCATCCTTCCAGTTCGGAAGGTTTGTACTGCGACCTTTCTGCGAAATCCTCCGCATTCATGTAGTCTTCGTAAAGGTCAAAGGCATTGTCCAGTGCATGGATTCTTCTGTTCTTCTCCAATTCAGAAATATATTCAGCATTGCCGGTTTTGATATCTGGTCTGAACGGATCACCAGTCTTGGCATCAGGGAACATACTGCCCACATATCCTTTAAGCTGGTTATTTGCCACAATGGCAGAGCCGTTTACAATTCTGGGCATCTTATCTTTCTGGTCCTCTATGAACTCTTTGTTTTTAAGAACTTCAGCACCCCTCTTGGGATCAAACAAAGTTACCCTGTTCTTCTCAGCCTCAATAGCTTTATCGTAATCCTTAAGGTTACTGTAACCAGTGTAGTTGCTCAGATACTTGTATTCATCTGAATCCTCTGAGAACTGCTTCAACTGCTCCTGAACACCTTCAAAGGTAAGACCGGCAAATCTCTTGTCCATCTCATCCTTCTTCTTTGCAGTATTGAAGGCATCGGCATTCTGGTAATCACCGTATGTACCGGCAAGAGTGTCCCAATCATCCAATACGGTCTGGTATCCACCCAGCAGTCCTTCGGCATCAATGCCCAGAGAGCCGTATTTGTTCTGGTAGGACTGCAATGCACCAATCCTCTGGTGCATCTTCTCCACAGCTGCTCTGGTGTTCTGCATAGTTTCCTGAGTCTGCCATCCGTTATAAATGCCGTTGATGGTGTCACCCATGGTTCTTAAGTCGGATTCGAAAGTATCAAGACCGATCTTACTCCTTGAACGATATTCACCATAAGTGCCTTTCTTAGAAGTCTCTTCCAGTGTTCCTTCTTTTTTCTTCCTTCTGTATTCAGAATAGCTACCCATATTTTCCTCCACTATCTTGTTGATTGTTTTCTGAGCATTTCAAGGAAGGCTTTCAGTTCTGCTTCCGTCATATTGCTGTTCTCAGCCATTTCTTTCAGTTCATCAAAGGACTTCTCCTGATCACCATATTTGTACATATCGTTGTGGTCATCACCCTTGCCGAATATCCACCATCCGTTTTTGGTATCATCAGAAATCTGCCAATTCTGGTTTTTCAGATCAAGCTGGTTCAGTCTATCTTCAAGGATTGTCCAACCTTCGTCATCCAGATTGTTCTTTCCGATAAGTTCAAGATGCTCCTCTACTGCGTTATGACCACCTTCACCACCTCCAGCTTTCAGGTAAATCTCCTCCAGCTTTGTGATATCGGAATTGCTCAGTGTAGAGTAATCGGCATCTGCCTTTTTCTCTGCTTCGGCAGCATCAGCTACCATCTTCGCATAGAACTGGCTGTTATCCTGTTCCATGGCATCTCTCTTATATTCCATTTCTTCTCTGAACTGAGCATCTTTCTGAGTCAGACTCTCATTGAACTGTCTCTGTCCTTCGATGAAGTTCTGCGTACTCCAGTAGTCGGAATTTGCCATCTTTGCGTAGGTGGCAGCCTGATCCACCTGATCAGCCCACTGGTTATACTCGTTCTGGTACAAGGTGTTTGCATGGTCCTGAACCACTGTATAAGCCTTGTAAGCATCATCCACAAGCTGTCCATGCTCGTTAAGCTGGAGATTTGCAGAGTTGACAGCATTATTAACCGTGTCATTCCACTCTGTGTAGGCATTCTTGTACATATCCTGTGCGTTGGTGTAGTTTGCACTCCATGCATCGTAGAGTCTGCCGTACTCCTTCGCATCAGCCTCATTCAGCATGGCAAGCTGGTTGTACATCTCCTCGCCTTCCATCTGGTAGGCTTCCAGAGCCATACTGTAATACTCAGGCAGATTGTTATAGGCATCCTGAATATAGGCATTGTAAGCCTGATTGGATGCACTTGTGGCATAAGTTGAGCCGTAACCGCCAGTCAGTGCAGCAGCCTGTCCCATGGTGTCTTGCATGGCTGTTTTGCCACTGGCCATAGAGGATGCAAGGTACTGCTGGAAGAGCATATCAGAGTCCACATCATACTCAAAAGGATCTCTGTTCTGGATCTGCCCCATCAGGTCCTTGATCTGGTCTGTATAGGATGTTCTTCCGGTAGAAAGTTGTGCAAGCAGACCGTTTGTGTAGTTCATGGCCTCGTCATACTTACTCGGTGCCTGGAACTTGGAATTGATGGTATCCCATGTAGCCTGATCTACGATATCCGTTACACTGGTGATCTCCTTCAGTTTATCCCTATATGCACCAGCCTCGTTCTGGGCATCCGTCACAGCCTGAGACTGCGAAAATGGATTGTTCATCTTGTCCAGTGTAGCCTGATCCACACCGTTGATCTTGGTTGTGGCTGCCGATGAAGCTGCGTTTGCGTTTGTGTAGTTCGTCATAGTTGCCTTCTGCTCATTGGTCAGGATGGCATTTGTAGGACCATTCTGTGCAGCCTTATCCTTATTGGTCAGTACGGTTTTGGTAGGCTGACTCTTTGCCCCATCCTCAATAAATACTGTGTTGTTTTTCTTTAAAGCCATAGTTACTCTCCTTGTGAAGTGTATATCAGTTCGCCAGTTTCATAGTCCACATAGATATTGATGTTTCCAATGCCAGCCTCGCCCTTCTCGCCATTACGGACTTCAAAGGTATCTTCGCTTCCGTCACTGCGAGTGAAGGTGTATACGTTCAGGCCACCACTTTCATCTGATTTGGTTGTCTGGCTGCCTGATGTAATAAACTTCGCTTCTACAAGCTTGTCATCCGTATACTTCTTGGCATCAGCCTCGCTCTGGTCGATATACTTTGTGGTGTCACTGGCATATCCCAAGAATGCAGAGGAATTCATCACATCCGATACGGATGCACCGCCATGGCCAGCCATCTGCTTAAGCTGCTCGTTCTGGGCATCCGTGAACACCTCGTCTGTGGTCTTGTAGGATGCTATCCTTGACCGTAACTCCGGGGACAGATTCTCTGTAGTGATGTTCGTAAGGAGGAACTCAAGTTCCTCCCTGAACTGGAAAAGGTACTCTACAATCTGCGTTGTCCTCTCCTTTGCATCCGTTGCTGTTATGTTCGGAAATGGTAAGATGTCAAACATTAAATATCACTCCCTTGTTCCGTTGTCTTCGTGATGGAATGCACCTTGCATCCACCCTTACCACTGAGTCTGTACTGGAAATGGTCGCATCTTTTGGGGATAACAGGCACTGTGAAGGTCTTTGTACCCTTGCCACTCATGTTGAACTTATGCTCCCATACCCCACTGGAATCGTACTGGAGATAGAAGTCCACGTTTGTACCAAAATCAAGAGATATCCTCACATTGATGCGTGATACATACTTGTTGTCTGGCTCTGTGTAACCGATATTGCCTGATTCCACAAACCAGTCGAACCTTTCTTCCGTTCCCTTCTCAGCCACATCATACGGCAGTGTACCTCTGACTGACTTCATGGTGTTGTCCTTCTCGTCAATGTAGTAAAGGTCATCACCGTGCTTGCAGAAATACAGTGCTTCCGTGTTATCCTCTCTGCTCCACAGACCACTCTTCTGGTCATATACGAACAGATGCGACTTGCCTTCCCTGTCCTTCATGGACACATAGTATCTATTACCTATCGTACCAGCTACGGCATCAGAATATCTAACATCCCCAAGCTGATCTGAGATGCTTGCCGGTAAGCTGCCGGTATAGACACAGATGCAAGTGCCAGCTTTATAGAACAGTGTCTCATTAAGGATGGCAAGACTCCTCTCAGAGCCTTTCTGCACTCCTCTGCACCTCGTCTCCTTGGTCTGATGCCCACCAGATGCACTGATGGATATCTTGATCAGGCAGTCCTCCTTGAAGAAGATGGGATAGCCAAGGTATGTGATGGCCCCTGTGAACTTGCCGTCAGAACCAATGGTCACTGCCCATGAGTCTGTGGAAATGCCCATGAAGCAGTTCCAGTTCTTCACGTCACCCAACTTACAGCAGTAAATCTCATGACCGTCCTTGGAGCAGCCCCACAGACGGTTGTTACACTCCGTCACAAATGCCATGTCAGGCACTTTTCTCTCCACAGTCATGGGAAGGTTCGTGAAGGTCTTATTCTCGTTCAGAATGGCAATAATGGTGATGCAGTCATCCGTCTTGTCTACGATATGCGTATTTGTGGACAGTTTGCCGTCCTCTTCCTCATTCACGAAGATATTGGATGCGTACTCCCACTTGGCATTCGTATTGTCGATGGTGATGCTGATACCGTCTTCCTTCTCAAAGCCCTTGCCGATACCGGCAGCACTGATCTGCATATAGGTGGTGGCAACTGTTGCCCACACGGATGTGGTGGAAGAATACACCTTAAGGGATGTCTTTCCGTTTACCGTGGTCATCATGTAGTCACCATTCTGTGGATCATGGCTCTCATAATAGGCTGCATCATGCCATGTAATAGCAGTTCCGTCTGCCTCGCACAGTGTAAACTTCACCTCATTGCCGGCAGCCAGTTCATATTTGGACTCCATGTACCCACATTCCTTGGTATCTGCGTTGTACCATATCTTGTCAGGCATGATGATGACAAAAGCACCCATTTTTGCCATGGTTTTGGGACACATGGACTCTTCTGTGGATATCGTCACACCATCCAGTGCAATTTCATCCCCATCCATGTACAGTTTTTCACCGTCTATCCACATCAGGTTCTCTTTATCAAGAATGCCCTGTGGACTGTTCAGTTTACGCACAATACCTCTGTTCTGCCTTGGGGAGAGAATAGGGTAATACTGCGATGTCATGTTCTTCATGTCGAAGAATTCCCCATCCTGACAAGACAACTGGTGGTTATAGCCACCAAATACCGTGGTCATGTCACGGTATCTTGTCACTTCATGCATTAATGGAAATTCCATACACATCCATTTCCTTTCTTGTTTTTGTAGAGCCGAATACATCAGCACTCGGCTCTGTGATTAAATGCTATTCGATTCAGATCAGCAACTAAATTGACTGCCAATATGCTGGATAGTCTTTAGGACTCCATACGCAAGGAACTCCTTCTGGTGCGATACATTCGTACTGCAATCCATCATAGGAAACCTTGTCACCAGAGTAATACCACTTGCCCACTTCATAAGCTGGTAACTCGGTCTCAGTCTCGGTTTCTACATAGCCCTTCAGCTTGTTCTCGATCTCTGCAATGCGCTTGTCCATCTCTTCAAGCTTGCGGAACACATCAACACTATTCTGAGGATTCGCTTTCCCCTGTGCATGCTCTACAAGCATGGTTTTTTCTTCGTCTGTCAGCTTACCTTCAAGCCACACCTTGTCGATTTTCTTTAAAATATCTGCAAGATCATAACGATTGGTGTCGATTACTGTTTTGATAATTTTAAACATTTCATACCTCCTAAACTAATGCTGTCGCAAGTTCAGCAAACTTACGGTCAATGTATCTCTTGGTATCAAGCGCACACTCTGCTTCGATTGTAGGCACTATTTCTGCATCACACATAACATTAGTCACACCGTCATAGCTGTGCAGATCGCGGAGTGCGATCTGGTCTGCTTCGGGTAGTGGTTCGGTGATAGGTTCGGCAAGTTCATATAATACTGTGATTGGATTTTCGGCAAGGTGTGCTTTCCATTCTTCTAAAGATGTTATAGCATCATATTTAATGAAAATTCTGCCACTCTTGTCAACAGAAATTCCATCATAACCAAGATAGGTACTATTAGCCGTTGTATTCACGAATGAATCTGACAACATATTACCTTGTTTATCATTAGCATTCGGGGCTAAAATTGTACCAATTAACATTCCTGTGTGAAATCGGATTGTGTTTGTTGTGATAATGTCCCATCCCTCATCATCAGAACCATCAAACACAACCTTCTCAAACTTCCTCACCACCCCATCTGGTGTCAACTCATCCATTACATCCCCAATACCGTGCAGCGCGATGGGCTGTGATAAGGTGGCTGTGTTTTCGGTGTAGGGTTCGTATTCGGCTGGCTCTCCACCTTCTACAAGCATCAGATAGGTTGTACCACTACCATCCAAAGAACCTATTGTCACATAGCAATCTTCTTTAAGTGTGAAACAATAATTTGTGGTACTAGAGCCACCATAATACCACGCTTCATTACTAGTAATGGAAGAGATAGACACATCGATAGCCCTTTTTGTGATGATTGTTCCATCTGCACTCTGCGCTCTAAAATACCATGTTTTTCCAGCACTTTCAGAAGCATCTCTTGACACTGTGTAAGTGCCAGCTTTTAACCAATGCTTTAAAGCATCACCAGCTTGAACGCAAGGCTGATTGATTAAATTCTTCCCATGCACCCTTACCTCACTTACCACAACAGACTTAATCTCCTGTGGATAGGAAGGGTTCGGGCTAGGGATGCCGCCAGTGTAGGATTCCCAGGGTAAGACTGTATCTCCCTCGTTTAACATAGGATACAAAACAATATTTGTCGCAGTATTTCCCGCACTGACTTGAAAACGTGCTTTAATAGAGGTTTCTGTTCCATCTACTGTGAATGTATCATAATGATTAACAGTACTTCCATCCGCTCGCACTACTACTATGGCATATGTCAAAGGACTATCAGCGCTTTTCCTACCATTTAATGAGTAAGTACCAGCTTTAAGTTCTAAATCTATCGATATAGATGAGTACCCACTTGCTGTACCGTTAGCCTTAACATATCCGTCTTGAATAGTCCATGTTACATTGAGATGTGTACCATTTGTTGCACTACTCAAATCAAGCAAATTCTTTCCACTATACGTCTCTTGCACACTCTTGCCGTACATCTTGATAGATAATGGGGCTTCCACGGTGTCACGAATACACAAAGGGCTTTCACCGCTTGCCTTTTCAATGATTACGCCAGCTTTATTCTTTTGTAAGTCAACGATATCACCAGAAAGTTGAGTCACAGTTTGCTCATTGGATGGTGTATATCCCAATGCGTTTTTGATATTTGTGGCTGTTACAGTAGCATCTGTACCATCAGCGCCGTCCTTGCCGTCCTTGCCGTCCTTGCCATCAAAATAATCTACACCCTTTTGAGGAGTGTATCCGTCAGCACCGTCTTTGCCGTCCTTGCCATCCTTTCCAGAAGGAACTGCAAACTCTACGCTCTGTGTTCTTCCATCCTCTAAGAAGAAATTAATCTTATATGTTTTATCTTGCATGGTATCTAAACCTCCTCTATAGTGATATTCACAACTCCCGCAAGTCCATCTTTGTATGCAAGCTTACTTGGATCAAATGGAATGCAGTTACATGAACCTTTACCACCTCCAAATATTCTCATTGCGTTTTCTTGCAAAGGCATATGGTACTTGTTGTAATGCTTCTTATACTCCAGCATATAGGAGTTGAACATCGTAGCAGAGTTGTTGTACCTTGCCGTTTCACCGTTTTCCTCGTCAATCTTCATCTTCAGATAAGCCTCATACAGACGGTCATAAGGCTTTTCCACGATCAGTCCGTCTGAGAGTCGGTCTACACTGTATCCGTCAAATTCATCATACCTTCCGTCATATCCTTCATGCGTTTTCAGCACATCGTTGATGATGATATGGTCTAAGAATGACAGCCAGTGTACCTTATCCTCGATGGAATACTGATTCGGCTTTACATTATCCACAAGGTCAATGCATTCTTTTATCGTCATTGTTGCCTCCTTACAAAAAAGGAGAAGCATATATGCCTCTCCTTTGGTTTCTTTCTTATTAAGCTTCCCTTAAAGCCTTCTCCTCTGCGTATCTCATCGCATAGTCTTCGGACTGCTCATTGTTTCGGATCACCTCTGCCAGTTCTTCAGGGATTTCTACGGTCTCACCACGTTTGATGATGTAGTTCTTGAAGTTTACGGAGAAGAATTCGTCCTGATTGGCATTCTGCCCGGCATTTCTGGGAAGACGTACTGTCACTTTCTTTGAAGCACTCTGTGTCTGCTTTTTAGTTGTTTCTGCCATAATTACCTCCATGAATGGTATTTTGGGAAGGAGATGGCGAGTCCCCTTCCCTTATTTTTTTATTAGTTCTCTTCGTCAGTAGCACTGTAGCTGGAACCAGACTCGATTCTGAGCATTCTCTCCTGATACAGGATCTTTGCACCGTGGCAGAACTTGTAACCAATGGTGCTGAACTGGTTCAGAGGACCACCGATCTGCTCCTTGGGCTTGATGATCATCTCCATGCCTTCTCCGTCAGGATCAAGGATACCGAATGCATCCTTACCTAAGAACAGGGTAGCATAGGTTGCAACTCCACCGTTCTTCCACACCTTTGCCTCGTTGGTCTCAACGAATCTTACACCATGCAGCATACCGATCTCGCCCTTGAAGATAGGCTGAACATCGTTATACTTGTGGAACTCTTTCCACTCAGTGGACTCTCTCAAGTCTTCTGCTACGGAAGGATGGATCAGTGCTACATAGCATCCATCGATCTTAGGTGCTTTGTTCTTCTTCAGCCAAGTAGCTGCTCTGTTAACCAGAGAAGGAGTCAGAATGTCAGCATCAGTCAGTGCAGATCTGGAATCTTTGCCACCGGCATAAGCTACGGAGTTACCAGCCACCAGAATGTTTCTGGTCAGGGTATCGTAGGTCTCACCTTCGGTTGCACCCATTTCCTCGGTTGCACCGAAGATAACGTCATCGAAGGACTCCAGTTCCAGTCTGTCGGATACTGCTACATAGTCACCATGCTGAGTGGTGGAAGCCTCGATCTTGGTCATACCGAAGTTCTGGCCAGTAGGGATAACACCTTCAGTCAAAGGAGTCAGAGCCTTCGCAAAGGTATTGAACTTTCTCCACTCTACCTTGTTGCCATGCAAGGGCTGCTTCTTACCGAACTGGGTAAATACCATCTGCTCTCTGGCATTCTCCAGAAGAGTGGTATCATAGAAGGTCTTCATGGTAGGAGACATATCCTTACCAGATTCGGTCTGAGTAGTTACGTTAACAGGATTTACATCAGCAAAAAGCTGAAGACTAAACATCAATTTGAATAATTCTTTCATTTTTTCTCCCTTTCCGATGGGAGATTATTTTCTCCCAATCTTTCTTCGTTGTTCGTCAGCATATGCCCTTAAATCTTTCAGGGACATATTCTTGAAATTCTGCTCTACAACAGAGGGAGCCTGGGAGGATACACCGTTCTCAACTGGTCTTGCCTTATTTGAGGCAACTGCCTGTGCAGCCATTTCCTTTGCTTGTCTGGTTGCCATCTGAGCCGTAGCTGGGATGATCTCATTCCAGTGACAAGCCATGTAAGCTGCCGTGGTGTCTCCGTTATTCACTGCACAGAGTCTGCGGAACTTCTCGTTCTGCATCTCAGTATCCAGATCAAAGGTAGGGAACTGTGCCTTGGTTCTCTCAGCATTCTGGCGAAGAATCATGACTTGCTGTCTCATGGCTTCCTGTTTCTGCTGTTCCTTCTTCTCTGCTTCTGCCTGTGCCAGCTTTCTTTCCATGGTAACGATCTTTCGTGCCTCTTCCGCAGAGATATCATGCTCCATTGCATAATTCTCATAGTAAGAGTCATCGGCTTCAATCTTCTGGTTAAGGACCTCTAGAAAATTCTCATCCGTAGGATTGACACCGTATTTGGCTGCGACAATCTCAAGAGTGGACTTTGCTTTGGAATAGTCATCTTCCAAGCCTTTGTACTTCTTAAGCCTGTCACCGATCGTCTTCTCCATGTAGGCTTTGTGTGCATCCTTGTAGTCATCAGACTTGATCATATCTTCATAGGATGCCTTGGTCTCTGTTGCTTTTGACTCACTCGGTGTCTGAGTCGGTTCAGCCTTGCTGTGCTTTGCAACAGCTTGCTGATAATACTTCTTTGCACGCTCCGGGATGCGCTCAGGAATGTTTTCTCCGGCATTACCTACAGTTCCTTCTCCAGTGCCAGATGCAGAGCCACCGTCTCCACCATCTCCACCTTCTGCGAACAACTGAAGGTTAAACTTCAAAAATTCAAGCATTGATATGCTCCTTTCGTCTGTAGTTAAGGATACGAGCCTTTATATTACCAGTATAATCAATTGATTGTACTGATTTCTAACATCCGTTTTCACTCTTCAACAGTGAATTTTACGTTTTTGGGATACTGCTCCGCCATTGCACTCATCCCCACAAGGATGGTCCAGTACGTTCTGGCAATATTCCCTTCATACTCTTCCTTGGGATGACACACGATATATCCGTCACCGTCCTCATCCTTTATGAGTGGCTCTTCATAAAGCATGGAGGATGACTGCCACAGTGCCTCTCCCAATGTATAAAACAGGGCAGATATCGCAGCACATACGATATCCTTGCCCTTTTTACCATGACCGGCATGACCAGTCACCTCAAGTTCCAGTGTCTTTGGTTTAAATGTGATACTGATCATATTGCCTCCTAATCTGCCTGAGTGCTTGCTCTGGCCTGTCCCCTTGCCTTCTCCACATAGGGATGCTCCTCAGTCTTCTGCACCTCTGTATCAGCCTGTGCGCCCATCAGCATAGGCATCTGCTGTCCACCCTGATTTAAGATCATTGCTCCGACTTGCTCACCCATCTCTGGAGATATCTGCTGTGCCAACTGTAATGCCAACTGCTGGTATCTGATCATCATTTCATAACAAGTGCCGTTCTGTGCAATCTTCTGCATCACATCTTCCTTGCGAGTGAAGTCCATCATGTTAAGGCAAGCCAGTGCCTGGTCTGTCATCTGAGGATTGAAGAAGCCAGCATTGTAGAAACTCAGTGCCAGTTCGTTGATCTCCATCTTCTTGTAGGGATTTGCCTTCTCGGAAGTGACTTCGATATCAAACTCAGGCAGTCTTAAGCCCATGTCATTACCTACAACACTCTGCTGCTGGGGAACAAGACCACTGTTGTCATACTGCACGAACTGTTCGCTCATGCCGTCTGGATTGATACGGAAGGTTCTGGGGATGTCGTAGAACTGTCTGATCAGTTCCACGATCTGATAGCAAACCTCTCTGTATGCTCTGTGGAAGGTCTTGTTGGAACTTCTCGCATTCTTACCGGCAGTCTCTTGCAATGCTGCGATGGCACTGGCTGCCGTTACCCCGGAAGGTGCTACACCGTTGTTGGTGTCCTGATTACTGGTCACATACTTCAGTTCCTCGATCTTCTGGTTAAGGAATTCCACATAGATGCTGTCAAGGTTCATGGTATCAATTGGTCTGATGTTCTCCTCACCAAGCTGTCCTTGCACATGGATGAAGTCCTTGCTCATGTCGGCATACTCGCTCTCATTCACCGAACCGTCATCCTTGATAAAGTATCTGGGAGTAGAGCCTACAATGGCATTGTCCGTGATAGCCTTGTTCAGCTTGTCGATCTGAAGCTGTGTATCCCTTCCGATATCCGTCAGACCATATCCACAGATGCTTCCTTCCACTGGATACAGTGCCATAGGTACGAAAGGATACAGTGCATGATCGTACAGTCCTCTCTCAGCCATGGACGGTCCCTGTGGAATGGTCAGAGGAATTCCGGTCTCAGGGTCTACAACCACCTTCTCAGGTCTTGTGATCTCATTCTCTGTGGCATACAGTACAATGTCATTGACGTACTTTACATACTGCAAGGTCTTCTTGCCGTTGACATATGTATGGTAATACCAGTCAACTACCACACTCATCTCGGATGTATCCACATTGTCATCGTAGAGATATTTGGCAAGAGTGATGTTCTGCCCACCAAGCTTGCCTACGCACTGAGGATATCTCTGCTCCAGAATGTTGTTTGACACCAGTTCCGTATTGAATACGTTCTGCGACTCTTGCAGATCAGTGATACCGGGCTGCCAGAAAAGGTTGATAAAGTCAATCTTCTTCACACTGATGTCACCAAGCCCATTGTGCTTACTGCCATCCCAGAACACTCCCTGAATGCTTCCACCGTGTTTCAGGGTGTACCACACCACATCTGAGTACACATCCTCATATCTGTTCTGCTCAAGGATCACCGGCACAATGCTGGACAGCTTTCTGGCCTCTTGCTTGTCATCCTGTTGTCTGGGCATGAAGTTACAAGTAGGATAAGAGTCCATGGCATCTGAGTATCTGCTCTGGATGCAGCTCCACAACCATGATGTGGCTGGCTTAAAGTCATCCTTGCCGTCATTCATGTAGTTCCACTGTCTAAGCTTCCAGAACTGCTCATTTGCGATGATCTTCTGCTCCAGCCTTGCCTTGCCTTCCTTGTACTTCCTGAGTATCTGTGATGCCTTCTGCACCTCTTCTGTGCCGATTTTAGGCTTCATCTGGGCTTGCATCTGCTTATACTCTGCCGTCCTCTGAAGCATTGCCATTTCCTGTTCTGCTCTCATTTGCAGTTCGGTCTTAGGCTGCATCTGTTGCCCCTTCTGGGGCATCTGTACTACCTTGTCCATTAATACCTCCTGATAATTGCTCTGTTGTATTGTGCCTTGTCCACATACTGATCCAGAGGATCGTACATGGGTTTCTTCTCTTCTTTGATGATTCTGGGTGCGATAGGTCGCATCATACAGAAGTAGCGAAGGCTGTCTGCGACATGATCTTCAAGGTCTGTATCCAAGTCCTCTGGCTTGTGTTCGTCATACATCATGAGAGGAATGGTCCTTATCGCAGCCTTGCAAGTGTCGAAGAAATAAAGCATTGCGTATCCGTTCTCATCGAACTTCAGCCTCTCATGTATCTGCATCCACCCAGCTATACGGTCATTGATGCCTGGTTCGAACCATAGCTGATGCTTGTCCGCCTCTTCTGCCACCGATATACCTCTTGAGCCATCCCAGATGGATGGATCGGCAACACCTTGTATCCTCTTGCCCTTCAGATAGGGATGAGTCTTCTCTATCTCCACCACTCGGTCAAACTGCTCCTTGGGAGACCACTTCACACCTTCATTCGGTGTCTGAGTGCAGCCATACAATTCCGTGATCATGTAGGCGCACCCTTCGTAGTCCACTGCATACCAGCACACTGAGAACGGCTTGCCATAACCAAAGTCATAGGACCTGTATATCTTCCAGTCCTTGGGGATATCGAACGGCTTGATCACATGAGTCCATCGTCTTTCCTCAAGGGCTTCCTCTACAGTAATACCGGCATCGTGGCACTTCTGAGGATCAGGTGTCTGTCTGAACTCTTCGAAGAAAGCACCACTAAATACATCCCATCTGCCTTCCAGCCATGCTTGTCTCAGTTTTGGTGGAAGTGCCTCCAGTCTCTTGATGTAATCAGGATCATTCTTCATCAGTGCTTTGTTGTCTGTCACCAGAGACTGAATGAAG
>JAEIGA010010295.1_pt1 | contig 14173 bp, 13 predicted proteins | sample 9270691 | NCBI WGS metagenome assembly JAEIGA01 (sample SAMN17057246, study PRJNA624740) | gut metagenome | biome: biome; isolation source: fecal sample | host: Bos grunniens | place: China: Xizang | collected 2019 | reverse complement strand
TTGGTCGTGAAGGAGTTGATAAGAGACTTTTCTTTTCATTTGGCTTGGAATGTGTATCGAACGGAGTGATTACAATTCACGATTTTGATTATAATATAAATTATTTAGAGCCAACTTATAGGTATAGCAAAAGAAGGTTAGAGCTTTTGCGTGATCTGCAAAATAGACCAACTAATAATTTTATGACAAACTATATTTCAAAAGCAATCAGCGAGTTAGTTGCCTATCCAGAATCGAAGCTTAACGAGTAATTCCATAACTTTCTTTTTGAAATAAGAAAAAAGATGAATTTTTTATATTTGCTGAAGGGCGCTCCGGCGGTCCCGACAGCTCGGTCAAACCGTTGTTTTGTTTAGTCGCAAAAGGAGGTGGAGCGGAGTCCTCCGAGTGAGACCTCGCGAAGGATTGTAGCCGTAAGAGAGGTTTTTGTACACAACCACTGGCTTTATCGAGGCAAGGTAGGCTGAAAACGGCTTGTTGTCAAAGCGTTAAAGGCGTTACAACTCCGTAGCGAGTCGAGACCGAGGAGGAGCGCCGGACACCTCCTGAAGCGACACCATATTTAAAAATGACTTAAGCGAAATAAAATCGCACACTTTCAGGTAAGACGGATGTCATTAAATTATGGTATAATAGGTCTTTCTGAAAGGGATAAAAAAATGAAAAACAACGTTCTTTTTGCTGCAATCGCGGTCGTTTCTCCGTTGGGGGTCATTGCCGCTGGGTTATACGGCGATACGCCTGATAAAAAACACGCTTGGAGTGTTCACGATTGGAATCGCCCGAAGCCTGTTAAGGTAGAGCCTGCCTCCAAGTGCGGCGGCGCACCGAGTGATGCCGTAGTTCTTTTCGATGGCACGAAGGAATCTTTCGAAAAGAATTGGATGACGCGAAACGGCGAGAAGCCTAAATGGGTCGTTCAGAACGGCGCGTTTTGTTGCCCCGTCGGCTGGAAGGCCGGAGAGATTTTGACGCGCGAGAATTTCGGTGATTGCCAGCTGCATATTGAATTTCGTCATGACCCGAACAATCTGTTTTCAGACAAGGGCCCGCAGATGCGCGGCAATTCAGGTGTCTTTATAATGGATAATTATGAGATTCAGGTTCTTGAATCTTACGGCACAAACCGTGATAACCTGACGGTTGATAATTACACCGATGGCCAGGCGGGCAGTGTTTATGCGGAAAATCCTCCTATGGTAAATCCGCAGAGAAAAGCCGGCGAATGGCAGGTTTACGATATTGTTTTTCATCAGCCTGTATGGAAAGGCTCAGAACTTCTTCATCCCGGCAGCGTAACCGTCTTTTTTAACGGTGTTCTTGTTCAGGATCACTGGGAGATGGAAGGTCTTACAACTCACTGCGTGCGCAGGGCTCTTGAGCCTCATGCCTCGAAGCTTCCTCTCAGGCTTCAGGATCATGGCTGCTATGTTGAGTTCCGCAATGTTTGGTATCGTCCGATTCCGTCTCGCTGGGACAACAAGACGCACAGCACCATGAGCGGTGATGAAAATGAAGTCATGGCTGAGCGCCGCAAGACAGCCGAAACGCTTTTCAACAAGATTAAAAATCCTGCTGCAGGCGATGCGCAGACTTTGATTGCGCTTGCTGAGGTCATTGCGTATGCAAATGAAGGTAAATACGCGAAGGCTTTCAATGCAGCCCTTGAAGCCTACCGCAAGAATCGCGGAGACGACAAGGAGGTCGCTTGGGTGAATAAGAACTTGAACGTGCTTATTCGCAACAAGGTGATCAGCGCCGATTCATTAATCAAATAATTTGAGTGGGATAAAAAATGAAAGATCTGAAAGAAGCGTACAAGACGATCGAGGCCGATCATTTCGCGCCTAGGATGGAGATCTCGTTCATCGACGGGGATAACAGGAGCACTTTGTCGTACGAGAAGGTCACCTGGAATATCGCAGGTGAAGAAAAAGGTCTTAGGTACGGCGAGAATCCCGGGCAGGAGGCGGCTCTTTACAAACTTCTCAACGGCAACATCGTTCTTGGCGAGGTCGAAATGATTCAGCCAGGGCGTTATCTGGCCTCGGTTCCCGAGCTTCTTCAGTCAGGCAAACATCCCGGTAAGACAAATGTTACAGACACCGATAACGCTCTTAATATCCTTCGGTATCTGATGGAGAAGCCGACGGCCGTTATCGTCAAGCACAACAATCCCTGCGGCGTTGCCACGGGCTCCACTCTGGCAGAAGCGTATTATCGCGCCAACAAGGCTGATCGTTTGGCTGCATTCGGCGGAGCAATCGCGCTTAACCGCGAATGTGACATGGAGACCGCCAAACTCATTATTGAGAATTACGCGGAAGTCGTTGTCGCGCCGGATTTCAAAGACGGTGTTATGGATCTTTTTGCGACGAAAAAGAATCTTCGTGTTTTCCGTATAAAAAACATGGATCGGCTTACCGACTTTGTGGCTAAACATGTTGTTGATTTCAAGTCTCTTATAGACGGCGGCATAGTGGTTCAGACATCGTTTTCGGCTAATGCGAGAAAGCCCGAAGATATGATTGCGGCATATTGCAATCGCAAGATCACGAATAAGGCTACAGGCGAGGTCACTTTTGAAGAGCATAAGATCGCCAGACTTCCTACCGAAAAAGAATATGAAGATCTCGTATTCGGATGGCTCGTGGAAGCTGGTGTCACTTCAAACAGCGTTCTTTACGTCAAAGACGGAGCGACCGTCGGTATCGGCACGGGCGAACAAGATCGCGTTGGTGTGGCCGAAATCGCCCGTGATAAGGCTTATACGAAACATGCCGACTGGATTTCGTGGGAAAAGTATCAAAAGCCATTTAATGATCTTAGGCTTGCGTTCGGCGAAGATGATGGCGCGAAGAAGCAGGCTGAGATTATGGAGCAGACGAAAGCTGAGAAGGGTGGTCTTCCTGGTTGCGCCATGGTTTCTGACGCCTTTTTCCCGTTCCGTGACGGCGCGGAGGTTGGTATTCGCGAAGGCATCACCTCTATCGTTCAGCCAGGCGGCGCTATCCGCGACTGGGACGTGATCGACTGCTGTAACGAGTCGAACGTGGCTATGGTCTTTACTGGCCAGCGCAGCTTCAGACACTAAGACAAGGCAGCTAATCTTTTCCGCAGTCGGTTCATTTCGCCGGCTGCGGTGATTTCGCCTTTTGGGGCAAAGGAGTTTTATATGCTTAAAAATCCTGATCATGTGACAGATAAAATTGAAAACGCCGATAAGTACCTTTTTTTAAACAAGAGGTTTGCGAAGGCTTTTGAGTTTCTTAAGCGCTCTGACTTAATGTCTCTGCCGCTTGGAACATACGATATCATTCCTGGAGAATGCTGGGCGATGGTTCAGGAGATAGAGCTTTTAAAGACTTCAGAAAAGCAATTTGAGACCCATCATAAATATATTGATATCCAATCTCCCATTTCCGGCGAAGAAACGTTTGGTTTATATACGATGACCGAAAGTGACTCGACTGTGGAATTTAACGACGAGAAAGACTATTGTCTTTTCGATCCCTCGGATAAGACGGCTCCTCGGTTCGTGACGTTAAAGCCGGGAGAGTTCGCGTTGTTTTTCCCGCCTGTCGGTGCACACGCCCCCGGCTGTACGACAGGCGAAAAACATAAGATTAAAAAAGTTGTCATTAAAGTTCTCGCTCAATAGAGGCATGGCGGTTGATAGTCTATGACGGATGCGCACTGCCATCTTCTTTCAGGATGTTCGCGCCATTTTATATGTGGCGAGACTCCCATCGGTGAAAACGATATTCGTTTCATAGGATATCATCCTTGGGATTCATCTTCCTACGACGACAAGGCGAAGGATGCCTTAAGATCAAGATTGGCCGCGAATACAAAACTTGGCGTTGGAGAAATCGGTCTTGATCGTCTTTATAGCCGGATTATACCGCCTGCCATGCGCGAAGCGTTTTCAGATCAGCTTGATGCGGCTTCTTCATTCTCCCGCCCTGTAGTTCTTCACGGCGCAAAATGTTGGGGCGAAGTTGTTAAGGCCTGCAGGCCTTTTGCCGGGTCAATTCCCGCGTTTCTTTTTCATGGTTTTTCCAGAAGTGACGGTCTTATTCCAGATATCGCCTCCATCAACGGATTCATTTCGATAGGGCCTTCGCTTCTTAACGATCATGCTGTAAACTACCGTTCTTTAGCAAAGAAGATTCCATTGGAGATGGTGCTTCTCGAAACAGATAAGACGGCTGAAACTCCGCCTGATGCGCCCGGTATATCCGAGATTCTTGTGAAACTTTCGCAGATACGTTTGCTTGAGATTGATGAGCTTAAAGAGGCGATTAAACGCAATGCAGAGCGTTTTATATCTTCACTGCAAGGAGATGCGCAATGAAAGTTCTTCTTCATGTTTGCTGCGCTCCGTGCGCAAGCGCGTGCGTGCCGCGTCTTAAGGAAAACGGCAACGATGTGACGATATATTTCGCCAATTCAAACATCGATACGCGCGAGGAGTTTGAGAAAAGGCGCGCCGCCGCGCAAAAGCTTGCCGCAAATGACGGCGTTGAGCTGGTGTGTGAAGAATACAACCATGAAGAATGGCTTAAAGAGGTAGCCTCAGGTCTTGAGAATGAGCCCGAACGAGGCGCAAGGTGCGAAAAGTGTTTTAGGTATAATCTTAAAAAGGCGGCGTCGTTCGCGGCCAAAGAGGGGTTTGACGCTTTCACGACATCACTCAGCGTAAGTCCTCATAAGATAAGTAAGCAGCTTTTTGCGGCAGGCAAGGAGTGTGAAACGGACGGGGTCGCTTTTCTTGAAGAAGATTTTAAAAAGCGCGAGGGCTTTAAGATCTCTGTAAAAAGGGCGAATAAACTTTCTCTTTACAGGCAGAACTACTGCGGGTGTGAATTTTCGAAAGGTGCGCTCCGTGCAGGAAATTGAGATATTCGGAATTAAAGCGCGCGTAGCGCGGACATTTCCCGAAAGGGCACGCGGTCTTATAGGCACGCGTTCGTTGCCGGACTCGGAGGGGCTGCTTATTGAAAGATGCAACGCGATCCATACGTTTTTCATGTCGTTTAAAATCGACGCTCTTTTTCTCGACCGCGACAATCGTATCGTTAAGGCGGTGCGCGGCATCAGACCTTGGCGATTCTTTGTATGGGGAGGTTGGCGGGCCGTAAAAGTTCTTGAGATAAAAAGCAAAGAGGAAAAAGATGATAGTCATAGTTGTTAAAGTTGTTCTTGTTATGGCGCTACTCGTTTTTGCAGCGCTCATTTCTTCGCCTAAGGGGCGACTTCCTTTGGCGTTAAGAGGGCTTAAGAAAATCATCAATTCAGATTTCGGAATTAATGACGCTCGAAATGATCAATCTCAACACGTTTCGGCAAAGAGAAGATTTTTGGCCTTTATTCTCGTTATTTTGGCAATCGCAATAGCGATAAGCACGTAAATTTGGTAAAATATAACTTCATTAAGGAAATAAGTCAATGAGCATGAAGAATCTTACTGCGGATCAGCTCCGCGAAATGTATCTTAAGTTTTTCGAATCAAAGGGCCATAAAATAATCCCTGGCGCTTCGGTTATACCCGAGAACGATCCTACTGTTCTTTTTACGACAGCGGGAATGCATCCTTTGGTGCCGTATCTGATGGGTGCGATGGAGCATCCCAGCGGCACTCGTCTTACGGATGTGCAGAAATGCGTACGCACGGGCGACATTGACGCGGTCGGAGACTCTGCGCATTTGACGTTCTTTGAAATGCTCGGCAACTGGTCGCTTAATGATTATTTCAAAAAGGAAGCGATCAGCTGGAGCTATGAATTTTTAACGGAGCATCTCGGTTTTTCGCCTGATCAGCTTTCCGTGACCGTATTCAAAGGCGAGGGCGTTGAAGGCGAAGACGGCTACATTCCAGCTGATGAAGAGGCTGTCGAAATTTGGAAGTCGTTAGGTATTCCGGATGAGCGCATTTACCGTTTGCCGCGTGAGGATAACTGGTGGGGGCCTGCGGGCACGACCGGGCCTTGCGGACCTGATACGGAAATGTTTATCGATACGGGCAAAGAAAAGTGTGGGCCTGATTGCCGCCCTGGCTGCCATTGCGGCAAGTATATCGAGATTTGGAACGACGTCTTCATGCAGTACAACAAAAATGCCGATGGCGTGTTTGAGCCGTTAGGTCGTCATAATGTTGATACGGGCATGGGAGTAGAGCGTACAATCTGCATGATGTCGGGAGCGGCGACCGTATATGATACGGAAATTTTTGCCCCTATCATGGCTAAGATCGATGAGCTTAGTGCAAGCGGCCGGCAGTCTGGTCTCGGTAGTCAGTTGAGCGACGAAGAAGAGCTCAAGGCCCGCCGTATTGTCGCCGATCATATGCGTACTGCCACATTTATTCTTTGCGATCCGAAGGGCGGTGTCAAGCCGGGCAATGTGGGGGCTAACTATGTTCTTCGCCGTCTCATCCGCCGTGCAGTAAGATATAGCCGCATGCTCGGCATAGCTCCCGGCTTTACGGTTAAGCTGGCGGAGGTTATTTGCGATAAATATTCAAATGTTTATCCTGAGCTTAAAGAGAACCTTGAAATATGCAAAGCCGATCTCGAAGCCGAGGAAAACCGCTTTAATCAGACGCTCGACAAGGGCGAGGCAATGTTCAACAAGGTCGCGTTTCAGTTGAAGGAGCATGGCCAAAGCCAGATCAGCGGAAAGACCGCCTTCAAGCTTTACGATACGTTCGGTTTTCCGTTTGAAATGACGCTTGAGATGGCTGATAAGGCTGGCCTTACGGTAGATAAAGAAGGTTTTGATGAAGCGAACCGCAAGCATCAAGAGCTTTCGCGCACAACGTCGGCCGGCAGTTTCAAGGCTGGCCTTCAGGATAATAGTGAAGTTGTCACGCGCATGCATACGGCCACACATCTTCTTCATGCCGCTCTTCACAAGGTCTTGGGTCCTACGGCCAACCAGAAGGGGTCGAATATTACAGCAGAGCGTCTTCGCTTTGATTTCACATGGCCCGAGCCGATGACGGCAGAGCAGAAAGACGCCGTAGAAAAGCTTGTCAACGAGTGGATTGAAGAAGGAATCGACGTTTCGAAGAAAACGACAACCGTCGAAGCGGCTAAAGAAGAGGGCGCGATGGCTCTTTTCGGAGCCAAGTACGGTGACGAGGTGACGCTTTATTCCATCGGCGATGTCTCTAAGGAGATATGCTGCGGGCCGCACGTGACCAATACAAAAGAGCTTGGCAGCTTTAAAATCAAGAAAGAGCAGAGCTCTTCCGCCGGTGTAAGGCGTATTAAGGCCGTTATCGGTAATATGTAAGAAACGTAAAATCAAATTAAGGTGAAAGAAAATGGTTAAGAAAATATTAGCTGGTGTTGTGGCGGTTTTTGCTGCCGTCGGTTTCGCTCAGACGGTTGTCGATGTTACTGGTATCGGAGCCGAGAAGACTTCTGTTTCAATCAATGTTGGCAACAGCGCATACGCCAAATGTTTGCAGAAGAATCTTGAGATATCAGGCCTTTTCATTGTCAAAGGCGACGGGGCTATAAAGGTTACTGGCGCCTCGGGCGCTGTCACGGCCGTCGGCAAGGGTAAGTCGCTTTCGGCTTCAGACTCTTTCGCCGATGAAAAATCGGCGAGAATGGCCGCCCGCAAGCTTGCCAACGCCATGTGTGAAGCGTACGGCGATCAGAAAGGTTTTGCGCTTGATAAAGTGATATTTCTAAACCGCGGTAAGGCCGCAAAAGGCGGTGTCATGGTTCCTGGCGAACTCTGTGTCGCGTATCCTGATGGATACGACATTCGTCAGCTCACGTCTGATAAAACGGCCGCAGTCTATCCGAGATGGAAAAAGGGCGGCGAGGGAATCTATTATATCGGCTATCTTAAAGGTGCGCCTCAAATCTGGGAGATGGATATAAATTCCGGCAAGCGCAACGTCAAATGGAGTTTCAAAGGTTCTCCGACGGGTATTGCTGTAGCTCCCGACGGACGCAGGGTCGCGGCGATTCTTTCTTTTCAAGGCAATCCTGAGCTTTATGTCTTAGATGGTGAGCGTTATATTCGTCTTACCAATACGCCTAACGCAAGCGAAGGGCAGCCCACGTGGAGCCCGGACGGCACGAAGATCGCTTATGTAAGCGATGAAACGCGTCGCCCGCAGATTTATGTCGTAGATGTAAATACCAAAGAGAAGCGCCGTCTTACAGCCAAGGGCCGCGAAAACCTCGACCCTGACTGGGGCGCCGACGGGCGCATCACCTACATAACGAAGCGCGGCGGAGCGCAGATCGCGATTATGGGGATCGAGGGCGATTCATCCTCAAAGGTTTTAACGACAGAGGGAACTTGGGAGCATCCGTCATGGGCTCGCGATTCGCGCCATGTCGTCGCCGATCGCGACGGAGCGCTTTTTATTGTCGATACGATGGAAGGCGGCGATAAACCGCGTCGGATGTTCTACGCCAACGGCAATTGGATCAGTCCTTCATGGAGCAAGTAAAATGGGCGCAGCTAAAATTGATGTCAAATACGTTTCTGAGCTTGCAAGGCTTGAACTTACGGAAGAAGAGATGGCTGTTTTTCAGCCGCAGCTTGAGAATATCGTAAAGTATGTCGAGAAGATATCTGCCGTTGATGTTGACGGTGTTGAGCCGATGATTAACGGCAACACTATCGTCAACCGTTTCAGAGAAGATGTCGTTGCGGAAAGTCTGCCGAGCGAGGATGCCCTTAACAATGCACCCAAGAGAGTCGGCGACGAATTTCTTCTGCCGAAGATTGTGGAGGGTGCGGAATCATGAGTGAACTTTTTAAACTTGGCATCAAAGAGGCCGTGGAAGGGCTTGAAAAGGGTGATTTCACCTCAGAGGATATTGTCAATTCGCTTATAAAGAGATATGAAGAAAAGAACGGCGAAATCGGAGCTTACCTTACGTTTGATGCTGAGGGTGCGCTTGAAGCGGCCAGGCTCAATCCCAAGGCGGTTCCCATCGCAGTAAAGGATCTCATAAATGTCAAGGGGCAGCCGTGCACATGCGCCTCAAAGATTCTTAAGGGTTATGTTTCTCCTTATGATGCGACCGTTATTTCAAATATGAAGGCGAACGGGTTCATACCAGCCGGTCGCGTCAATATGGATGAATTTGCTATGGGTTCATCTACTGAAAATTCGGCGCTCGGCGTTACCAGAAACCCATTCGATCTTACGCGTGTGCCGGGGGGCAGCTCTGGCGGGAGTGCGGCTGCGGTAGGCGCTGATATGTGCATTGCTGCGCTGGGTACAGATACGGGCGGCTCAATCCGTCAGCCGGCCAGCTTCTGCAATTGCGTCGGCGTTAAGCCGAGCTACGGCAGAGTAAGCCGCTATGGCGTTACGGCCTTTGCTTCTTCTCTTGACCAGGTAGGTCCTATGACCAAGTCTGTTGAGGATGCGGCGATTCTTCTTAAGGCGCTCGCTGGCGTTGATCCGAAGGACGGAACGTCGTCCGATGCGCAGGTGCCTGATTATCCTTCGCTTATCAAAGGCGCTTCGATGAAGGGCGTTAAGATCGGAATTGCAAAAGAATATTTTAACGTCACGGGGATGGATGAAGAGGTTAAGCGCATAACGGATGAGGCGATCAAGAAGTGCGAAGAGGCCGGTGCAGAGCTTCATGAGGTTTCCTTGCCGCATACCGAATATGCCATGGCCGTTTATTACATTATCGCTCCGGCCGAGGCGAGCGCGAACCTGGCTCGTTTTGACGGCGTAAGATACGGTCATCGTTCAGAACTCGCCAAAGATGTCTTTTCTTTGTACACGAAGAGTCGGGCGGAAGGTTTTGGCCCCGAGGTCAAGCGCAGAATTATCATGGGCACTTACGTGCTCTCGTCTGGTTACTATGACGCATATTTCGGCCGCGCCCAAAAGGTAAGAACTCTCATCAAGCGCGATTTTGATGAGGTCTTTACCAAGGTTGATGCGCTTATAACGCCATGTGCGCCGACACCGGCATTTAAGATAGGCGATCTGCAAGATCCGCTAACCATGTATTTGAACGACTTGTTTACAATACCTTCGTCTTTGGCGGGCGTATGCGCTTGCGCCGTGCCGGCCGGCTTTACAACGGCGGGTCTCCCTGTCGGTGTTCAGTTTATTTCCGGGGCGCTTTGCGAGGATAGGCTTCTTTCAATTTCAAAAGCATTTGAAGATATCTCTAAATAAATGAAAGATATCAGAGAAGAGTGGTACGATGCAAAGAAGAAGGTGTCAGTCACTTTCGTTGACGTGACGACACCTGCCGGCGAATTGGCTAGAGCCCATCTGTCAGGCCCTGTGAGCGCGCATTATCTTGCTCAGGCGCTCGCGGTCGTTGCGGTTTTAGGTTCTGAAACGTCGCTTGATGAAGAGACTGTTTCATTGCAGATGAAATGTACTGGTCCTCTCGGAGGCGTCAATGTCGAGTGCACGTCAACAGGTTTTCTCAGAGGATATACCGAAAAGAAAATATTGGACGAGTTTGATGGAATGGGTGCGCCGAAGGATTCCAAAGTATTGGGGTCAACCCGTTATCAGGTGACGCGCAGCGTTCCTGGTCGGATAATCTCCCAAGGTATAGCCCCGTCGATCGAAGAGTATTTTTCATCCTCGCTACAGAGACGCGCTCGTATTTTTACGGAAGTTCTTGTTAATGATGAAGTTGAGTTCTCCACGGCAAGAGCGCTGATGGTAGAGGCGCTGCCTGACTCCGACTATTCACTTGACGAGCTTAATATCGGGACTTTGTCGCTTTCGCAGCGTACGATTCTTTCCCGCTTGGCGCTTCGCGATGCTGAATGCAGAAAGACAACTGCATTGTCGTTTAAATGCCGCTGTTCTCCTGAGCGCGCGGCGGCCATGCTGGGCGCTCTCAGTGAAAAGGAGATTGACGAGTTGCCCGACATCGTTGACATAACCTGTCACATGTGCGGCAGGACTTTTTCGTTGCCGCGTTGAATGGCGGCGTTTTCTTTCCGCCGCGGATGTCTGAGATGAAAAAAGCGCTTGAGACTTTTTTTTCAGATCTTGACGGCGCGGGAGGAGTTTCCGACGGTCAAATAAGCGTATCATCGCTTTCCGGGGCGTCTGACGCTTTTTTGGCGTTGTATCTCGCCAACAGAAACAAAGAGAATATTGTTCTTGCTGTCACATCCGGCATTCCCGACGCCGACAGGTTGGCGGGGGATCTTGAACTTCTGTGTTCTGACAAGTTATCGCCGTTTTATTCGACAAGAATTCTTGAGTTGCCTGTAAGGATTGATTCGGAATCCTCTTCGATAGGTCTTAGATTAAAGACGCTTTCAGCCATTAGGGCCTGGGCGGTAAGACCTTATCCCGCGATTGTCGTAGCGCCTGTTGCCGCGCTTCTCTCGCCAGTGGCGGCTGAATCGGCTCAATGTATTATTTTGGATCTGAACGAAAACAAGACTAAAAAGATAAGTGAACTCGTAGAACGGTTTGTTTCTTTCGGCTACAGAAGGGTTCCAAGTGTAGAAAGCGAGGGTGATTTCGCAGTCCGCGGCGGTATTCTCGATATTTGGTCTCCAGGAGAGGAGTTTCCCGTAAGAGCGGAATTTTTCGGCGATGAAATTGAAAGTTTAAGATCGTTCAACGCTGCGACGCAGCTGTCGGTTGAAAGAATATCTTCCGCTTCTTTTCTTTCTCTTGAAGATGACGCCGCTAAATCGCCCAAAAGCGTGTCCGTTCTTGATATAATGCCAAAAGGTGCGGCCGCTCTTTTGATTGATCACAATTCGTACAGTCTCACGCTTTCAGACGCGTTTACCGGGCCTAAGGTTTATACGGGCGACCCTCCGCCTCGGGGGGTGGCGACTATTGATTTCACGACATCCGCATTGCCGGGCTTTTCTGAACTTGGCGCGGACGCTTGCCGCCATCCGGAACTTTTTGATTCGGCGAAAAAGCGTCTTGATATTCACATAGCCTCGGCAAAAGCGAAGGGAAAAACGCTGCTCGCGCTCGATGAGTTGAGTGGCGGGTTTGAGACGCAGAATCTTATCGTCGTCACCAAATCCGACCGCGTTTTCGCTAAAAGAAAAACGAGATTAAAAGCTTCCCGGTACACGACCGGAGCGAGACTTTCCGATTTTGACGATCTTGAACCTGGCGAATATGTAGTCCACATTGACCATGGCGTCGGGCGTTATGTGGGTTCATCGGAGATAATGGTGGATGGCAGACGAAGTGAAGTTTTCACAATTGAATATGCCGACGGCGGCAAGCTTCACGTGCCGGCGTCTCACGCTCATCTTCTGTCGCGTTATGTCGGCATTAAGGGCGAAGCGGTTAAACTCCACCGCCTTGACGGTAAGCGCTGGGACAAGGATAAGCGCGATGCCGAGAAGGCTGTTGCGGATCTTGCGGCCTCACTTATCGAAACGCAGGCCAAGCGCGAGACGATCCCAGGTTTTGCCTATGATATAGAGTGTGAAGGGCTTGATGCGTTTGAGGCCGCTTTTGCGTATGAAGAGACGATTGATCAGGCGGCGGCGATAGAGGCGGTCAAAAAAGATCTCGCTTCGTCAAAACCGATGGATCGCCTCATCTGTGGCGATGCCGGGTACGGAAAGACTGAAGTTGCGATGAGAGCGGCGTACATAGCGGCCATGAACGGAAAGCAGGTCGCGCTTTTAGCTCCTACGACAGTTCTTGCCGAACAGCATTTTGAAACCTTTACCTCACGCTTTGACGGAACTCCCATCCGCATAGAATCGATGTCGCGCTTTCAATCGCGTCTCGTTCATCAAGGCACGTTCGATAGGCTTCATTCAGGGGCCTGCGATATCGTTATAGGGACGCACGCGATTCTTTCGTCTAAAATCCGCTTTCATGATCTCGGGCTTGTCATCATTGATGAAGAGCAGCGCTTCGGCGTCAGGCACAAAGAGTTTCTTAAGCGTCTGCGAACGACGGCCGATGTGCTTACACTCTCCGCAACCCCCATACCCCGCACGCTTTATTTGTCGATGACGGGGGCAAGAGACCTTTCGCTTTTGAGAACTCCGCCCAAAGAGCGAGTCGCCGTCGAGACGAACATTGTGCGCGACAGCGACATGACTGTAAAAGCCGCTATCGAATCGGAGATCGCCCGTGCGGGACAGGTGTTTTTTCTTCATAACCGCGTTTCAACAATAGAGACGGTCAAGAAGCGTTTACAGAAACTTTGTCCTTCAATCCGGATTGTTGTCGCACATGGCAGGATGGATTCCAAGACGCTTGCCCGTAAAATGAGGGATTTTGAGCGTGGAGAATACGATCTTCTTCTTTCTACGACGATCATAGAGTCCGGTATCGACATTCCGAGGGCTAATACCATTCTGATCGACCGCGCGGATTGTTTCGGTATGGCGGAGATATACCAGCTCAGAGGGCGAGTGGGAAGATCTTCGCGGCAGGGGCGCGCATATTTTCTTCTTCCTCCATCGGGTGACATAGATTCTGACGCGCGAGAAAGGCTTGCGGCCCTAAAGCGTCACGGCTCTCTCGGCTCGGGATTTAATCTTGCGGTGCGCGATCTGGAAATCCGAGGAGCAGGAAATCTTCTCGGCTCACAACAGTCAGGTCATATCGCGGCGGTTGGCTTTACGCTGTATTGTCAGCTTCTGTCGCGAACAGTCGCGATATTAAAAGGGCAGAAGCCCCCTGAGATTATCGATGTCAAATTAAACTTCGATTTCATTGATTTCTCTCCCGCTTCCGAAGATGATGAGAGCGCGGCCTCTTTACCTTATACTTATGTTGAAGAGGATTCCCAGCGAATGGGATATTTAAAACGTTTTGCCGAGGCTTCAAGTTCTTCCGACGTTAAAAAACTTCGCGATGAACTTAAAGATCGCTACGGGCCTCCCCCTGCCGCCGCAATCAGATTTTTCAAATTAGCGCAAATCCGGCTTGCCTGCCAGCGCTCTTCGATTGGTTCAATAGATGTAAGTGGTGATAGAGCCGTTTTCCGCAGGCGTGGCACATCTGAAATTGTTATGGTGACAGAACTTAAAGGGTCTTCACCAGACAGGAAACTTGCTCAAATCATTAAGGAATGTAGTGCGCAGAAGGACTAATGGGGAAGTGGGAAAAGATATCCGTAATCGGTTAGTCGAATGTGCGGACTAACGCCGCCCATCCGACTAATCAATTTGCGTTGCGCCATAAAAG
>JAEIGA010010294.1_pt1 | contig 14173 bp, 9 predicted proteins | sample 9270691 | NCBI WGS metagenome assembly JAEIGA01 (sample SAMN17057246, study PRJNA624740) | gut metagenome | biome: biome; isolation source: fecal sample | host: Bos grunniens | place: China: Xizang | collected 2019 | reverse complement strand
TGGGAAACGGGTACAGGGGAATGGGGAACGGAAGCGGACTTGGTAAACTGATGAATGCAAGCCGTCACCTTGCCGAAGTAGTCGAGTTCTTGTCCTTTTCTGATGTAGATGATGGGGTAGGCGGGGTTCGCAGGTTCAAGGCGAACGCCATCCTTGTCGCGACGATAGGTTTTAACTGTAAAATCGCCGTCAACACTGGCGATGATGACATCGCCGCTTGCGGGGCGCAAGGAGCGATCCACAACGAGTAAATCACCATCATGAATTCCCGCGTCAATCATTGAATCACCCTCTACACGGACAAAATACGTAGCCGCCGGACGTTTGACGAGAAGTTCATTCAAATCAAGCGGCGGCTCGAGATACTGCTCGGCTGGCGAGGGGAATCCCGCGACAACCGATCCTGAAATTTTCGCTTTAGCACTCATTGGAAGGATGATTCTGTTAAGTTAGTATTTGCAGTATTTATCAGGCCTACAGCGCAAAGTGGTTTTTGAAGGCAAAAAGGTAGTCCTCTATGTTGCCAGTTGGGTCATCAAGCGAATCAAGAATGCTTTGCCATTCTGCAGAATTCGATTCTATGCTCATTGCGAATGCTCGCAGGCGTTCCGATATCATAGTTGGTACGGAGGACACATCGGTTGGAGGGATAGTTCCTGCAAGTGTAAGCACATCCTTACGGTGCTTTTTTGAGTCGTGGAGTCTCAGCCGATTGCCAGTTGTTTCATATTCGTTTATTAAGTTTAGATAAGCTACGGATTTAAATACCATAAGAGCATCACGGTTTAAGCATGGCACTTCATTGATTTCTGTTGTGTTGGCTCGTGCGAAGTCGTAGTATGTTCTATCGAGTACGATGGCACTCATGCTTTCTTCTGGTTGATCGGGGAGAGACATATAACTCATTTCCTCCGGAGGAGGGAGCAATGGTGAAGATAGAAGTTCTATTCTTGTAGGAAAAGCTTCGTTCTTCGGTTTAATGAATCGGTAGAATCTTGGTTTGTCTGCTCCGTCCTGGTTCTTTGCCATATAGCATTCATAGCTTCCCTCGCGCAGAAATGCATGGAATGCTGAAGTAAAGTCGGATGACATTTTCTCGACTATAACGAGAATATCTATGTCTTGCGTAACTCTTGGTGTAAATCCCCCGTCTTCACCATGAAGTTGCATGGCTGTTCCGCCGATGATGATGAACGATTCCGAATGAGGGGCTAAGAACTGTTTAAACTTGTCAAAACCTTTTACCATAGTGTTTTCTCCAAAAGTTGTTCAATGGCGATTTGTATGCGAGGATCGGGTGAATCTTCAAGGGATATACATAGAGAGAGCGGATCTACTATATCCTTGTTGTCATTAAGGAGCAATGGATCATAGCGCCAAGCTTCCACTACATCTCCTTCATAGCGAAGCAATTTTGATGTTGGAATCTTCTTCGCCTCTTTTGTTGTAAGAGCGAGGGTAAGAAAATTATTATCGACAATATCTGTGGTTTCAGATAGCGCAGATACGCCAGATTTGATGGTGCCTTTTACTTTTACTTTGATTCTGACGCTATATCGTACTGGTGAGACGAATACGGGCGAAGCCTTCCTCCAGATTCTCTTTTTGTCGAAAGTAAAATCAATTCCAGCGTCTCTACCAGGGTGAATTATTCTTGCAAGACCTCTGCGTTCCAATTCTCGTGCAGCACGTGATAAATTAACCGGGGTGATTTTTAATCGTGCTCGAAGTGTTGAAAACTGCACGACACCTGGTAGTTGTTCATGTAGGAGGCAATCAAGAAGCACAACTTGAGCCCAAGGTGTAAGGTGTGCACCAAGAGGCTTTTCGTCATCTGCATATGCCCGATCAGATTCCAGTATCACGCTTGGGGGGATGAATACTTGTCGAGAAGGTACGATATATGCGATTTTTGCAGATTTGAGACTTGAAGCGAATTCTCTGTCTAATCTGGAAAAGGTAAAGATAGGGCGAAGAAGAAGGGCATTACATAAAGCAGTATTATGTAAGGCAATGTCGTCGGGAGAAATGTCTTCGCTCCGAGGGAATAGGATGATGTATTCCTTGCTTATTATTTTAGCAGCAACAGCATCATAACGACTCGCTATATTCAGCGGCATAATTTTTCCTAAGTCGAAGGGTTCTCCGGCTATTATGCTAATGCCAAGTCTGTTTAGATAATTTCGGACTTGTGATAATGATAATTTCATAGTTTCTCCAAAAATGAAAACAATGGTATTTTACACTTTTTATGAAATTGTTTCAAGAGTCTGTTTTTTTGTGTTGTCAGTATATGTTTTTTTATGATACTATTCTTAGAGGTAAAATTTGGTATAATAATATGGTTAAAAAAGTACCGCACACGTACGGCGTAGTGCAGAATGGAGGAACGATGGAATTATCTAAAGGAAGTGCTTTGAGACTTACTGTTATTTCGGTATTGTCTGCAATGCTTTGTTTTGTTACAGTTGCACTATTGGGATTCCTTTTCAAGTCTTTTTGGGAATACGAAGCAAATAAGGAGCGCGAAAGGAGAACACTTGAGAGCCTTCGCAAGGAAATTGTAAGTACAGAAATAGAATTAAACTCCAAGAAGGGGGATGTTGCGAAACTTGATGAAAAGTGGAAAGAATTTATTAATCTGACCAACGAGATTGATCGTGTATCAATAAATACTCAAGGCGTTTTAAATAATTTTTCTAAGCAATCAGAAAAACTTCAAATATTGAATGCAAAAATTCTAGATGTAGAAAATAATTTAGAGTTGACTAATGCTGTGCTATCTAGTGTGCAAAGTGAGATCGTTAGAGTTCGCAGTGAGGTTGAAGAGGCAAGGAGAAATAAGGAAAAACTAGTAGGCGTCGAGGAGGACTTGCATATTAAGCGTCAAGAGTTGGCTGGAGTAGAGTCATCTCTGGCAGGTAAGAAAGCTGAGTTGGAGAAATTTATATCAGAGATTTCAATGACTCGGATATCATTAGAAGTCGCTCAATCCAATCTGGTCTCTGCGATTGAGCAAAGTAAGGGCCTTGAGATTCAAATAAAAGACCGTAAGGGTGTTGTCAATAGTTTAGAAGTAGAGGTGGAAGATTTAGAAAAAAAGAAAAAAGAGTTGGCTGAATCTGTAGACGATATAGAAAAGACATTGAAAATACAAGCGCCTAAGGAGAAAATTTTGATGGATAGATTGGCGGATCTCGCAGGGCAATATGTCGCAGAGACAAATCGTTTGGATGCTTTGAAAAAACGGACTAAGGAAGAAATTCGCGAAATGCGTGCTAATAATGAGTTTGAATCGAAAGAAATCAAAAAGACGGCTGAGGAGAAGCATAAAAGAGCAAATGAAGTTTTAGTTGAGGCGGAGAAAAAGGCTGTAGATATTTTATTAGAGGCCAAAAATAGGGCAGCAGAGGTCGAGCGTGTTGCAAAAGAAGACAAGAAAGCGTCGGAGGCAGCCATAAAGGAGAAATTAAATGCAGAAGCCGCAGCACTTGTTGCTAAACAAGAAAAAATAGCGATTCAAAAGGCTAAGGCAATTGCTGAAGAAGAGAAAAGTTTATGTGAGAAAAAGAACTCAGAACTATTGGAAATTAAATTACAGAGAGAAGAAAAAATAAGAGAGTTAGAGCAAAAATTGGTTTTGTTAAAAAAACAAGCGGGCGATGCGAAAGTGGATTTAAACAAAATTAATGAAGAGGTTCGTGCAATGAGGGAAATTGCTGAGCGATTGACTTTAGAAATTTCGTTAAAACAAGTTCAACTTAAAAGGTTTTCTGAATCAAAATCTTTATCTAGTGAGCAGTCTGAATAAGTAGGAGGAAAATATGACAAACTTCTTGACCCCATTTGCTCTTTATATAGTGGCTGTAGTTTCGGCTGGCTTACTATCTGTCGCTTTACCGTTTGCTCTTTGGTATTATTTCAGAGCAAAAGAAATAGCTCCTTTGTTAACAAAAAAGGCAGCATTAGAAACTGTGTTAGAGAATTTAACAAAGGATATTCATATAGCTAGAGAAGAATTAGATAAAATGGCCGATGAGAAGGTTGCGGCAAAAGAATTGATTGCCAATGGTGAATTGGCTAAAAAATGGTTGGTTGATAATCAAAAGATAATAGAAGACCTTCGCGTTCAAGTCGTTAAAATAAATCAAGAGTATCAGATAGCTAAATCTCAATATGATGACATAAAAGAGAAGGTGTCGTCTAAAATGACGGAGTTAGCAGAATTTAATACAAAGTTACTTGCAATAGAGGAGAAGTATGCAACCACAGAGAAAGATCATAAAGACTCTATTGCTAAATTTGAGCAGATCCGAGATGAGCTAAAACGCGATTTGTCAATGCTGAATGCAGATAAAGTATCTCTGCAAAGCGAGAAGGAGAGTTTGGTTACACAAGTTAATGACTTGAAGGATCAACGCGCGGAATTGAAAAAGGAAGTTGAGAATTTAGATAAAGAAATAAAGGAGAAAACAGAGTCTCTTAAGACTCTTATTGAGAATAAAACTAGAGAGATTGAATCTGAGATAGCTAGGAAACGAGCGAGTGTTGAAGCTGAGATCTCGGAGAGGCGTAAGGAATTAGAGAAAGAGTTGAAGTCTCGTCGTGAGGCGTTTGCGAACGATTTGGCAAACCAGACAAAACAACTCGAAGCAATGCGTGCAAAGCAAATTGAGGAGCTTAAAAAAGAGATTGAGGAGATGAAAAAATATAAGGAGAAGCTCTCATCTGAAGTGGCTGAGTATGAAGTTCGTAAAAAGCAAAATGAAGAATTGAAAAAAGAAAAAGAAAAACTCGAAGTAAAATTAGATGGATTGCGCCAAGGAATAGCAGATGCAGAATCACTTATTGCGAAAGCTAATACGATTCGTAATAATGAAGCTAATATGTGGAAAGATTTGGAACGTCCGGTAGCTATTATTGAGGAGGAACCAATATCTGCTACTGCTGTAAATGACGAGGAAGTTGCACTTAGAATATTTAAAAAAGCTTTGGATGATAGTGGGTATGCATTTAACGAAAGAACTATAAAAGCATTTCATACTGGATTGCTATGTGGAGGTACTTCTCCTTTAGTGGTTTTATCAGGAATTTCTGGAACGGGAAAAAGTTTATTGCCTGAATTGTATGCTAAAGCATTTAATATGAATTTTCTTCCTGTAGCCGTGCAACCGCGATGGGATGGCCCACAGGATGTGTTTGGCTTTTATAATCATATGGAGGGTAGATTCAAAGCAACAGAACTTTCGCGTTTAATATATCAGTTTGATGTTTTTAATAATGATAAGGCTGCAAAGATGTATGGGGCATCTGATGAAGATCAATTTCCTATGAGTTTAGTACTGTTAGACGAAATGAATCTGGCCCGAGTAGAATATTATTTTTCGGAATTGCTCAGTAAATTGGAGATTAGAAATCGTGTAATAGATCCAAGGATAAAGGAAGATAGGAAGCCTTCTGAAATTGAGTTGGAGTACGGTGCTTCATCGGTTGCTGATGAGGATGTTGCGCGCTCGTTAGCAAGGCGTTTGTTTGTTGGACATAATATTTTATTTGTTGGTACGATGAATGAAGATGAGAATACGCAAACTCTTTCAAGTAAGGTTATAGATCGGTCTAATGTGTTGCGGTTTGGAACTCCAGAAAGTTTGACACGAGCTCCAGATGCAAAGAAGTTTATTGAGAAGTGTAATAATTTTGTTTCATATAAAACGTGGAAAAATTGGGCTAAGCCTTATGGCAATAGTTTGGTGGGTCTAGAAGATAGAATCAGTGAACTTAAGGAAGCTCTTAAGCTTGTGGATCGTGGCTTTGGGCATCGAACGGAAAGCGCGATTAAGCAGTATGTGGATTTTTATCCCGGGAGTAAGCAAGATGCGCTTGCAGATCAAATAGAGATGAAAATTCTGCCAAAGTTGAATGGCGTAGAATCCGATTTAGTTCGTGACAAGGTTCAGAATATGATTGTATCAGTTTTGCACTCTATTCATGATACAGATGTGTCTGAAGCTCTTACAGAAACACTTAATAGTGAATCGACTTTCTTTACATGGAAGGGTGTGAGACGCTAAAACATGCTGGAGTCAAACTATTCTTCGACTGTATTGCGCACCTATCTTCGTCAGCGGAGAATGGGGCGCGCAAAAGACAAGATTCCTGAATTTGAAGATTTTCTTAGGGATGTGTCAGTATTGTTTGCTTTACGTATTGCAGCAGAGGAGTATTGGTCTGGCTCCCCACGTGCGTCTGATTTTTCATTTTACGAACATCGTTATCAAGCAAATTCATTACGGTTTGCTCTTCCATTAGAGTGGGATGTTGTAAAACAGATTATATTGCCGGACGAGGATAAGCCTCGTTCTACCTTGATTACATATATCGCAACTCATTGCATTGAAGAAGTTCGTAATATTTCATCAGGCTTACGAAGGACTTTATCACGCGAACGAGTTAGTACGCCGATAGGAAAAGTTCAGCAATTGGATACGCATTGTATGCGATGGCTAATGAGGCAGCCTGGTCGAGATTTTGCTGAAAAGGGTGGTGTTCGTCAACGAGTGATGTCAGTAGTTCGTCGAGAACAATATGATACTTTGGAAAATAGGGTGTTTAAAGATTTTTTGATTCGTGCAGAGAACCTAGCAGATAGTTATTTGGAGGAGTTGAAGACTCATTTTGCTAACCATAAAGTTTATTTGGCGGTTAAAAGGTTCAGGACTGTTTGTCAGGCTGCACTAAGTAATTCAGAAATGGATTCAATCTCTAGTTTAACTACTTTCACACATCCTAATTATGTTCTCCAGCAAGACAATCGGTACTCGAAAATTTGGGACGCATATGGAAAAATTATTAGACTTTCTAATTTGGCTGAAAAACTTTGGAGCAAAAGATTTGCGTTAAAGAAGAAACTTTTTAATTTGAGAAACGAAAGTTTGTGGCAAGAAGAAAATAAATCAATCGTACGCTATCATTCACAAGTTTGGGTTAATCCTTTGGATGGAAATCTGGATTTTACGGAATATACTTGCTCAAGTCATGCATCTGCTGATGATTCGATGCTAAAAAAACGCGAGTCCAAAAAACTAGTGTCACATGTTGAGCGCGGAATTGGTATTGTTGATTTTTCCGGAGATCGCGTATTTGCGTCGGCGTTATGTGTTGGTGGATTTCATAATAATGCTCGCCCTCGTATTTTAGATGATTCTTTCCCGATTTTTGATGACGAGCAAGGCGTTTCCAGCGTTGTAGGATTGGATTCTTCATCCAATGCAGTTAAAATATCGTTATCGTCAATTTTTGCTGATCTTAATAATGACAGTGTTCAAAATGAAAAAGGGGATTGTTTAGACGTTGCTACGTCACACTTGAATTCATACGCTGCTCGTTTATTTGGCGAATATCGGAATATTGATAGGACACTAAGTGAACTTGTTATTTTAAGTCCAGATGATTGGAATGCAGTTACACAAGAATTAGTCATACGGTCATTTTCTATGCTTTCAAGGAAGAATGTTCATTTGCTATGGAGAAGCGTCGCTGCAGCAATAGGGTATGAAGATCAAATTCGTACATATGTAAAGGAAAATGATCTCATAGCAGTAATAGATTTTAGGAATAATGGAGAGATTCTAGTTTCTGGATTGAAATATTTGCAAGATGATGAAACGGGTTGTCTAGTTCCACAGAGAAGCGTTTACTTGCGAGATGGAAAAGTTAATGAGAGTAGATATGTTTCGTTTTCATCAACTGTATCTAGTTATAGCCACTTAATTTCTCATTCAATTCTTAAGAATTCGATTGCGATATGCATAGCCGGAAAAATGCCAATACGATTTAAGCATTTCTTAGCAGATTCGTGTTCATATAAGGATGTAGAGAATTGTGATGGTGTAATATTAGGCAGGGCTCATTTTGGCGCGTCAAGGTGGGTAGTATTAAGTGATGCAGAAGAGTATGGGTGGGCCTTAAAAAGAGGCGCTATGACATTTTGTAAAGAGCATGAAACTCGGACATTGTATTATGATGAAATGGAGGCTATGTGGGTCGTTGGACAGTATAACGAGAATGTGGTTAAATATGATATTGTAAAGGCCGATGATAAATTCAAAGGTGGTACAACTAGAGAGTTTGCCTTGCGAGATGGTTTATTGGCTATAGGTGAGGGGCAAAGAGCTGTTGAATTCCTTTTCCATATTGGCAAGCTTACGGAAACCACACGTTTACATTCGTATAAAGAAATATTGTCTGATAGTGGAGTGAAGTCGACCGTAGCATTGAGCGGGCGAGTTGAAGTTTCTCCTGGTCAGGGCATTGCGATAACAACAATAGATGCTCCACGTGTATTACAGGAGCCGATAGTGTTGGATTATCTGCGCAATATGGAGTTAAGTAAATGGTCGATTAAAATATTGGAAGAAGAGTTGCCAAGAAGTTTTCCTCCTACATGCGCAGTTGTGGAGCCTTTTTCGCAATATGACTATGAGGGGTATTCTTGGAGTAGTGTATATGCCCCAACAAGAACTCATGGGAAAATTAAGTCCGCAATAGAAGGATATATAAAGGGTGTTGTTCCTTTGTCTCAAGTTCCTGGAGATGCTTTTGCGAAAGCTCAAAGAAAAACAATAAATGAATTGAGGCATGATGAAAGTAAGTTGCACTTGTTGGATCGAAAAAATGTTTTTGGAAACAATGATAAGAATTATCGTCCGTATTGGTTGACAGAGGAGTCTGAGTCTGTCTTATTGAATAAGTTAGTTAAGGCTATATCTAGGGATCGTGATAAGTGTTTGCGCTTATTAGCATGGACGTATCGTGGCGATAATCCAGAGTTGTTAAAATGTTTGAATGAAATATTAGACAAATACTATGCGCGTCGAAATAATACTGTTGGTATAACCCCTGTTGAGATTTCGTTTTTATCAAATTTCTTGTCGTATAAAGGGCTGAGGAAATTGGAGCATAAAGCGTTGAGTGTCCTTTTTTCTCGTCTTAAGTCAGAGATTGCTAATGGTAATGATTTGCGTTTGTTTTATAATTTGATGCAGTTTGATAGTGAAATTTTTAATAAGTTTAATTTCTCTGTCGAATTGAGTGCTGATATTATAAGGTGTCTGCTAAGAGATATGCGGATGTACAGGAGCGGTGGTAATTCAACCAATTATAAATCCTGCTTGAGAGCTTTTCTTTACTTTTTAAGAATTAGAGAGAATGATAGGTATTTTCTGAGACCGTTAGAAATGTATAAAAATCAAAAGGTTGTTAGTACAACGCAAGCACAAAAATTATCCACCCTTTTTGAAGCTGCGAACAACGAATTCTCAGAAAAAATTGCATTTGAAAGTGACGATGTTCGGATGTTGCGGTTGGTTACACAGAAATTCCTGAATGGCAGAGGAACGATTGACGATATTGTAAATGTGGCGGAGGGCTAAAAATGTCAAGCGCATGGACAAAATTTCGCAATCTTTGTGATTACTATATAGACTGTGTAAAATATTCAGAAAAGCGTCAAGAGTATCTCTTTACCAATCAACTTAATGAAACATTTATTCTACCTGCACTTGAAGTAAACTGGCATTTAAAAGAAGCCACAGAAATAGAGACTTCTAAAATTCAGCGTTTTGCCCGTAAAGTTTTGTTGACAGCTGATGAAACAGATGAGTTGTTTATTGGCTACCCATTATCGTCCTTTATCTCCCCTAATGGAGTGCATTGTCTTTGTCCTATAATGCTATTCCCAGTTTCTGTAACAACATTAGGAGAAGGGCGGGAATCAGGATTAAAAATCACTATAGATCGTCAAGGTATAGATATAAATAAAGATTGGGTCGAATACCATGTTCCAAGAGATAGACAACAATATTTTATAAAAGCATGCGAACGAATAGATGATGTTATGGGGTGTGTAGACGTTGAAAATGCTTTGCAATTTATAACAAATCATTTTAACGTTTTTATGGATCCGAATTTTATGGATTTCACAGTTCGTCATTCGGAGGCTGATAATGAGTTGTTAAATTCAGCAGCATTATTCATTGGTGGAAAAACAAAATATACAAGGAATTTAATTCGTGAGTTACACCAGATAAAAAATGAACCAGATGCGGTTTTGGACACTACAGCGCTAGCCTATGTTTTTCGAGATCCGCCATTATTGATTCCAGAGGTACAGCAAAAAGAAAAAAGAATACCAGCCATTTTTACAGGAGAACCATTAAATGCAAAACAGTACAATGCTGTTGAGCAGTCTCTTAATAGCCCCGTATGCAAGGTTACTGGTCCGCCGGGAACGGGAAAATCTCATATGTCCGTTAATCTCATAGCAAATGAGGTTTTTAATGGGGGGAGTGTTTTATTTACTAGTAAGAATCATAAGGCTATACATGCAGTTTTTGAAATGTGTCAAGCTTGTAAGCCGCATCCTGATTTTGATTTGGTTGAGTTTTGTACTGTACCTGGCTCGGACGTGAGCTCGCAATGGGATAAACTACAAGATAGGCTTGAGACAGTAAAAGGTATTGTTGTTGAACGATTAGGTAAATATGGAGATATAGAAGTCCCAGTAGAGATTTTGTTTCCTTCGATATCAAAAGTAGAAGAAGCACTTGACGTGTATCGCGAAGTTGAGCATGATTTGGAGATGTATGAAAATTTACGCGCACATCTTTCGCTGTTGGAAAAATTAATGATAGAGGTAGAGGAAATCTTAGTAAGGGTTCCTCAATGTAAGCGTGATTCTGAGGAGTTTGCAAAATTATTGCAGATGGGGTTAGATGCGATGGAACAAGAATCTCGTCTTTCTTTTATATCAAAGCTTAAAAGACGAGTATTGTATTTGTTGGGGAAGGGGGATAAAATTGTAGATGTACGTAATCATTTAAATTCCTTAGTACCTGGAATAGCACCTGCGGTGTTGGGTAAGTCTACAATTTCTCGCAATGTTCGTCGCTTGTTAAAGAGTCTTAAATTCCGAAAACTTGTGATGTGTTGGAAACTTGGTGCCTATGATGCTATTCAACAAGATAGTTCTGCGAGGAATTATTTGGAATTAGTCTCTGTGTTGAAAACGGCCTTCAAATCAATTGGTACATCACTTCGAGAAGCTTATATAGAAAAGTTTTGTGTAAGGGTTCGTGATGTAAATGAAAACGAATTAATAAGTAAGATTAAGGGGGCTTTGCAAGAGACACCAATGTTTACTTTGCCTTTTCTAACTTCAATTCAAAATTGTACTAAATACGAACAATCAATTTCTCTTTTTCGTGAACTATTGAAGTTTTTCCCAGCATGGGCGGTAACATTATTGTCATTGAGGAAGGCTTCTCCATGCTTGCCAGGAGTGTTTTCGCTTGTAATCATTGACGAAGCATCTCAGTGTGAAATACCTCCAATGATTCCTGCATTGTTTAGAGCGCAGAGGGTAGCGGTAGTCGGAGACCCTGATCAATTTCCGCCTGTTATAACAATGAAAGAGAAAAGAAACGATGCACTTCGGAAAAAGTATGAGATTCTTAATGCTGAAATGAATAAATATTCTTTTTGTGAAAATAATGTTTTTAGTGTTATATCAGCAAATCATAAGTCAACAGTTAAACTTGTAGAGCATTTTCGTTGCATGGATGAGATTGCAATGTATTTTAATGAGGAGTTTTATCACGGGGGATTGTGTCCGTGCGTTGGAGATAGATCGGATCAAGGATATAATAATTATAATCTTAAGCCGGGTATCTCGTGGGTAGATGCAGCAGGAGGAGATGATGTAGAGATATCTGCGGCGATTGACTATTTGAAAAATTTGAAAAGGACAGGCTTTAAAGGCTCAGTTGGCGTGATTAGTCCATTGAGAAAATTAGCAAATAAAATGAAAACTTTGTGTTTTGAGCAACGCAAGGAGATCCCGGAAGGATTAACAGATGAAAGGGTAAATACCGCAAACGGATTCCAAGGTGGCCAATGTGATATAGTCCTTTTTTTGCTTGGCTTAAATAAAGATCGAACACCAGGTCGAGATGGATGGTACATCACATCAGATGAAAATAAATATATCTATAATGTAAGTGTAAGTCGAGCGAAAGTTTGCTTTGTTACATTTGGTGACAGAGAGAGGGTAATGCAGTCTGGTATTTCAAGAATAATAAAATTAATTCCAGAACAAAGAAAGCCTGTTCAGATAAAAGTTGGTCCTGGAGAGAAGATTCTTGAAAAGGCTCTCAAGAGTGTAGGTCTAAAACCTATAGCACAATATCCTCTTTTAGGCCGTTATCTGGATTTTGCATTAGTGACAGAAAAAATAGATATTGAAGTTGATGGTCAGGCCTGGCATTTAGATCGAAACGGTTGTCGAAAAGCGGACGATATTCATCGAGATATACTAATGGAGATCAATGGATGGCGAGTGATTCGTTTTTGGCATCATGAAGTAATAAATGATGCTCATAGTTGTGCAAAAAAGGTTTTGGAAATATTGAAGGAGAGAGGTGCATGAAAAAAGTACTAATTTTGTCTTCTTCACCCCGCAAGGGCGGGAATACGGATATGCTCTGCGACGCCTTCGCTAAGGGTGCGAAGGAGGCTGGCAAGTACATCACGCAGGCGTACAAGCTTGGATTAAAGGTGAAGTAAAACTTTTATGGCGGTCTATCGGCTTGATGAAGATTCATTCGCTTTTCCATCTCCAGACGAGGCGGATGATGAGTATGATGGTCTCTTGGCGGTAGGTGGGGATTATAATCCCGAAAGACTGCTTAACGCATACTCCAATGGTATCTTTCCTTGGCCAGTCGCTGAAGGTCGGCCGATTACATGGTTCTCTCCCGATCCTCGTTTTGTTTTGAAGGCTGAAGACTTTCGTGTTCCGAAGTCTTTGAAGAAAACGCTTAAAAAAGGTCTCTTTGATTATCGTGTTAATACGGCGTTTTCAGAAGTTATCCACGAGTGTTCTATTGTGCCACGTCCTGGGCAAGATGGAACATGGATAACTGATGATCTAGAGAAGGGGTACAGTGAGCTTAATCGACTGGGTTTCGCACATTCTTTTGAAGCTTGGCAGGACGATAAGCTCGTTGGCGGCTTCTACGGTGTTGCAATAGGCTCGTGCTTCTTCGGCGAGTCTATGTTTGCCCGCGTGTCAGATGCGAGTAAGTGCGCTTTCGCGCATTTCGCAGGGATTATGTTTGAGAAAGGACTCCCTTGGATTGATTGCCAAGTTCATACAGACCATCTCGCGAGATTTGGCGCGAAGGAAATACCTCGAGCGGAATACTTGCTTTTGCTGCATGAGGCCTTAGGTAATCACTGATAAGCGCTCAGAAGCCCTCCGCCCAGCCCGCCGACAACGGCCGCTCCAAAACTCCAAATCTCCAATTCCATTATCCAAAATAATTTTTCCCATTTTCCCTATTGACGCAATACATATTTGCGCCTCTCAATTAAAATCAACTGCCGTTTTTAGGTAAAAAAAAGGGGGGTTGACAGGAAAAGTTAGATTTGGTAAACTTTCCCTCGTCTAACAAAAAAGGTTTTCAATGACACTCGATCAACTTAAAAAAGGGCAGATTGCCGAGATTACCGGGTACAAACTCGGTAATGCCGCGTATCGTGCCAAGTTACTTGCTTTAGGAATGACCCGCGGGGTCAAAGTTAAAATTATCAATGTCGCGCCGCTCGGTGATCCTTTCGAACTGGCAGTGAGAGGTTTTCATCTTTCGCTCAGGCGTGACGAGGTGAGCGTAATAAAGGTCAATCTGATAGAGAAGGGGAACATGAAATGAAGACTGTCGGTTTGATCGGAAACCCTAACTGCGGTAAGACTACGATTTTCAACGCCCTTACCGGTTCGCATCAGCACATCGGCAACTGGCCCGGCGTTACGGTTGAGAAGAAGGAGGGCGAGTTCTCTCTTCCTAAGGCAGGCGCAGTCAAGATTGTCGACCTTCCCGGAATCTATTCGCTTACCGCCGCGAGCGAGGACGAAAAAGCGAGTTTAGAATATGTGCTTTCTCAGGAGGCGGAACTTTACATCAACATCATCGACGCGACCGCCATCGAGCGCAATTTGTATCTTACGCTCTTAATGTGCGAGCTTAAAGTTCCGATGGTGATTGTTGTGACGATGATGGATGTCGCCCGCCAACGCCGCACGGTTATTGATTTAGATCATCTTTCCAAGCATCTC